>Ga0157363_1001130_pt1 | contig 21771 bp, 16 predicted proteins | sample AttsexASBM1_FD_111477 | JGI IMG/M metagenome (GOLD analysis project Ga0157363, IMG submission 111477) | Fungus gardens microbial communities from leaf cutter ant in Ribeirão Preto, State of São Paulo, Brazil - Atta sexdens ASBM1 | ecosystem: Host-associated > Fungi > Mycelium > Unclassified ... | reverse complement strand
CACACACACAACACACACACACACACAACACACACACACACAACACACACACACACACACACCACACACACACACACACCACACACACACACACACACACACACACACATTACCTAATAATCCCAGGAAGATGAGAGGCAGTATCGTCGCATATACGGACATGGTGAGTGAATCGTAAAAGCATACCAGTAATTTTGAGTCTATTAGCTATTAAGCAAATTGTAGTAATTTATCCGCCGACACATCTCTTCCTTTCTCTCTCTTCCTCTCTTTCTCTCTCTTTCTTTCTCTCTCCCTCTCTTTCTCTCGTGTCTCTCTCTTTTGTTTTCCCTCTTCCACCTTTATACAGAAATAAGCGTAGATTTATGTCATCTTCAACGTCGAATCATTGCCAGTCTCGTAATTTCCGAACAAAAAAACATACTCCTTCCTTTTCTCTTCTGCTTTTCTTCTTCCTTTCGGCGCGTTATGCGACACGCTAGCAGCGCAATTAACTCACACGCGGTTTTCTAGTTAAATTAAGAAAAAGATTTCATTTTCGGAGTTCGAGTTAAAAGGAACGTACAGCAGACGCGTAAAACGCACAGAACGACATGCTGGGTACAGAATACCCACAAACTGTACACTTATCATCGGCACGAAAATACAACACGGCAAAACATCATATCGTGGATCATGGGAATAAAGCCTCAGGGAAAGAAGACATTTGATGTCTAAAGTCACGGTCTGCTTCTAATATGGCAGTCTAGCGCTTTTCTCTTGGTCATCGATTTAATATTATCTGAAGTCGACGAACTATCATATATTTCAGATACTCCAGCGCACGCAATGCCCTCTGAGCGATAATTCTATGACTTTTTTTCCTGAAGCGCGGAAATGCAAAGTTTTATATAAATTCATATTTTTTTCTGTGAATTTAAGACCGACTCTGATCAAATTTTAACGAATAACTCCGACTAATATTCAACGACTGATACTTATTTAGATTAATTATTAATCTCAGTTTAACTTATGGCTAATGCACACTGGACACGAAATTGTTTGTCGCGCAATAAAGTTGGAGTAGCCAATTAATTGTTCGTATACATATACAAATCGATTTACGCTAGAGTTATAAACTCATAACATCGATATTATAACTCCAGCCAATCATAGCTATTCCTCTAAAGAATGGAAAGATTGTGATTGAGCACATTTCCGAACAGTATAAACGTCTAGCCACTTACCGTGCGGCAAATTGTGACCTGTAGCCAATAAATATACAGCTCCTAACATGTTCATTGATTATCGCGTCACATTTTGCCGCGTGACAAGCATTTCCGTGTCCAGTATGCAGAAACAAGTGAAAGTGAGAGATTAATTAATCTACATTAATAGAAATGAACATAACTCCAAACTGAAATGGCCAATTAACTTAATGAATGATATCTATTGACATGAAAAATAAAATTATTAATTTTCTTAGAAAGATTTGAATATGGAAAGATTAGATTAGGAACAATGAATTATATAATAAAAAATTGTAAGCAATTGTTGAATTAATATATATAATTAGTATCATTAAAGTACCTTTTAGTATTTTCATAAAATAATATAAGATAAATACAAGCTTTACACATAAACATATATACAATATCAATGTCCTGTTTTGTAAAACATTATTTTTAAAGAAAATGGGTCATTGGATCTTCATCGCGTTTACGTTTCATTTGATATGCTTCTATCTCTTCAGTTGTCAATTCCTTTGTCTCGTACATGCTATTGTACGGACGTTTCCTCTCGTCTATTTTCAACATCATGTCTACTTGTTTCGCATTTTCCTCTTCCTTTCTCAGCGCTTCTTTCAATCTGTCTTCAGCTTCTGCATTATTACGTTTTTTATTCTTACGATTTTCTTTTCGTTTCTGTTTTTTCAATTTTCGTTTAGCCGCTTTACTCTGCAATTCCGTTCTATTTTTCATATCATCCTCAGACAAAGATTCGCTATTGAGGGAATGATTGTCATCCATTGTATTTGATTTATCTAGTCCTATTTCTTCCATAGATGGTATTTTATCTGGCATGCTGTTGCTCACTGCTTCCGCTGCTTTTTTCCCTGATTCTCCGGTGCAATATGAATTTTTTATGAAGGAATGACAGCACTTGTAAGCCCATTTTCCATCTTGCCAATAGGAACCCCAGATCGATGTGTGATTATTTGGATAAACGTCCTCTTCATATTTAGATCTTATCACTTGTCTGTCTTGTCCTTTGATTATTTTACCGTACCTCGAATATTCAACGTAGTGTTCAGTCTGTGCTAATAATAGAGCCTTCGGTGGTGCTTGAAGATGCTCTTCACCTCCATAACGCTCGATGACACCGTCACGTGCTTTATCTTTCAACTCGTCGCGTTTCTTATCATATTCCTGCTTCAATAGTTCTAATTTCGTAGGCTCAGCCAATAAATGTACATCGACTCCTTTTTCATGCGCTTCCCAAGCAAACAATTGTGCATTAGCATGCTGCTGCGTGTCTCCTGAGAAACGAACTGAGTTTTCACCTTTGAAATCCACTTCACGTTCTGTACCTGCATAAGGATTGTCACGCATAGATCTGGTCTTTGGATCATAATACGCGGAGTTTGGATCTAAATTACGCAGATACTTGGCCGTGTCCTCTCGAATCCGGAGATTCCTCACAGTAATACGCTGCTTGGAATCAACTTTTGTACCAGGCATGTCCACTTCGTCTACATATTTATCTTCGTCCTTATCCGAGTCTTGCTCGTCATTTTCTTCTTCTGCATTGAGTTTCTCGGCACGCATCTGCCTCTTGGCTTCTTCTATCTTTTGATACTCTTCGACAATCGCTCTGTGCTCGGAAGGATCGTAACCGGCCCATCTGTCTCTCTTACCATCATAGTCCATAGACAGTTCGGGTTGAGTAAATTCATCTGGCGCTATCTTGAAATTAGTGTACTTTGCACCAACCTTACGTGGTCTTTCCATACAGTCCTTCCTCTTGTGAGTCATCGCGCCACAATTCTCGCAAGCACCTTTACGATACTTGATAGCCGTTCGCGAGATATCTACCCCGCGATTGTACCAATCGTCTATCGAACTGTATTGCTTCTGCTTCTCAGGTTGTGGTCTCTGATGCTTCAGAGTAGGGCCCTGAGAACCGAAGTACCATGGTGTCGCGCTGATGTACTGCGGAATATGCGGATTGATATCTTTACCCTCCTCGTCGACGGCCGCGGGGGCTGTACCAGCCTTCCTCGCTTCTTCAAGTTCCTTTGCTTTTCGCCAGTCTTCTCTGCTCTTCTTCCGCGGTTCATCGTCGAACGAGCTCTTGTTCTTCAAGATGCTCGACACCGTTACGTTTGCCGACGAACCGGCCATTCTTTCGATTCACTACTGCTTAGCTTTCCAAGAGACTTGTTTTTTATTTACGTCTTAATATAAGACTGCTTATGAGGTTAGTTTTCTATTGACAATAGCTGAAGTATAACCAATATAGCCATCTTCGCGGCGTGCCAACATATGTGATGCGATTTCTCAATGTGAGTATACGCTCGATCTAGTAAATTACTAAATCGTTTTATACTAGGAAAACTAGTGCAAAATTACGCAATTCGGTTTCTATATTTCCACCCTGGTGAAAATTTTTCTCAGAATTTTTCATATAATTTTTTAGAATTTCTCTATAATTTTATAACTTTCTCACATTTTTTTATACGAACTGGAACATTTCTCAGAAAATCTACATCTTTTCTCAAAATTAGTCATATATGTTAATTATGAAATATCGTAAGATTTTTAAGATTTCAGAATATTTCAAAATTCACTTGTATGAGAAGTTCTGAGAGAAGATGTAAACTTCATTAAATAATTTAATCCTTTTAAAGTTGTCCTGATAAAAGGGTTAAATTATTTCTTAACTGAAAATATGTGAATTGATTTGCATTAATTGCAGTGTTGTATTAGTTGTCCTAGTGACAAACGGTAAAGGGTCTATTGCTCCTCAAAAATGCATTTAAAACGAGATAAATATATATTCGGGCGTTGAAGAGAAAGAAAGCGAAGATGCTGAGTGCAAAAAGTGCTAAAAACGCGAACAGATCCAAATTGTAGGAATGGAGAAATTCCCACGCATGCGACTACTCGATAATTAATCGATGTTGTTGAGTCTGGTCGCCATGTTCGTATTTACATAGTGCTAAATAAAACCGACAGACGTAATTGTTGGTGATGAACGTAAAACGTTAGAACATGATTTGACACGCAACTATTTAATTCCATCTGATGACGAACTTACTTAATTTGAAAGGAGATACCGAGTTATATTAATTACAACGCACAAACGACAGTGCAAGAAGACAATTCAAAAGCTGTCAATCTTGCAATCTATATACATATATACAATATATTTCTGCAGTTATCATTTACGAGAAAAATGTGGTTATATTTTATACTCGTCATATTCGGCATTTTTGATGTCGCAATGGCTTCCAATTTTGATTTCGGTGATACTCTAGCATTGATTTTAGGGTTAACTATAGCGATTATCGGATTCTTCGCTTGTTTGGGGGCTTACGCACGAAGGCGAAGTTTTGAATCTTTGTGATGCTTTACAATCTGTTTAAATATATCTAACAGTAAGTGTAATGTTTAACATTGCAAGTTCTTCATCCAGAACATAAATAGAATATTTGAAATTTTTTAATTACGTTCATCCAAGATTTTGACAATTCAATTTTAATATATTTAAAATGTCTCTGTGTGATAAGAAAATTGACTACTTGAGAGAAAAAATTATTTATTTTTATTTAATAGTTCTTAGAGTATCAGTCTATAATACTTTGACTTATCTTTATATTTACTATTTATGTTTATCTATTATAATTAATAATTGAAACAAATATAATTCTAATAACATAATTCTTTCATTTATTTTTATCTTTAAAAATATGATATTAGTAAAATAACATTTCCAATTATTTTATTGAAAGTAATACTTGTTATAATTACAGCATAAAAGAATTCTGCAAGGAAGATGATGGCCAAAAGGAGTAATTTCTGTAGGAAAAGAGAGAAACAGTTCTAAAATTCAATGATTATTCCTGAAATATAATGTATTAAGATTGTATATAATATCCAATATATATCTATTGTATAATAAAAAATATGAATAATAAATAGCATTTTTATTATTTTGACGATTTATTAATTCGACGATATCGCAGTGGAAAAAGACAACCAATCTATATTGTATATATATTTATTTCTCTTCGTTATGTTTCATTGAAGTAATTTTACATTTAACGTCTTTTGATAAAGGTCGTTTAATAAAGTTTCAGCTTTTACAATATTATTATTAAAATTGTCTCATATAATAGCACTAAAAACTTTTTGGTAATTAAAATAAATTTATTAATATTCTTATTTTGTAACATAGAATTTTTAAACAAATCTCGTGATAAGAAACAACATTCTATATAGCCGAATTATTTCAAATTGTTTTAATACATATTAAATTATGATTATTTAAGAATATGTTTGTAATTGTTTCTTTCTGTGTTTGTGAAATTACTTAAATTACTTAAAACTATCATGCCTGCTGCTTGAAATCTCAAATTTTTTATTGCAATACAATTCTGGAAGTAAACTATTAATTAATTTTATACATAGAAAATGTATTATTCCCAATAAGCAGAATAATTATTAATGCAATGCAGAAACTAATAACATTGACTACCGAAAGAAGACTCGATGGACATTCGATCTTCAAAAATTCAAACTTAGGAACGAATCACATTGGCTGTCAAAGGAAAACAGTGTATAAGATGTCTTATTTCGAAAAAAAATTCAGACGAGAAAAATACAAAGGAAAACAAGAGATTCTAGCCTGACGATTTAATATTTTCATGACTAAAAAATACTCGCGTAAAATTTCATTAAGAACCATTCTTCACAAATAAAGCTTCGTTTATCAATTACTTGCTATCCGTATTTCTTAGGTGTCAACAAGATTTGATATAATAAACAGCCATTTTTCATATCAAATTACACGACTGAGATTTCCTAGATGTAATGCAACATCAATATTCAAAAAAAGAGAAAAGGTACGTAGCCGTTTATGAATGAATTACTGAAAAAATTTCATTGTAATTTTAAAAAACTCGGTTAAAACTAATATCTACTAAACTCATACATTACACTTAATGATGACGATACACCTACATAAGTATCTGTCATTTAGATAATAATATAAAATAATCTAATTTGAAGTCCATGTAATATATATATATATAATAAACTATTGCAATTCTTATGGGAACATTTCAACAGATTTTAATGTAATATCGTGATATAAAAGCACCAAAAAGAAGCCTTATATTTAAAAGGAGGTTTAATCTCAGCACAAAAATCATCAAGTTCGGGGTAGACGCGAGAATCGCGTGTCGGAACGAATAATTTTAAATACTTCTTCTTCGACACATAGTTATAGTAATAATACAGATAGCCAATCCATGCAATAATTACAAACAAATTTCGGTATTATTAAACAATACTAATGTAAAAATCCATAAACGATTTAAAAAACTAACAATAACGATCTATTGATAAAATGTATAATATATTCAGGAGTCATTATAATCGAATTAAAATTATAATTGAATGTTTCGCTATCTGAAATGACGTTTCACAAATTACCAAGAACTAAAATGGAAATTTTTAATACGTTTTCTCCAACGTGTTGACAGTGATACATCACTTAGATCGATTAAATTGTTAATAGTCAAACTGTCAACAGGCGCATTTGTCAATGATCTACAGATGGCATCGCATAATTTCTCAATTACATCATATATATATCAAAATAAACAACAGTAGATAAAACGGCTACTACCAGTTTTAAAAGAAGATAATTATCAATATAATAAACGAAAGATATATAGGTTTGCTAACTAGTAACACATGACTTTTTTTTCTTTAATTGAAATAGGCAAAATCGCTAGAAATACATTAAAGCATAACAGTGACTATATTAATCATTTCTCTCTGCCTATTTTTTTTACCTCCAACACACACATACACATACCCGCACAATTATACGCATACATACTCGCATAAGCTACATACTTCCTTTCTTTCTTCCTTTCCATTCTCTCTGATTCTTATTTTTTTTGCCCCTTGCCCCTTGTCCCTACCTATCACTCTTTCTCATTCGATCTCTTTTTTTTTGACACATCCAGCATACAGTAACAGTTATACACATATACCGAGCAGAATGGCCATATGCCATTTCGATCGTAAGACTAGTGGAGGCCTGTACTAATGTGAGCTGTGCTACTAAAGGAGTCGGGCAATAGTAGAATCCCTTGGAGGTCTCAGTAGAGGAAGATTTTTCTTTTTTTTCTTTTTTTCTTTTTAACGCATTGAAGCACAGTACATGTAAAGGCCTCTATCTCCAGTTCCTGCGTTGCATTCGAAAAATTTATATGTATGTGTATATATGTATATACATATATATATATATATATATATATATATATATATATATATATATACACATATATATATATTATATATATTATATATATCGCTTCTTCGCAGTATCTTCTCACTTTTTCCGCTTTTACTTCCGCTGCGAGGCACATATCATAGCAATATCATGCACACGCTCAGATAGCGAGAATATTTGATATATCTTGTTTAATATACGCAAGTGCGTCGTACATCGAAAAACATTATATATAGTTTCATTCACGTTCTTTTCTTTCTTTTTTTCGATCCATCTTCGCACCTTTATGATATTGTCTAGCAATGGGGCGCGCATTTCACAGCAAATTATATATTCGAATTACACTCGTGACGATAATGATGCGAAACTGCACTATAAAGTACCGAGCGTTAAACTAAGAACGAACGCAGATCGACTGAAAAATATAGAAGCGTGTGAGCCGAATGTTACGTTATTGATCCGAATGCGAAGGAGGAACCATTGAATTTTCGGCGGTGATCGAGTGATGCAGCTCCGCCGTTGGGGGCGTATCGTCACGTGAAGAATTTACCACGTGAGATGTTGCGGGTGTCGCTGGCTGAGATTGAGTCGTAGGCGGCGTATATATTAGCCGATAGCCAGCTGGTAAAAAGAAACCGCCATGAGGCGTACAGCTGAAAGTCTGAAAATTCGGTAGCGGCTGGCCCTCATACTGAATGTAGGCGTTTGTCGCGCCGGATATCGGTAAAGGTGCGGTTGCAGGTAACGATCCGACGTTTGTTGACGAGATATTCGTTCCCTCTGATAATATAGGAGTGAATTGGTACTGCGTCGGATTTCCAACCACCGTGCTGTGTGTCGTATCAATGCTCTCGGATACATCATTTGAACAGTTATTACCTTGCTGAGAAACTACACTTTGCATATTTTCAGAAGGCACTACTGGAATTGGGATAACATAAGCATGCGGTATTCCAGCCGATGCCTGCTGCGGTTGAAGTTGCAGTGGAGGCTGCTTTAATTTCTGCATGGCAAGCCGTAAAGTCTCATCCGTATCCGGATAGTTACTCGGCCCTTTCTGCAGTGGAGTTTGCGGTGCTGTGCCGAACATTAGATAATCTTCCGTTCCTGGAATTCTAGATCCTGTCAGATCAAATGACAATAATCAATCAGTATACATAAGGAACACGTATATATGTATAATGAAATGAAATTAATTTGTATTACTGACCGGAAATATTTGTTGCAACTGTGTGATAAAGCAACGGATGATGCTGATGGTGAAGCGCACTTGCTTGTTGCTGTTGTTGAATAAGCAATTGTAGCTGCTGTTGTTGAAAACGTTCCAACTCCTCTCTATGTCTTTTTTGCAATGTTTCTAGTTCCAAAGTTTGTCTATACATAATAAAAATTGTTTTACGTCCTTAAAAAATAGACACAAATCATAAATTAATCTTTGAAGTTTATTTTTAGTTATTTTTTTAGTTATTTTAATATATTTTAGATATGTTTTTATCTTTCGTTAAATAAAAAATAAATTTATGGTTTCTAAATATTATATTTTAAATAATATTACCTTTTTATAAGTAACTGGTATTCTTCACTCGGTGTAAGAGCCACAAATCTCTCTTCTTTTTCGGACTGTAATGTCCATAATAAATTATTTTATCTAACTCTATTATTCTTATTAAAATAATTTATTTTACAATTTTTATATTTTTATTTAATATAATGTTATAAAAAGAAACTTACTTCAATATTTGAAATGTTAGTACCATGAGTTGCCTGTACAGTTGGTGGAATAGAATTTTCTCGACTGTAAGATATTTGTGCAGATACTCCTATAATTAGAAAATATATCAATTGTTTTGATACATAAAAACATTCTTATATATATTTATTATTATATTAATGTATTTTTATTTAAGTTTCATCTTTTAAGTAAAATCTCTAACCATGTAGATCATCTGTATGATGAGGAAGAACATTTTGCCGTTCTAAAATTTTTAATTCTTCCGTTTGTTGTAACTGAGACCTTACAATGTCAGTAGCTTGTTGTTGATTAATAGCAGCATTGCTATGAACAGGCGGACCCGAAACTTTGGAAACCATAAATCTGGATACTTTTCTAGTAGGTTGAGTAGAATTTGTCTTCTGCATCAACATTATTATTCCAAGATAAATATTCCAATATTATTTTGAAAAGCAGATATATTATAAAACGATTTCTATTATAATTTTGTAACGTTTTAGAAAAAAAATGTGACATCGAATTAAATGCAATACGTATAAAAATAGAGATAAATAATGTAATGTACTTTCGAAAATGTCGCAGAAAATTACCTCATTAGTAGTATCTTGGAGTTCTGTCTGAATTGGAGTATTGGTACCAGATCGCGATGTCACGATGTTAGAAGTAATAGTAGCCACAGGTACTATTGATATTGGCTGAGCGGTTGTTAACAAATTTTGTACAGATTGTTGTGTTTGTACATTTGATATAGGTGGTGTTAAAGGTTGAACTGAAGCTGCTGTGAAAACTGAACCTCTATGATGAATTTTTGCTAATTCTTGCTCTAGTTCCTGCAAACGGGATCCTGGTCTTTGAGTTCGTATCTTCACATTTTCTTTGCTCGGACTCATATTTTCGATTCCTGTAGGAGCTCCTGGTGTCGGACTATCAAGAGAGCATTCCACGTTCTAAAAAGAAATTTTATGCGGATATTTATGAAAGAAATAAAATCATCAATTTCGCACATAAAGTATTATATATACCATAAAGAACTTACACTTTGAGACACTGCAAATGCACTAGAATTGTCTTGCATTATGGTGGAACCCTCGCTAGTTACCTCGGCTTGCGTATCAGTGAGAATAGTGGAGGAATGTATGGTTGTTTGAGGAGATAACGGGCATGCGGCATTCGCGGATGAAACTGGCATGCCAATATTAAACAATTTCTGTTGCAAAGAATGCATATACGCGTCATATCCTCCAACCACCTGATTATTATGAGGGGTGGCAGGATAACTTATAGGTGGTGTACCGACGTTCAACGATTCCGACGGCTGACTAGTCACTTGTACAAGTTTCTGATGCAAGTCAGCTATAGTTTGCGGTCCTGTACCACTTCCGACATTCCCGCAACTTATCTCTGACATTTTGTCCAACGAATTCTGTTGACTGAGTTTGCGGTGTTGTTGCTGCTGTTGCTGCTGCTGCTGCTGCTGCTGCTGCTGCTGTTGCTGATGTTGCTGCTGTGGTTGCGACAACTGTTGTTGCAAAATCGATGTAGAATCGATAGATTCAACAAGAGTGTGCTCAGGCGTCACATCGTGACTGGAATTCTCATTTTCGGATATAAGTAACTGACAATCGGAACTAGTACGACGTATACTGAAATAATGAAATAAACTTAATGCAAACTAGCATTTAACATATGTACTGTGTCTATAAAGCGTTTAACATGTATTGTTGTTATCAAATGGAATAGGTAAATACACATACCTATTTAAATTCGAAGATTCCAGATTCTCAATTTCCAAAGGTTTTGCTGAATGTTGTTCTGGAAGTTTCAAATGTAAATGTGATTGATCTAATACGACGGAAGATTCGCTGTGTTGTTGGTCTTGTATAATCTGCTGATGCATTTGCGGCTGCATAGAAATTTGTTGTAACTGCAATTGATTTGGGAGCGATTGCAGTTGATTTGGTTGTATATGTCGTAATGGCTGCTGTAGAGGAGTTTGATTAGTCACAATCCATTTTCCTTGAGTAATTGATTGATTTGATACAGTTTGAAGAATAGATTGCATCATCTGTGATTGAGCGTCAATTTGTTGAGGGATTGTTAATGGAATTGACTGCGGTATCGACTGTACTTGATTCTGGTGAAGCACCTGTTGATTCTGAAATGCTTGCTGAAAGTTCTGTTGTCCCTGATATCCCTGATGCATGATCTGCCCTTGATAATTATGTTGAACAGGCGGTTGAATTTGCAGCTGACTCGCTTCCGGTTGTATAGGTTGAAAATACTGTTCGGATTGCATAGGTTTGTGGTCGACTGACGTGGCAACAGCAACATTAGGAACTGCGGCTGGTTCGTGGCTGGTTAGAGGATGAGGAGTGGCAGATTTGGATTTCGGATTGGAAAGTATATTTGCTAAATTTTGTGCGAGATCTGGAAGCGTCGAAGATACCTCTTTTGTCTTAATGGCGACTTTAGGTGCGGAAATATCTGCGGCAACGACCGGATGTACAGAGGCAGGTATCTGCACGGCTGAAGGTAAAGTTCCCGAAACATGTTGCACGTTTTGATGAGGAGGTTGAGCAGCTTCTATGGTGCTTTGCGGCAACGGTATTGTACTAACAATATCTTGTGGAACGACTTGTACATGTTGCATGTGCGTTACAGGTATATTAGTTGCGTTCATGGCCTGTCTCTTTTCTTCAGTTATGCTGGATGATTCCAAAATTTGTGAATCCAAAGATACATTGGACGCATTGGACGTAGCGGATAAACTCGGCACTCTGCGATTTCGATCATCCATAGTTGTTGGTTGCACCGGTTGCATATGGCCCGACAGCATCACATACTGCTGTGTCGGAGGCTGCACTTGTTGCGGGATAAATTGCTGCACCGCCGGACGTTGGGCCTGCATTTGTTCCGCTTGTATATGCATTTGCATTATACCCTGCTGCATAGGAATTTGTTGCTGTGGTTGCATCACAACGCCAGGTTGTATCATTGCTTGACTTGGATACTGCGTCTGCGTTTGAGGTATTCCGTTCGAATGAAGCGGCTGAGATTGCAACTCTTGCGAATTAACCGGCACGAAATGCTGCATACCTGCAGTTTGAGGTATCTGCTGGGAAGTTTGCTGTGCCGTTATCGTAGATCCCTGAACGATTATGGTATGCTGCTTTGATTGTCCAATAGTCGTAGTTTGTTGCATGTGTCCCGTCACTTGCTGCAAAGTCTGCATTTGAATAATATTCTGCTGCAATCCGATCGACTGTTGTCCTGGTTGCAAGATCTGTTGCGTACTGTCTGTCTGTTCCATAGTATACGGAATACTCTGAACGATTGTTTCATTATTGCTAGTTGGCTCGAGCATCGTTCCACTCTGAATTTCTAAAACATTTGCTTCTACGTGTTCCTCATTTTTCAATATAAGCTCTGCGTTCGCAACAGGCGCGACAGATTGCGATGCTGACTGTGACATTGCGATATTTATACGATCTATGCTTTCACCGACAGCAGAAGATTCCTCTTCAGCCGCGATATTTTTTTGTTCGACCACAGGACTAACTAAGAAGCGAGAAATTTTACGCAGTGGCGTCGGTACTGTCAAAGTCGATACCTCTGCAACAACGTCGGACGCATTTATCTCTTTAGTTATTCCAGATTCCCTCATGTCTACATCTTGCTGCTCTTGAAATTCTTTTGATGCTTCACTCGCATGACTTGCGTTCATTATTGTATCCTGTATTTGAGTCTGAGCATGCGTTGTAGACGCTTGATAAGATTTAAAGGCCGAATTGTTAGCATCATCTTGAATATTATGCTGTGCTTCCACAACTGTTTCCGCGGACGTTGCAGAAACGATAGTTTCTTGATTGTCCGTTGGATCACTTGGTATATTTGTAGGTGTTAAAGTGTCAGTATTTTGTGTAGATGTGGACGACCTTCTGGAAGCTTCCGCTGACGTATTTTCGGCACCGGCTTGACTATCAGGAGTTTGAGCGATCTGTTGCTTCTCCAAAGTGGTATTGGCTATATGAGAAATAATCTGTTCGATCGGCAACAATTTCGTTGGAGTAGAAGTATTTGAAGTTTCGTCTCTCTGAAAGGAATAAAATGATCATTGTTATTTCAAATCATTGTGTGTCTGTGTATGTATTTGTAAGAGATAAATATAATATACATACAAGAGACCTGCATACACACACACACACACACACACACACATTCGCGCGCGCGAATACAGGCTGTCCTAAAATTCATGAATCAAAATACCAGAAGAAAATTTCTGAAAATTTTGAGATAAAAGTTTGAATAAAGCCAATTACAGATTATGTTTAGATGATCACCTATCCATGAATCGCGCATGCGATAATATAAGTAAGTGGGCATTTTAAATGTAAATGGTAATATATAATAATTCACAAACTGTTACTTTTACTTAAAGTAAAATAAAATTATTATTTAAAATAAAATTTACATAACTTCTTGCTCAATTTTTTGAAAAAAAATTTTTTTACTGTGACATTTTAATTCGCAAATTTTGGAATATCCTGTGTAAATGTATGTATACACACATGCGCGCGCGTGACACACACAAATTTAATAAACATGTCAATACTTTTACATTATAAATTTTAAAATATATTCATTACTATTAAATTTGTTTTATAGAAAACTATCTAAACATATACAAAATTATTTAAATAAAATAAACAATTATATTTAAAAAATATATTATGAAGCATTCTTATTCTTATTTACGAAAATATGTATATTTATACATATAATCAAACATATCTTATTAAATCTTTATTACCGTAACATTTATGATGCAAAATATATTTGCGTATCTATGGATGTGATCCACTTGGCGGCAAATGCTTCGGAATCATTTGACTGACCAATCAGAAGAAAGAATTTCACTAATTGATCAATCAAAAAATGCTTCAAAGCATTTGTAGCATTAAGTGGAGTAGCCACTAAGACTGTAGCATTAAGACTGTAACCCATGAAAACATAACGAATTATTTCTTATTGCAATATTCATAAAAGCTATATTTATAATTTCTGTAATAAAGACTTTTTTAGAATAATAAATTTTCATAAAATAAAAATATGCAGAATTTAAAAAAAAAATACGCAGAAATGTATAAATCAATAAACAGTCAATAAATACAGCACACAAAATATGTAATTTCTTTATTACATATATATATATGTTGTAATGATGTGAGATGATCTGCGAAAAGAAAGATGTAAAAACATAACGTAAATATGATAACAAGGAAGTTCTGAGGTTTTCAACAAATGTTCATGGAAATGTTCGGTTTCTCAATCATCATAACTTTTTCAAAATCATTCGTTCAGTATTCACTTCTTTATATTACAAAAGAAATCGGAATATTTCACAAAAAAATAAAAACTTTTAAATCTCAAAACTTTCTTAGGTTTCTGTATACATAATGTAAACTTATAACAAGATAAAATTATAATGGCCTAACAATGTCCGAATCTGAGCATAATTGATTAAAAGTGTAACAAAAATGAGATGCGTAAGCGTCCACGAATATATAACTCTGAAATGCAGGAGAAACAGGAAAAGGGACGGTGGGATCGATGAACTCACCGAACGGTGTCTACGGTGTATTTTGTACGATGATCGGTGGCTGCTTTGACGTGTTAGCGAGCCATGTCTCACCTGCTGCGTCCAAAACCATATACACTAATTATATGCATAACTTTGATTTTATATTGAAAATATGTTCCATATGAAGTCCCCTATGTTATTTTATAATATGTTATTTTATAATAATATTACTATCCTGATTTATAGAGTTTAAATGGAAATACAAAATTGATCCATTTAAGGAGAAAATCACATTACTTATGCGAGGCATTGTCTTGGACACATCTGCATATTTAAAGAGCACATAGTAAAAGTTTTCCATGCGTAAAATAGCGTCTAGTGATAAAGAAATTGATGACAGAATTCTGCAAAATATGATGTAAATATCGTTTACACCATATGCTGCACTTTTAATGATAATATTAACTTATTCTTTAATACGATTTATTCTTTAATAGTTATTAAAGTTATACCTTAGCTGTATCGAGACTGTGGTCGCGATCCCTAGGACGTCTGCTCGTAACCGGACTTCCACCGGCAGATTGATCAGGTGGACCATGTGCTACCAAAGGTAAGGTACGTGTGGGATCCAAGCGCAATTGTTTAACAATGTCTTCAATTAATTCTACGAATGTCTCGCATTGAGATTGCGGTAATAGATTTTCAGCAACCTAAACATGTTAAGGAAGGAGAGAAAGAGAGTAAATAATATGAGACAGATAGTAATATATAAAGGGTGCGTTCTATCGCATTTCATCCTTATTGTTTTCAAATATTAAACAAGGATGAAATGATGCTGCAAGCATTGCGAACGTTAAGTAGAACGCACCCAAAGTAAATAGATGCCGAGATATCCTTACCAAATTGTTGGCAATGTCTGTAGGTACCATATCATCTCGATCAAATTTAAAGGTAACAGTCTTTTGTTTACTTGTATCTAACTGGCACTCGACAGTCATTGATTGTCCTTCGCCGCTACTGACAGATAAGACTGTTAATTTAATGCCCGGCTTCTTACGTTTAGTTCCAGAACGTTTTATTCGACTTCTCTCGGAAGCAGTGACGCTTTCGGAATTTTCTGGCGTAACTCTGGAAAATAAAATATTTAATTTTTATTCGTAATTTTTTTCATCTTTATTCTACCTTGCCTTACCCATCGTTTGACGCTACAGTCTGTTGTGCAACGCCCGTTGCGATTGAAGTAGTGGCAACAATTTGATCTTGCTGTAAATTAATTGGTTGATCCGGCGGAAGAGATTGTATCGAGTCCATTGTATCTTGTTTTACCAAGGAAGACCTGTCAGTCGTTGGACATTGATCCGCATTCGAAAGGAAATGTTGATGTTGCTGCTGAAGATTAGTAGACGATTGCACTGGGATATTTGTCATATTGGGTGTCATTGAAATAGAATTAGGTATGATGTTCGTGTTTTGTGAATACTGCATTTGCACGAGAATATTTTGTTGAGATTGAGACTGTGGACCGGTATTACTGAGTAAAGTAGGCGCGCTCTGTATATTGGGAATCGTCGAAGTCGGGACGTTTTGCATATGAGTCACAGCCGATGTATTATTGACATTTATGCCCGACGGTACAGATGCCTGAACTTGACCTGCCGTTGGGATGTATTGCGACTGCGAGGCTGCAGATACTGTGCCTGTGGGTAAACTCGTGTGAGAATAAATCTGCGTCGCAGTTTGAGTGGACGATAAGATTTCTACGTGACCGGAAGGATTAGAAGTGGTATATGTATGAAATATTTGTTGTGGCATGGTTTGCTGATACAATGAACCTGCTGATACATATCCCGAGGAACCGGTAGCGCTCTGTTGATAATATTGTTGATTCTGAACAGGCGGCGAACTAACGGTATGCTGATGCAGCTGCTGAACATGCTGGAGTTGCTGTTGAGTCGCATACTGTTGTTGTTGCGCGTGTTGTTGAAGCATGTGCTGTTGTTGAGGCAATATTTGCATCTGTGGCTGCATCTGTTGCTGCATTTGATGAGGAATTTGTTGTGGAACACTCATCTGATTCAATTGTATATATTGCTGTTGTTGCTGTATCTGAACGTGCTGCTGTTGCTGCTGCATCTGTTGTGGCACCTGTGAAAACTGAGACTGAGTCTGAACGTTTTGCGGAGTTGAACATTGTGGAGAATTCGCATTCAAGCTTTGCGGGACGTGCTGAGGATACTGTTGCTGTTGTTGCTGATACTGCTGCTGTATTTGCTGTTGGTATTGTATTTGTTGTGCTTGTTGGGGTTGCACAACTGACGTTTGCTGTTGAATCATTGGTTGTTGCTGGACTAATTGAACCTGCTGTGCTTGTAAATTATGCTGTTGAGCCTGTTGAGCGGTTGATTGTAATTGCTGTTGCTGAATGGGCATTTGAGTCTGTTGCAATTGCATTGGAACTGGATTTTGCATCTGAATATTAATATTAGATTGAATTTGTTGCTGCTGTTGCTGTTGCTGCAATTGCATCTGTTGAAGGAGCAGTTGCTGTTGTAACAAGTTTTCAGCGTTTGCAGCATTAGCTGTAACATCTGTGGTTGTAGCGGCAGTTTCTCTATCCAAACGTTCCTTCTCTTCTTTAGCCTTACGTTCCTCTCGTTCTCTCAATAAAGTGGTAATTTGTGATTTCAACATCTTAGCCACTGCTTTAGCATCTTCCTCCAATATGAGACTGGATTTTGCCATTTCTAACGCTACCTCTTCTGCATTATCAGTCTGTATGTCAAAATCGAATTGTATCGCCTCATTTTCTTTGTGTTTATTGCTGCGCTTTTTAGGGTCCAGCACACGCAATCTGAATTCAACGCGTGATAGCTCAGTATCTGCAACCGCTGAATCCCGCGATACCATCTCTAATTTCAGTCCAACATCATCAGCGAAGAATTCATGATTAAGTAGATCTTTAACGAGTGGTCGTTCTTCCTTCTTTAGACGTATACACATTTCTATGATATCACGTACTTCCGGATTTTCAACTTTATCATAGCTCTGCGGCTTAACACCCTGTGTAATAACAAATCAATATTCAGAGAATGTTGTATCATTTCTCTATGATACGTTAAATTAGTTTATAAGATTTAGAACATAATTATCTCTCTCCTACATAAATCACTAATTATCATAAACAACTAGAATTGCACTACACTGATATTAATATTGCAACGCTTACCGATACTACACGTTTATATATTTGTGCTGGTCCTGTACACTCGGAATATGGATATTCGCTTGTAGCCATCTCAAGCATACACATCCCGAAGGCATAAACGTCGACCGACTCATCATAATGCTCCTCGTACATTTCAGGCGCCATAAATTCCGGTGTACCAATTACGCTTTTTGCAAAACTACGATTCTTCAATGTTGCAAGACCCAAATCACCAATTTTCACGCTTCCCGTGGTACCCGTGATAAAAATATTATCACATTTCAAATCTCGATGAATAATAGGCGGTGACCTGGAGTGAAGGAAACTTAGACCTTTCAAGATTTGCCGACACCAAGATTTTACTACTTTGGGATTGATCTTTTTAAACCTCCTCAAATACCTGTTACAATGCAAAAAGTTAAAATATATACAATCAAATATTTAAACATATGTTACGATAACCTTATAATTAATGAAGAACTTACGTTTTCAATGTTCCTGATGTCATAAGTTCAGTGACTAGTACAATATATTTTCTACGGGTAAGTGTAACCTCCCAATAATCATAAAATCGTACAATATTCGGATGTTGTAATCCCTTTAACATTTCAGCTTCTTCCCTGAATCTCAACCTCTCTGTTTTATTCAATTTTTTCTCCTATAAAAAATAAGAGCGTTATTTTATTTCCATTACCTACATAAACTTTAATCTTTAATTAACTTATGTTAAAATAGTATATTAAAAAATATTTGTGTAATATATTTTTTAAAAAGATATCTTATTGACCTGTAATTCGCACCAAGCTACAGCTACACCTGTTTGAGTATCTAATCCGCGATAAACAGTCTTGAAACTGCCACGACCAATTTCCTCTTCAAATTTCAGAAATCTTCCATCCGGCGAAATGCCAACGGCTTTCTCCTCGTCGTCGTCATCCTCGATAGTCTGCACCTTAACTTTCATTAATAAATTTTGCACGTCCTCCATCGCCATTGTTTTTTGCGACAATTTCTCATCAGCTTTGAAGTTTTCATCAAGCAATGGACCGATAAAACCTTCTACCGTTTCCTCTTGCGTATCCTTTTCAGGACGCTCCCTCATTTTCGTGTCGTCTCGCAAACTTGTATTCTGTACTTCTTCCATCTCAGTCCTGTCTAAGAGTGGAACTTTACCTAATTTACTTAACGATTCATGAAGCGCTTGTGCTGCTACTATATCACTGATACTGGTGCCATCATCATCGTATATTGTCACTCTTTCCTCCTCCTCTTCTTTTTCTACATCCGTTTTAGTGTCTGCATCCGTCTCCTCCAGTACCTTTGATGTTACAAATCTCGAATTCTTAATTACCTCCTCGCTTAAACCTGCGTTACTTTTGACCCTCATTAAATTCTCCCTTTTATCGCTTCTGACGATATTCGAAGGATCTGCAGTCTCTTTATCTATACTGTCATCACCACTACCCGTGTATTCTACAGATTTTCTACTTTTTTCTTGTTTACCTTCACTATTATCATCTATAGAATTCATTTCTATGTCTGTCGATATCGTAGTATCATTTAAATCTTTTTCTATGTTAGCTGTTTCGATGTTTTTACTACTATGATGTTCAATCATTTTTTCTGCAGAATTTCTATTTCTATTTTTCAAAACTTTTTGGTCGCTATTACTAATAGATTTGGTGAGGGTAGAGCTCGACAATTTTTGCTTATCATTTGTAATACTTTCCTGATTAACTGTGCATAATTCATGTACCGCAGACAATTTTATTGGCATAATATTTTTTTGTTCGAATTCATTTAAAATCACATGTTGTACATCTGCAGCGTTTCTTGATGAATCAGTACATTCTGTGAGAATATTATGTTCCACATTTGCTCCCTCATCCTTGCTGAATTTTGCCGACTTTACTTTACTAATTGGTGTAGAAGGTGTAGAACTAGACCCTATATATAATAAAATGTCAGTAACTTTATATATTATATTATTTTATTTTAATCCTGAAAAATTTACCTGGTGTTGCAAACACATTCTCCGTTGCTGCGATTGCTTCTTCAGCATCACTGAAACTACGATCATTTTCATGATCTAAGGATGACGAATTCACACTTTGGGTAGATGATCGATCAGAGATACGCAAGGCAGATAGTACTTTTTTTTTAGAAGATGGCGAGCTGGTCGCAAGACCGTTGCTAGTTATAGATAAAGAATCGGTACTTTGATCATGTCGCTGTGTTCGAATTTGTTTTTTAGAAATACTAGCCGAGCGACTTATATTGGATAGTACCTATACAAAACATAAAGTGACATTAAATTACAATATTTGATAACTTGAAACATATGATAGCAATATTTCTTAATCGTATTATACTATAAATGTTTAGATGTTTCAGTGTTAATTTAGTCAATGAAATTTAACTAACCTTCCTATCACCAGTAGTGTTGGCACTAGGGCCTGCCTGCGTGACAATAGATAGCTTTCTTTGGCGTCTATGATTGTGTGCGTGGATCCTTTGCGTCGTTACAACTGCGCAAGGGCCTCCGCTTTCTTGAGAGGCTAAATGGCCCACTGCCAAACTAATGCCACTTTGGCTGCCAGTGCCTCCACTGGCCACCAGCTTAGGACATAAACTAGACAAGCCACCGCCAGTTCCACCTGAAGAACGTTGCCTGTTTGTCTCATACCTAAAATTCCACACAGATAATTATATATTAAGAATAAAAAACTTGTTTTATTTCACATAAGATAAAACGTATCTCAATCTAACTTATTCGATATCTTTATTTTAGATCTTGGGAAAAAATGTAGATTTAATTCAAAGTTCAAAATATAATGTTAATAACCAGTAGCATTATTAAATTATTAAGACACTTGTTTTAAAATGCATGCATATGTATATATGTATAAAGAAGTATTCCAATGACAGATATTAAATGACTCATCTATAAGAAACGTCATGTCTTCTCTATCAGAATTTTGGGTGATTTATCCGATCATATCTTATTTACTGTTTGAATATACACATGTACAAAACTCGTCAAAAGAAAATATAGATAAGACATCTAATATTTATGTATGAAATCTCTTTTTTCATTTTTAAAAGTATAAAAGGAAAATTTTAAAAGTCAAAGTTGTAGAATATAGGGAAATCGTTAGTTATTTCTAAATTTGTTATATATACATGTGCATAATATATATTTTTGTTAGTGATACATTAATATAAACTACTTATTTATATAAAGCATTTTTCATCATATTGCATAACAAGCTTATTGTGTAATTATAATTTAAGTATACTCTCGATGATTGAGAAAGAGAAGATTAATTCATGAATAATAATAGTACTAATATGTTAGTTAAAATGTTAGTTAAAAATAAATTAAATATTATTTTTAGTTTTATATTTTAGTTTTTTTTAACATTAATATTTAACTTTGTGTTCATATCAATTCATTCTATTCTTTTATATCTCACATATCAAATACAAAAATTCTTAATTTATGCCAAATTTTTATTATATTTCTAACTCGATCTCTATTCTATAACTTTTAATAACAATGATATCGTTACATTATCGTTGCGCAGGTTTTGTATTTGGAAAAGAGCTGCGCAACATAAAACGACATTATTATTGTCGTATTATTATAACAGCTGACAGCTTAAGCAAATGAGAACTCGGATACGAAGTTAGGTATGTAAATAATTCATAACTGTTCATTAGTAATATCAAAAATCAAAAAAT
>Ga0157363_1001129_pt1 | contig 21771 bp, 8 predicted proteins | sample AttsexASBM1_FD_111477 | JGI IMG/M metagenome (GOLD analysis project Ga0157363, IMG submission 111477) | Fungus gardens microbial communities from leaf cutter ant in Ribeirão Preto, State of São Paulo, Brazil - Atta sexdens ASBM1 | ecosystem: Host-associated > Fungi > Mycelium > Unclassified ... | reverse complement strand
CATTTGGGGCTTTCCAGTGCAACTTAGTTTGTGAAAATCAGTCTACTGGTTGTAGAGATATAAGCTGAATGAAGTTTGTGACAGTTAGTATTAGTGTGATGTCATATGTGACTGCCACATGATCACATGTCATGATGGAACTTGATAGAAGATTCTAGAAAGAAATAATATATATGATCTTTAAAGTAGGTTAATTGACTAACTCTAAGATCTTTAAGTTATAATATTAAAATACAATTTTCTTTCTGAGACCACCCAACTCAGGGCCTTTTCCCTTACTCTTGATTCATCCTCAATCAAGAGCAACATTTGATTCATCCTTAATCAAGAGCAATACTACCTAAAGTCAAGAAGACATAGCCAGACCCTAAGCTTAAGGTATTGGAAGTAGACAACTTTCTGAGGTTATTATAGACATCAATGACTAAACTTAGGCTACTAGCTAAATATACTCATTATTTAATTGGGTGGTATTATATAACATACCTATATCTTTTGTAGTAGAAGCTCTATACTACAGTGCTCACTTATAACTTATATATGCAGTGTTGTGGCAACCACTAGATACAAAGTCTAATAATCACACAAACAAGTAAAGCTCTTAGTAGGCTATTGATGTGGGAATCACAAGAGAACTCAAAAAGAATTCTCTGCTAGATTGCTACCCTATTTATATAAGTTACACATGGTTCATGCTATGAATAAATTACTCCTACCTTAAGGTCCATGTATTGTTTATAAGTATACTATGTGCATACTATAAGATAGCCATATAGTTAACATGCTTCTTGACATTATCCATCTAGACTACTTTAGCCCGCTCTAGTCCACTCTAGGCCTTATGACCTCACATCATGTGATATGTCATGTGACCACAGTCATGTACCTCTTTATTGTCAATAAAAAAAAAGAAAAAGAAAAAGAAATTCAAAAGAAAAGAAATATAAAATCAAGAAAAATAAATAAAAGAAAAAGGAAAAAAGTTAGTTCTCACACATATCATAACATGCAGGAGAATGATCAATGTTCTTCAGACCTTATTTAAAGTAGAATAACCTTATTAGGTCAAGATTATTTACAAATTTGATTAGAGCAATAGTCAGTAAGTCAAAGTAGTTAGTAAATAGTATGAGATGAAAGAAAAAGAGAGCCTACTAAGATTGAGTCTAGTTTGGAAATATGATTTAGAAAAAAAGACTAGCACTAGCTCCATCTTATCTCTTTATATATCATCACCTCCTACTCTACTACCACAATCATCACCACCCACTCCAATCAATCACTCTCTTACTATAATATAAGTTATTATAGTTTAATCAGTTTGGAATGAATGGTCTGTTAGCAACAAGAGTAGATAACAATCTTACAGACATTGATAGCTCAAGTAGGAATAGAAGGAGAAGAAGTAGCAACAGCTTCCTAACCTAACACTGGGTCAAATGTAAAAGTGGCCAAGCTACAAATATTTAATTGGAAGGTAGAGAAGGTATTAGGTTTTTTGACAGCATATAGACTTTATATAAGGATAAAAATGAGAAAAGTATTAGTAGAAGAACAAGTGCAATAGGTATTGTCATACATGCAAAAAGAATTGGCAAACATATGGAAGAAGGATATAATAAAAGATTTGGAAAGAAGATTGTTGAACTCTAAAGTAGTAAAAGAATTTATAGCAAATTTGAAAGAGGAGTTTGGTGAAGGAAACAATGAAACAATGAAAGTGGCAGAACTAAAGAAAGTGGAACAAGAAGAGAAAATAATAGAGAAGTTTATTCAGAAGTTTAGGAGAGTAGTAAGAGAAAGTGAGTACAAAGAAAGGCTACTAATTGAAGAATTCAAATGAGGAATAAATAATACTATCTAGCAAAGACTCATGGAATCAGAATACCAATTATATACTATCAAACAGTGGTATGAGCAAGTAATAAACTTGAATAGGAATTGGAGATAAAATAAAATAAATGAAGAAAGGTTGAAGAGAAGGAGAGATACAGAAAATCAAGCTCTAAGACAGAACAATAATAAAGCATATCAGCAAATACTACCATGGCCTCAAGTTTGGCCAAGGAGGCAAGAAGTTTAGCAGTGAATGCTAACAGGATCTGATCCAATAAAGAGAGTTAAAAGAATGAACATAGTCATAGTAACCTGAATCAACAGGTAGAATCAGTGTCTTAGTACAACCTATATGCTATGAATGTAGATCAGAAAAGGAATTGTTACAACTGTGGAAGTTTTGGTCATATTGCAAGAAATTGTAAGAATTGGAGGTTTGTAGGACAGGGAAGGAGGGTAGAGTATAGGGACAATCAAATTTGCAATATTCTCTAGAATAATGGAAGATATATCCAGCTGTAATCTAACATATTGAGGGAAGTAACAGTAAATATCAGACTTGAGAGAATTGATATACAAGGAGGAGTAACAGTGGAAGGATTGTTGGACAGTGGTATGATAGAATTAGTCATAGGTTCATAGTTGCAAGAAAGCAAGAGTTTGAGTTAAAAAATTGAAAGATTTATATATGTGAGAAATGTAGATGGTTCCTTTAACAAGAAGAGATCTATTAAGTATGTAGTGGAGGTGAATATTTATTATCAGGGATATGGGGAGAGAACAGATATTAATGTGATCAGTAGTCAAAAGTGAAGGGTAATACTATAGCTTGCTTACCAGAATCTTGAGATTGACTGGAGAATAGGAGAGGTGAAGATGACAAGGTTCCTAGAGGAGTGTAGAATTAAGTGGAGGCTGAAGCAAAAAAATTTGAGATAGCAAAAGCAAAAAGAGGAAGAGAAAAATAAAGAAAAAGGAATAGAAGAAGAAAGAAAAGAAAAGGAAGAAAAAGCTAAAAAATGAGAGAATGATAGAAGTTAAGAAGGTGGCTGAGAAATAGGAGACTTGGAATGAGGAAGAGGAAGCAGCAAAGTTTGAGGAAGAAGCAAAGAAATTGGTACCAGAATAATTTTATTGGTGAATATATGTTTTTGGAAAAAAGGTAGATGAGAAGATGCTAATGAAGAAGTTGTGGGATCATGCAATAGAAATAAAGAAAAAATTTGTGCTGAAGAAGGAAAAGGTATATCCATTATTAAAGGAAGAGGGAGGAGAGGTATATGAGTTCATTAAAGAACAATTGAGAAAGTGGTATACCATATTCTCAAAATCATCTCAAATAGCACTAGTGTTTTTTGTAGGAAAGAAGAATGGGAAGAAGCAAATGGTTCAAGACTATAAGTATCTTAGTGAATGGACTATAAAAAATAATTACCTTTTGCCTTTGATATCAGATATTGTAGAAAATATTAGGACAAAAAATTATTTACCAAGTTAGATTCATAATGAGGTTATAATAATGTACAGATAAAGAAGGGAGATGAGTAGGAGGCAGCATTTACAGCTTCAGAAGTGTTAGAGTTATAAACATTGAACTTCACTTTATTTTGTTCTTTTTAATTTATTTTTCATTTTTGGAACTAGGATTAGGGGTTGATGTGATGTCACATGTTATGGTAATGGTCACATGGTCACATGATTATATACCCTGATGAGAAATGGTAGAAGATTATGGAAAGAATGATATTATACAATGTGTTATATACATATTGATCTTAAGGTAGATGTATAATGATTTAGAGTAGGCTAAAGTAGTAGTGTACAGACTAGTAGTCTGAGATATATAAGGTAGACAATTCTGTACAGAGTTCTCTATTAAGTTCTCTTGTTTTAACCCTAATACAAGGTTCCTTTTTTTGACTATCTCCAAGGTCTTAGGTTCTCAACAAGAAGAGTCATTTGAACCAATGGTGATATTCTTTAGACTTACAAGCTCACTAGCAACATTCCAAACCATGATGAATGAAATCTTATAGTATTTAATCAACACTAAAGAAGTAGTGAGTTTTATTAATAATGTGATAGTGGAAACAGAAGAGAAGAAGTAATATAACATGATAGTAGAAGAAGTAGTCAAGAGGTTGGCAGAGAACAACTTGTATATAAAGCTAGAAATGTACAAGTGAAAGGTTAGAGAGGTAGGATTTTTAGAAGTGGTAATTGGACTGAAGGAAATCAAGATATAGGAAGAGAAGATAAAATGTATATTGGAATGGCCAACTCTAAAAGGAGTTAAGGATATATAGGAGTTTTTGGGACTAGCAAATTATTATCAATGATTCATTAAATATTTTGCAGTGATAGCTAAACTATTACATGATATGGTAAAAAAATTGGATAGAGAAGTAGGAGGAGGTATTTAAAGAGTTGAAGGAGAAGTTTACAAAAGAACCAGTGTTAGCAGTATCAGATTCAGACAAAAAATGAGGATAGAAGTTGATATGTCAGATTATACTACATAAAAAATGTTATCTATAAAGTATGAGAATGGACAATGGAGGCCAGTAGCTTTTCTCTCAAAATCTCTGAATGAGATAGAGAGAGACTATAAGATTTATGACAAAGAAATTTTAGCAGTAATTAGAGGATTGAAAAACTGGAGGTATCTTTTGGAAGATGTAGAAGCTAAACTAAAGACAAGCTTGTTAGACATTATATTTGTCAAGGTTTAATTTTATTCTGAAATATGTACTAGGTACAAAAATGAAGAAAGCAGATAGACTTAGTAGAAAACTAGACTGGAAAGTAGGAGTAAAAAATAACAATAACAATCAGATGATAATTGAAGAACAGTGGATTTATAGTTTAGTTAAAATAGTAATAGAAGGACATAAAGTTGAAATAGTAGAAAAAATAAAAACAGCTAGGAGTAAGGATGAAGAGGTAGTTAGAGTAGTAGAAAAGATAAAGAAGGAAGAGATAAAAGTATTAAGAAGCAATGAATGGTAGGTAGAAGGAGATTTGGTATTGAAAGAAAAAAAGATATATATACTAAAGAATAAGAATTTGAGAATATAAATAATTACTGGTGGCCAAAAGTGATAAAAAAATGTTGGAAAATGTGTGGATGAATGTAATTTGTGTTATAGAGTGAAGAATAGAACAGAGACATTAGTAGGAAATTTAAAGTTGAGCAAGATACTAGAGAAACTATGAATACACTTAATGGTTGACTTCATAACTAAGTTGCTATTTTAGTAGCTGGGAAGAATAAAATCCTAGTAGTCTGCAACAGGTTGTTTAAGATGACATATTTTATAGCAACAACAGAAAAACATCAGCAGAGGGATTAGCATGGTTGTTTAAAGATAACATATAGAAGTTGTATAGATTGCTGGAGAGTGTGATATTGGATAGAGAACCACAGTTTGCAGTGGAGTTAACCAAGAAGTTAAATAGAATGTTGGGAATTGAGACAAAGTTGTTAACATCATTCCATTCTCAAACAGATAGTTAAACAGAAAGAATTAACTAAGAACTAGAACAATACTTAAGGTTCTTCATTGACCATAGACAAAAGAATTGGCCAGAATAGTTAGTATCAGCAGAGTTTGCAGTTAACAAAACATACTTAGCAACCAGAATGTCTCTGTTTATAGCAAACTATAGTAGAAAGTTGAGAATGGAGGCTGACATTAGAAGGTAGAATTTGCAGAAAGGATAAAGAAAGTTGAGAAGGAAGCTGGGGCAACACTGAAGGAAGCACAGGAGAAGATAAAGCAATAGGTAGACAGGAGGAGGAAAGAAGTTAAAGAGTGAAAAAAAGGAGACAAGGTAATGTTGAGGACAAAGAACTTGATATTTAAGAAGAGACTAATGAAGAAGCTAGTAGACTAATATATTAGTCTATATTTTATTGATGAGGTAGTATCTACCAATATAGTCAAATTATAACTATCCACTTTAATGAGAATTTACCTGGTTGTGAATATCAGTCAAATAGTATGGTATAGAGAGCAAGTGGAAGAAGCAAAATTAGTAGAAGTGGATGAAGTTGAATAATGGGAAGTAGAGAAATTTTCAAATCAAAGAAAAATATGAGGAGGGGATTTATAGCAGAGTATGATATATGGGAAAAGAAAAAAATACAAGAGAAGTAGTAGCAGAGTTTGAAGAAAGGATGAATACAGAAGTGAGATGATAGGAGAAGTTGGATATAATGGAAGAAAAAGATTTTAGGAGGGGGGACTTACTAGTAGAATATATAGCAAAAATGTTATATAGATAGAATAATAGAAAGTTTGAAGGTTAGTATTTAAAGAAGTTGGAGAGGAACTGGCAAAAATGGAAGCCAGTTTTTTCAAAGAAGAAACCTTGAAGAGAGATAATGTTAGAGTTGAAGATAATGAACTCTGTTTTATTTCTATTTTCTTTCTCATTTTAATTTTATTTTGGGATTTAGGGTTAGTGTTAGTGTGATGTCATATGTCACTGTCATAAAGTGTCACACATCAGTCACTGTCACATGATCACATATCATAATAGAACTTGGTAGAAGATTCTAGAAAGAAATAATATACATGATCTTTAGAGTAGGTTAATAATATTATAGTATAGACCAATAACCTAGCATATATAAGGTAGACAGTTCAGTACTTTGTAAATACCCATTCCAAGGTTCTTTTTATTGACCAACTCTAATGTCTTTAAGTTATAATAGATTGTATTTTCCTATTATCTTTATGAATTATATAGTTTTTTCTTTTAACAACTTCTTTTTTGATTTTAGCTAGTATGACAAAATCACCCATATAGTGTCAAACTTACAAAGTTTGGACTCAAGTTTCTTTTAACTTTCTTTTTGACTTTCTTTTTCTTTTTTTTTATCTTTTATTTTAGGAACTGGGGTTAGGGTTTTGGTGTGACATCACTGTCACAAGTCACATGACATGTTCACAATAATGGTCATAGGTCACAAAATAGCAATAGAAGGAAGTAGAAGGTTCTGAAAGAATGACATCATATAGTATGTATAACACATGTTGATCTTAAGACAAATATATAGTCATTTAGGGTAGGCTCAAGTGGTAGTAGCACAAACCATGGGAATTTAGTGTATAAGATAGATAGTCCAGTACAGAGTTCTCTATTGAGTTCTCTTATGTTAACACTAATACAAGATTCTATTTATTGATCAATCCTAAGATCTTTGAGTCATAATATATAGTTTGCCAGTACTTTCTTGTATAGAAGCTTTTAGAATATACTGTTCATTATCCTTTAAAATGTTCTTAGTAAGTTATATAGTTCAAAGTATATCACTTTTAGTTTGAATAGTCTTTTATTTGTTAAAAATACCACTTTTTATTTATTTTCTTCTTTAATTTGTATATTATTGTATTTCTAGATAAGGTTTAATTTGTTGAAGTACTTCACATCCTTAAGATTGTCAATTACTTCTCCAATTAATGGTAATAATATCTTGTTCTTTATTATATGCTAGTTTAACTTTTTGTAGTTCTATACTAGTCATAGAGATCTGTTCTTTTTTGGAATATAAAAATATAGTACTGTATATCTCAAACTTGATTCCACTATAAGCCCTACCTTGAGTTCTTTCAACTATTAGTTTAATACTCCATCTTCCTTGACTATTATTGTGTAGGCTTTGGCATTTAATGTTAGAGTTGTGAATGTTGAACTTTATTTTATCTTATTTTATCTATTTTATATTTATTTTATCTTTATTTTCATTTCTCTTTTATTTAGAGTTAGGATTCAATGTAACATCACAATCATAACTGTTATAAATAAGTCACATGATGTGTCACATGTCACTATCACAGTAATAGTTACACAGTTATATAGTTACAACAGAACATAGTAGAAACTTCTAGAATAATGATGTCATATAATATATTTAACACATGTTAATCTTATAGTTTGTATATGATCTTTAGAGTAGGCTCAATACAATAGTAGTACAGACCACCTAGTGTAGTATATAAGATAGACACTTTGTACTAAGAACTCTATTGAGTTCTCTTATATCATCTAATACAAGATTCTTTCTTTTCAATTCACTTTAAAGTCTTTGAGTTATAATATTTAACTTCTTTGGCATATCTTCCAGTAGATTAATTTTGTGATCCTCCAGTAGTTTTTCAAATTTATTCTTATTGAACAAGTGTGTAAATGGTCAAATATATTCTGGCAGATCTTCTGGGTTTGTTAAGTCTGGTTCTTTGCCTATTTTCTAGTATTCTTTATCTGTTTTTTCTATTGGCTATATCCTTCTAGCCCTTAATATGAACATAATATCTTAGTGTTATATTCTGTATTCTTTTGGGCATCTTGTAAACTGTATTGTTCCTTTATCCCAATTTACTTCTGGATTGTATTTCACCAACTAGTCATAATTTAAGAATATGTTTGTACCATTTAAGTCTGTGACCACTATATTAATCTTTTCCATATGTCTGTTGATTTCTACTTCTAGTGGTGCATATCATGTTGCTTCTCCATTCTTTGTTCCATCTATATTGAAAACCTCAAATTGTTTATCTATTGGTTTTGTTCTTCCTTTACTAGTTTTTTATCAATCTCAGTATAGGTACATTCTGAATTGATTAGTACCTTGAGCCATAGTTTTCTTCTGTTTGATGTTTTATATTTGTGTGCATGTTGGGTTCCCTCTCTTTGTTGTCTCTCCTTTATAGAATAACATATCAATTTAAGAGTCTACTATGTGCAGAGATATTGTATTACACCTACTCTAAAACTCCAGCAAAATCCTCCTCTTTGTCATTGTCTTTATTGTCCAATTTCTCCTGTACACTTCTATTCTTTATCTTGTTCTTTGATCTGCAGTTCTTTGTAAGATTTCCCACTTTATTGCACTTGTAGCATTTCCTAGTCTCTTTTTTCTTTCTTGGTTTTTGGAAATATTTTGCTATGTGTTCATAAATGTTGTAATTGAAAGCATCTAGGCTTTCTATCTTTGTTGTAGTTGTCTTTAGACTTCCCAATGTCCATAGATACTCCTCTTTCTCCATAAGTAGCTTCTATTCCTATTCTATAGTTCTATCTATCTTTGAGTTTTGTCTGTCTTCTATAGACTTATATCCTTGTCTAACTGAGGTGATTGCCATCTTCTACTTCTTGAGTAATTCTGGTGCTACTATAGGCAGGTATCCCAATATAGTCTTGATTATGTTGCTCCTTATATTCTTCTTTAACAAAAATATTATGTGTATATCATCTATTTCAGCCTTTATAACCAACACTTTGAATTCTATCATGAAGTCTGTGATGTGTTTCTTTCCTTGTCTAAACATTTCAATTTTCTATTTGATATCTGCTGCCTTGCTTTTGTTGCTGAACACTGTCTTGATCTTTTTAAAAAAGTTACCTCAATCTTGAACATTGTCTTCTTCTAGCTGATTGATCTTTTTCTATATATATATTTCTGCCATGTCTTCTCTGAGTCAAGCTAGATTTTGTTGTCTGTTGCTGTTACTTTACTACTCTTGAGGGATAATTAGATTCCTCTCTACTAGTCTTTAAACCTCATCTAGTCACCATCAAACCATCCTGAATCTGGAACCATACTCTTTAATATAACTGTCTGTGCTAATTCATTGTGAAATGCTGGTGCTGGTGCTGGTGCCATCAACATCTCTTCTAATGCTACTTCTGTGGTTCTGTTTCCATCTAGAGCATAGTCTTTAGTAATCCTCAATAATCCCAATATCTCTTTTAGTGTCTCAATACTATCTTGGCTTTGTCTGTTCATTCTGTCTATTCATGGCATCTATCACAATATTCTGTGTCTGTTCTGTCTTCTAAAAGTTTAACTATTTGTCTGTTGTTATACCAGAAAATGCTTTTCTGTGAAAAAACAAGTAATCTCCTAAGATTTTAAGACCTCTTTGAAGGCATTAGCAAGAAGATATAATACTCCTAGATGATATCTCAGGTCCTCTCAAGCAAACAGCAGTCAAGGAGCAGTTTGGTAGCCATGAAACAAACCAGATCTTGAGTAGAAGAGATCTTTAGGGACAAGAAACACCACTTGTAAATGACTAGCTACAAAGTGTGTGTACTTACAAGAGGTATTTATCAGATTATAAACATTCAGATAGTTGAATAAGATAGGAATACACTAGGTTGGAAGCTGACAGAGTCTAGAATGGAGGAGTGGGAAGAGATGGCTATGGAAATATTAAAGGAAGAATGGAATGGGCTCTTGCAAGTAGGAATTGATTATTAGATTGATGTTGGATTGCAGATGAAGAAACAGCCATGGGCTCATAAGGCTTTAGAGAACTTTATTATAGTTTCAGTCTTTATTCTCTAGTTCTATTCTTTGTATTTTTAGACCAATACATAACAAGTAGAGAAGAGTAAAAGGGAGGACCCCTATCTGAATACTCCCACTCAAAAGCAGTTTAATTGCTATTTTATCAAATAAGCATTGTTAGGACCTGCTATCACTTTTAGACAAGTTTTGGAGAGCTCTAGCAGTCTGAGAAATGTTAGTAAGGTAAGTATCAGTTAGTATCATCTTTCATAATGTTTAACTTGAGAGGTTCCTTTGGAGTACATCACCTGGAATAAATAGTGTTATTCGAGGCTCTTAAGGAGCTTTGCAATCTATTTACTAGATTTTCCAAAGAAACTTGTTACACAGTGTAAAGTTCACTGTTTAGGAGTGTGTTAGTAAGGAAAAGCATTCATGAGCAGATGTTACTTAGATATTTATTTTAATATCCTTTCTAACTTTATTCTTTCATATTTATGAGAGCCCTTCGAAGAGTTTTATATATTCTAACCTTCTTTTATATTATTGTTTCTACCTATTTTATTGATTTTTGATGCTTATATTATCCCCTTTGAATCATTTAGTGTGTAGTTAAGAGCTAGTGTTGCATAGTTCTTGTTGTATCCTAGAATAACCTCTTTTTTGCTTAACCCCTATTACTATGGTCCTACTACAAAGTTAGTTCAATAGTTCTTCAATAGCCTAACCATTATAAGGTTTCAGTGGTCTAACCATAATGTACTCTCCTTTTGCAAGGTGAGCCTAATGACACTTTACCAAATGTTATGATCCTAAGCTTGGCTCATGTTGCAACTTATGCAAAGATCTAAGAAAGGAGTAAGGATATAATCAATTGGTAAAGTGTAAAGATACAGAACTGTATCTACTACTATATATATTTAGTGGCCATGAGGAATAAGTTTGGTACCCTTAAGGAAACAATAAGAAAGAAACAAGAAAAACATGTAGATGTCATGACTATTACATGAGATACTGACTAATACAACATGTAGAAAGTGCAAGGCACAATTAAATATGAGTTATAAGTAAAACAAACCCTAACACATGTCTAGGTTGAGGTTATAAGATAAACCACTGCTAACTATGAGGTATTGATTGTAACATAGAAGACTTTGTTTTGATAGTAAGAAAATTGATCCAAAACCAACCAGATATATATAGAATAGAAGCTTAGAAAGGCTTTTTCTATCTATCAATTACTGCTAAAGTCTGGTAGAAATAATAAATAGAGTTGAGAGTAGTAAGAAGAATTCTAAAATACAGGAGTATTGATAGGTGAAAAGAATCTTGATGTTGAAAGAGAAAATATACTTATGGATGTAGGGACAAGGTTTAATACTAATATGTAATAGGTGCAGATATTAAAGTTAGCTTAGAAGACTAATAAGAATGTTGTTGGTGTTGAGTTCTGAGACATACATTTTCTTTCTATTCTCTATATATTTAGATTAATTATTATTTCTTGAGTGTGTATTGTTAGTACTTCATTTATAACTTTTGAACAAGTTTTGGAGAGTTTTAGCAGCTTATAAAAGGATGGCAAGTGTTACAACTCAAAAGTGTAGACAGATATTTAGGGTTAGGGTTAGGACCTTAGTAAAAATTATTAGTCTGCAGCTAGAGAAAGATATGGGCACATGACTGGAAAGTCACATGACATTACATCATAGGCCTAGAGTAGTCTAGAGCGGTCTAGAAGGACTTAGAGTTTAGAAGGATCGGGAAGAGTCTAGAGTAGGAGTTAGGGTTAGGATTAGTGACAACATTACTTGGTCACACCTTGGTTACATCAGATAACATGGTGATGGTGACAGTCACAAGTCACATGGCACATGGAGAGATGTAGAAAGCTCTAAAAGGATAATATCATATAATGTGTAATACACACGTTGGCCTTAAGGCAGACACATGGACTTTAGGGTAGGAGTAGCACAGTCATAGCACAGACCAAGGACATAAGTATATAAGTAGGGATAGATCCTGTAAAGAGTTCTCCATCAAGTTCTCTTGTGTAAACCCTATACAAGGTTCTTTTCTTAAGTCAACACTAAGGCTTTTGAGTAGTAATAGCAAGGTGGGTATCAGTTAATATTATAAGTTATAAGATTCAAATTGAGGGGTGTCTTTGGGATGCATCACCTGTGATAGATAGTATTGTAGTAGACTCTTGAGAAGCTATCCAATCTATTTACTAGATTTTCCAAGAGAGTTTGTTACACAGTATAAGATTTACTATTTAGGAGTGTGTTAGTAAGAGAACATATTCATGAGTGGATGTTCTTTATCTATTTCTTTTAATGTTCATTCTAATTACACCCTTTTACATTTGTGAGTACTTTTTCAGGAGTTTTATATATTCTGTTCTTTTGTTATATTCTTGCTTCTACCTTCTACACAAGTTCTTGATATTAAAAATGTCTCTTTTGAATTCTTTAGCATGTAGTTGAGAGCTAGTACTACATAGCTCTTTTTACACTCTAGTAAAATATTCCATTCTACTTGACTTCTATTAACACAACTACTACTTGATCTACCTCACTTATATTACTAAGCTCTCTACTACAAAGCTTATTATTAGTAAGTAGCTGTCAGTTGTTCACACTTCATGCTGCTGTATATTCTGTTTTTCCAACAGATTATAGACTCTAGCTATTATCTTTCTGGATTAGTGCTTTTTTAAGCAGCTTTCCATCAATGAGAAGAACTTGACTGACTTTACTAGTAAGCTAATATTCTGTTACTTCTAGGCTTATTAAGGATTGAGCTGGTCTTAAATTGCTTTATGCCTATAAGATTTTCTTATACTTTATATGTACTAGATATCTCATTGCTGGATAGGTCAAATTGTCAGAGTTGCAAACATTGGACTATATTCTATTTTCCTTTTTCTATTTTCTATTTACTTTCATTTCATTTCATTTTTATTTCATTTTTATTTAGAGTTGGGATTTAACAAGATGCCATAGCCACAACTGTTACAAACATGTCACATTATGTGCCACCAAGTCACAGTCACATAATCACATGGTCACAAAGGAAGAAGATAGAAGGTTCTAGAAGAAATGATGTTATATAATGTGTATAATATATGTTGATCTTAAGGAAGACACATGGTCATTTAGGATAGGCTAATCACAGTAGTAGTATGGACCATCAGTCTGGGTATATAAGGTAGAAAATTCTGCACAGAGTTCTCTATTGAATTCTCTTGTGTAAACCCTATGCAAGGTTTCTCTTATTGATCAGCTCTAAGATCTTTAAATCATAACACAAATGTTTATATTTTAGTTGGCTGTATTTGCTTCCTGAATCTGCACTAGTTTGCATTGTGGCTCATTGATGATTAGGTTGGCTATTTGTACTTCTTTTAGCTGTATTTGCTTCTCAACTTATAATGATTTACTAACCAAGTCAACTATTTATGCTTCTTTTAACTGTATTTACTCTCTGACTTATTCTGATTAGATTGATCATTTGTGCTTTAAATCAGCTGTATTTACTCTTCTACTCACATTGATCAGATCAATAATTTGTGCTTTTAATAGCTGCATTAATCTCTACTTCAGGATTGAGAATTTATACTACAATCAGTCTGTTACAATCAATACCTCATGCTTTACAGATGTTTATTTCATGTCTATCTTTTATCAATTAGTATCTCATGTAGTAAGAGAGGTATTCTCATGTGGTTCTCACTTTATACTCATTGTATTCTTAAGGATACCTTCATTCTTATTCTTTCTCAAGTCTTTGCCTAAGTTGCAACCTGAGCCAAGCTTAGGATCCTATGCACTAGAGATATATAGAGTAGACTTACCTATACTAGAAACTCTACTGAGTTCTCTTGTGTTAAACAACACAAGATTTTTCTTTCACTCAAATACTTGAGTCTAAGTTGTAACACCTAGTATATGTCTTCTCTCTTTAAACATACCTCTTAGTCTGAATCAAGAGTTGAAGACAATAGAAGTAGTTCTATTTATTCCACAATATGTCCAGTGATACTATCCAATAAAGGCAATATTCAGATTACAAAAATTTGCTTTTATCTCTAATTCTGTGAATTTTCATATTAAGATGCCTGAACAACAAGACTTTGTATTTTTAATAATGTTAAAGTTGTAAAGGAGATTTCTAATATAAAAATATGTCTGCTGTAGTAGCATTTCTTTTATACCAGTTCAGTTTCTATGAGATTTCTATTTGCTCTAGTAAGACTCTTAAATTGATCTGATTGGATCTCTTTGAGTCTCTCCACTTTAATATAGGTGATTACATTCCTTGATAATAATTTCTTCTATTGCAACATTGTCTTTTTGTACCTAACAAGCTGTAGAGATAAACTACATTGTATACTAATAATAGAGAAGAGTATGTATTGTCAGAACTACAATCCTTTCTAAGAGAGTAAGAAATAATATACCTCAGAAGATCTTCTTGAGCAACATAAGCCCAAAAATATTACACTTTTATGTATTTAGTTGCATAGAATATATTTTCTCTGATAAAGTCAGTACTTCTTTAGGCCACTTTTTAAATAGTTAGTGCTTTTTTAGGCTACTTGCTATGATATTCATCAGATTTATAAGATTAAATAATTATACAAAAAAATATTATTTTCTGCTTCACAAAATGCTATTTTCAATGAGGAATACTTTTTTATAAATCTACTGACTCTTGTGTGAAAGAGCATAAATTATAAGTTATTAGACAGAATAAGTTTAGAGTCTTACAATCTCAAGACCTTAGAGTAGGTCAAGAAAGCAAATCTTGTATTGGATAACATAAGAGAACTTGATAGAGTTCTTAGTATAAAACTGTCTACCTATATATATTAGACTACTGGTCCATGCTATACTTCCATTAGCCTATTCTAAAGAGCTATGTGTTATTCTTAAGGTTAACATGTATAGAATATACTATATAACATTATTTTATTCTAGAACTTTTTACAATATTCTTTATGATATGTGATCATGTGACTTGTGACAGCATTTCTGCGTGACTGTGACTGATGTATGACAATTTATAACAGTTATATTAATTCTAAGTCCAAAATAATAGAAAATAAAATAAAAATAAGAAAGAAAATAAAAATAAATAAAGTCTACTATCTTTAACTCTGATATAGCAATAGAGTTACTAGTTTCTAGACCTTCTAACAAAGATAAACTTGCTCTAGTGCCCATTCTACCTATATTTATTTCTTCTATTGTAAAAATCTACCTTCTTATACCTTTTCTGTCAAAATTGTAAATATTAGACTTAGTTTATTTTCATTTTCTTCCTTACTTTCATTTATTTTCTATTTTGGGACTTAGAGTTAGAGTTTAGCATGATATCACATATTACTATTACAATTATAGTTATATAATTACATATCACATAAAATATTATAGAAGATTCTAGAAAGAATGATATTACTATAGTATATTGTACATATATTGATCTTAAGGCAAGCATATAGCTCTTTAGGATAGGCTAATAATAGCATAGCAATAGACTAGTAGTCTAGCATATATAAGGTAGATAATTCTGTATAGAGTTTTTTATTGAGTTCTCTTATATTAACCCTAATACAAGGTTTTTTTACTTAACCCACTCCAAGGTCTTGTGATTGTAATACCTTTATCCTCTCTTTCTTATAAGTTGTTAGAGTTGAAGATAATAGAATTGGTTTATTTTATTTTACTTTATGTTTATTTTCAGACTTAGATTAAGATCAGCATAACATCATATGTAACTATTATATATATCAAGATCATAATCACATAAACATATGATATAAGATAAAAATATAGAAGATTCTAGAAGAAGTAATATTATACAATATGTCTTTAGTATGTTAATCTTATGTAATACATATAGTCTTTAGAGTTAGTAGTAGTAGTCTTATATAGACTATTAGTTAGTATATATAAGATAGACAACTTTATACTAGCAACTCAGTCAAGTTCCCTTATATAAATCCTATACAAGGTTCTTTTTTTGCTTTGTCATTTGAGCTTGAGTTGTAACATAAGTCTCCATTTCTCACACCTTCTTTAGTGCTTAGAAAGCTCATAATAGAAGTTAAAGAGGTTGACAATATTGACTTTGATATCAAGATGCAATCTATTAGACCTTAATAATTCTTATGACTTGTTATGCAAACATTGTAAAAAAGTTCTGAATTGAGAAAATCTACATGTTAAACTCAGATATCTTTTAGAGAAGAAAATATTTATAGAGAATATGAACATCCTACTAATATTCTGCATAATCTGTCATGGCAACCAAGAGAGAGATTTTTTGATCTTAATACTAATAAGCATAAAAGTGCTTGTTAGGAATCATGAAGAATATATCAAAATACATGAAGATTCTTTGATAATTCAATATCCAGAATGATAAGAATAACTAAAGTTGATAACCCATATAACTCATACAATAACATTATTGAAATAAATAAAAACCCTTATAATAAAGCTACCTTGACCAGAAGATAAGATTATTGCCAAATTCAAGAGAAAGATGAGAGCATTGAGAAAACAAGACTACACAGAAATGCTGACATCTTTGATAGCTGTGCCTAACCCTCACTAATGACCAACAATCACCATAGACAAGCTATAGTGTTTTTTTATTGAACATAACATGATACTCCTATGTGTTTGTTTGAGGTAGAGTATGATGATAATGACAGTGTTTCCATGTTGAAGAAGAAAGTTAAGGAAGAGAAGCCAAATATCTATAAGAATGTCAATGCTAATTACCTGACAATGTGGTAATGCAAGAATAGGATTATTGACTTTGACAATTTTGTCATCATTAATGACAAAATTGTCAAAAGTCAAATATAGTAGGTCATAGATGAAAATGTCAAAAAACTTCTCCTAAGAAAGAAGTTAAGGAAGATTTTGGAGGAAGATATACTAATTATGATAGTATCTAGTATGTATCTTTACTCCTTTTACAACATGATGCAATTCAATACTATAAAAAAACTGCCCACTACTGCTCTCTTGGCTACTAAGAGACAAGTGTGATATCTTGCCATTAAACTATTGATAAAGATCCATTAAATTATGATAACAATGATAATATTGCTGCATTGAAGGAGAAAGTCAAGGAAAAGAAGTGGATTTCTCTTCTTGCCAATGAGCTTATATTATGGTAATAAAAAGAATCAAAACTACTCATAGATATCAATGTTGATGAACTTAAAAGACATCTTTAACAAGGTTGACTTCTCTAATTACTAGTGTGAAGATGGTGGAAAGTCTTGAACTCTTTAAAAATGAGATATTATTATTATGAATACCTAGTAAATATCCATACTCCTCCTATAATTTCACTATCTTTGTCAAGATTGAAGAAGGTAGACTTGATTTATTTTATTTTTCTTTTCATTTTTTATTTTCATTTTGATTTATTTTTCTATTTTCTAGAACAACTAGGGTTAGGGTTGATCGGTCATGCCATCACATCAGTCACCTGATGGTGTAGTCACAAGACAGATCATGAGACTTGGGGGAATTTATTAGAAGATTCGAGAACAGATGACATCATACAACATAGACACCACATGTTGGCCTCATAGATTACACATGGTTGTTTAGGGTAGGGTGCACAGTACTTAGCACAGACCATCTGTAGGGCTATATAAGGTAGACTAGTTTGTAGAAGAGTTCTCTATTGAGTTCTCTTGTGTTACTCAATACAAGAGTTGTTCTTTTGTCTTACTCTAAGGACTTAAGATCATAACAATCTTAATATATTAATGAACTCTAGCTCAGTCCAGTGAGAATGAAGAAGCTGCTACAACTCTTCAGTAATATGACCTTCATAAAAGACTTGAAGACTCTATCATTATAATGAATGTAGATAACATTGAACAACCAAGTTTATCAGACAACAACATCTATATCTGCCAAAAGAGAAAGGATGTAGCAAATATCAATCACTTAACCTATTTCTAGGAAAACCTGCAGAATAAATGACCAGTACATCCTGAAATAGGTGTCAGTTTGAGTCTCCAAGTCTTACTGAGTACTAAATCTTATTCAAGTTCAAGAAAAAGCTTATATAGATTCTGGGCAAAGATTTCAGAAAATTATATGATCTAGCTATGCTCAACAAGAAATATTGTTGTAAAATTGAGATGGTCCATATACTGTTCATCACATTGGAAGAGACTAATAAACTTCTTTCTAAGGAGTAAAAAGAGTTTGAGGCTAATAGATTGTTCTTTATATGCTTCACATGTTATTGTATATATTACTTTTAGAATACAGATTGTGTATTGAAATATGACTTGTAAGTAAAGCATCTACTTTTTCTAGATAGAGATATCTTAAGGTCTTTTTATGCAGTGGTGCAATCAGATGACCTATAAAACTTCAGATAAAATATAAAGAAACAAGATAATTTGTTTCATACAGTCCAAAGAACAATTATTTCTTGGCTGTAATGGATATATCCATCATTATTGTAGATATTTGTTTGAAAGATCAGGCCAATAATCAAAACTGCATACTTGTTCAAGGAGCAAGCTTGGTCCAGCTAGCCAATAGAATATTGGTTAAAAAGAGAAAGAAACATAACTTCATTCTAATAGCTATTTATTTCAACTACCATGGTACTTTCTATCACTATCTGATCTATCTGATCCATCAAGATCAAGCAAGGGTATGTAGACATGTTATATGTATGGTTCCAATTGCTAAAAGAACATGAAGAACAAGGTATTATGTTTAGAGAAAATATTCCCTAATATTCTAGAAAACTTGGTTTAGCTGGTTCACAAAATGTACAATCTGGTTTTACAACAGGAAGTGATTGAAAGGATCAAAGTAATCAAGAAGGAGTTGGTATTGATCTTAAAGATGAATAGTGTCCTGAAAATGTTCATAACAGCAAAGAAGATAGAGAGATAACAAGGAGATGGGAGAGATAGGACAGGAAATGGGATAGGACAGGAGAGAGAAAAGAAAATGGGGTCAAAGCAAGGTAAACAAGATACTAAAGAGACTGCTTTGGCAGTAAATAAAGATTATAAAGAGTATTATGATAGAAAACTCTTTGCATATTAGTCTAGCAAGAAAAATAACATCTAAATATATGAACTAGTTAACTTTAAAATAATTAAAAATATCTAATATAGATGAAATTACTCTTTTATATACTCTAAATAATCAATTATTTGGTAACTAACTCATTACTATTAGTTGTAAGAATAAAAATACAATAAGTCTATTTAATAGCTCAGTTTTGGAGTTTATATTCATATATGATAGAAAATAGAATAATCTGTTTAAGTGAGAGTGTAAGATATAGGATTCATAAGAGGACAAAACTGATTTTCAAAAGCTATATCTACTATAAAGTATACTTAATAATTAAACTGTATTTTATATTTACAATACAATTTTGTTAAGTAGTATACTTATTATGCTTACTATAGAGTATCACTTGATAATTGTCAAATTATTATTATGATATACTAGTGATTTAACAGACAATATACAATGTTAGCATAACTAATATGCAACAACTTTATACTATATCAAATAAGCTAGTATACTATATGTTCAGAATATTATATATAATATACAAATAGTCTTGTTGATTTTTTTGGTTTAATTGATCTTCTCTCTTGCTCCAATATATTATTCAATTTTCTAGACTTTATAATCAATAACAAAAGACAATATATCAGTTATATAAGCTTATATAGCTTAAACATGAAGATAAAAGAGTATCATTGGATTGAATATACAATAAGAGGTTATCTATAGATTGTTATGATTCAAAGCTCCAGAGTTTAAGCAATGAACTAACTCTTGTATTGAGTGACACAAGAGAACTCGATAGAGTTCCTAATACAAAGTAGTCTACCTTATATACTAATTATCCATGGTCCGTGCTAACTACTGTACACCCTACCCTAAATGACCATGAGTATAACATGAGGCCAGCATGTGTTGTCCATGCTGTATGATATCACTTTGTTCTAGAATCTTCTACTCTGTTCTCTAAGTCTCGTGATCAGTCCTGTGACTTCGCCATCAATTTGTGACTGATGTGACAGCATGACTGATAGACCCTAACCCGAGTTGTTCTAAAAATAGAAAAGAAAAGAAAAAAAAAGAAAAATAAAATAAAGTGAAAAGAGAAAATAAAAACAAAGTCCACCATTGACGATCTTGACATAGATATAGTATCAAATATAAATTGTTATAGGATGCTGGAACAATAACAATTTTTATTTTTCTTTTAGACAATGAAGAAGGTACATGACACTGAAGTCACATGACATATCACATGATGTGATGTCATAGGCCTAGAATGTAGTAGAAGGATCTGGAAGATAACGACAGGGCACATATATACAACATGGTAGCCTTGAGTAAGAAATAAGGCAGACATAAAGATGTAGCATGGACCATGTGTACTCTGTATATATAGGACTCTAATTTAGTAGAGACTTCTTGTTGAGTTCTCTTGTGAAATTCCTACTCTAAACCTAATATTAAGAGATTTACTGCCTTGTGCGGTCATTTGTCATTGTGATAAGTGGTTGCCACAACATAAATCAGACAATAGTAAAGATGTATTCAAGAAGAATAGCTTATGTTACATTGTGAAATTGTTCAATCTGGTTATAAAAATTGATATAAGAAGATATATTTGTAAAAGTAAAAAAACCATGAAATATATAATCTAGGTTTTTTGAACAAAACTATAATAATAAATTAACTAAAATACTAAAATTACTTATATTGAGTCTCATTAGTAGATATACATCTAAAAGATTACCAGCAAGATATTTATATATATTTAATTATTACACAATATCACTATCAACACCAGAGTTAGATGTCAATACTATTTGATTAACAAGCTAAGAAAGTACAGTATGTTAAATACAGTTCACACCTTGGCAACCAAGGTCTACAGGAGATGCTCAGAAGGTGGATAATGCATTCTACTATTCATGATATGTGAAATATACAAACAAATAATCTTTGACTTTAGCTTATATGTTGCATCTCAACTTATCACACTGGTTGCATATTTCAGAAAGTAAACTGAAAGGGATTAAGAAAGATAATCTACTATACCTCACTAGCCATCTACTCACTCTACAACTTAACATAGCCAAGATATGCAAGGTCTCAGTAGCTAGCTTATATGTAATCTTTGAGACAGTGTCTTCAGTTATAATTATTTGTTAGAATAACTGGAAAAAAGCATGGAAGATACTCAAAACTCTAGTTTTTTTTTTTTTTTTTTTGATCAACAATTTATTACACGGTTCGCGGTGGAAGACCGTGGTAGCTACTTTCGTAACTACGTACAAAAGGAGCATACTAACAAAAATTAAAGAAAAGAAATTAAAATAAAAGGAAAGGAAAGAAAAAGAAAAGAAAAAGAAAAGAAAAAGAAGAGAGTAAAATATAGAAAAAACTAATTAGATATGAACGCGAAAGCGAACGGATTGGCCATTAGAAACATCGCAAAATGATTCAAAGTATCTCTTCTTGAGTTCCAGTACCCAGTAAATCTTTTGCATTCATGGAGAATGTGTCTTCGAGTTTCGATAGGAT
>Ga0157363_1001128_pt1 | contig 21781 bp, 30 predicted proteins | sample AttsexASBM1_FD_111477 | JGI IMG/M metagenome (GOLD analysis project Ga0157363, IMG submission 111477) | Fungus gardens microbial communities from leaf cutter ant in Ribeirão Preto, State of São Paulo, Brazil - Atta sexdens ASBM1 | ecosystem: Host-associated > Fungi > Mycelium > Unclassified ... | reverse complement strand
GTCACTTCTAACCCTAACTCTGATCTAGACTCCTCTCAATCCTTCTAGACTGTTAGTTCTTCCAGACCGTTCTAGACTCTATCACATGACTTCCAGGTCATGTGCCTATCTCCTATCTCTCTTCCGTTGTAGACTAATAATTATAATACTTAACCATAACCCTAGTCCAAGTCTGTCCACACACTCGTCTCATAACAACAAGAGCCTAGCTATGGATGCAAAGCCTTCAATAAATTGGCGATAGTAGTTCACCAACCCCAAGAACTTCTGTATATCCTTGATGCACTTTGGCATCGGCCAGTCTAATACACCCTTCACCTTCTCTTCCTCCATCTTTATCCCCTTTAGACCAATTACTACTCCCAAGAATTCTACTTCTCTCATCCTCCACTTGCACTTTTCCAGTTTTACATACAGATTATTTTCCTCCAACCTTTTTATCACCTCTGCTACCAACTCATCATGTCCTTCTTCACCTTCCATCCCAATTATTACATTATCAATAAAGGCTGCCACCTTTCCCGTGTTATGTTCTTTGGTCTAACAAATTCACCAGCGACCTTCCAAGCGATGATGAATGAGTTACTTTGGGACTTAATTAACTGTGGGCTTGAATGATCCTTTGGGTGTCATAAAGACTGCCTTCCACTTGTCTCTCTTCTTTATTTGTACATTGTTATAATCCCATTTCAAGTTCATCTTAGTAAATACTTTCTTCATACCTATGTTCTCTACTATATCTGATATTAATGGTAGGGGATAATTATTTTTAATAGTCCATTCATTTAAATATCTATAATCCTGAACCATCTACTTCTTTCCATCCTTCTTTCCTATGAAAAACACTGGCGCTGTCTGAGGTGACTTTGATGGTCATATGTATTTCTTCCTTAACTGCTCTCAAATAAACCCCCCACCTCCTCTCTTTCTTCTCTAGACAACAGATACACCTTCCCTTTCTTTGGCATGAATCCCTCCTTCATGTCTATTGCATGGTCCCATATCTTTCATGTGGGCATCCTCTCTGACTGTTTCTTGCCAAAGATCTTGATCTACCTATGAAATTTCTCCAGAACCAGCTTCTTTGCCTCTGCCTCTGACCTTGCTGCCTCCTCTTTCTTGTCCCAAATTTCCCATTTCTCTACTACTCTTTTCATCTCTATTAATTTTTCTTTTTTCAGTTTCTTTTGTTTTTGTTTTTTCTGTTTTTCTCTTTCTTCCTGTTTCTTCCCAGCTTCCTCCTTTGTTTCTTATTCCTTTTGTTTTTGCCACCCCAATTTTTCCTGCTTTGATCTCCACTACTTTCCACATTCTTCTGGACACCTCATCATCTTTACTTCTTCCGTCCTCCAGTCAATCTTAGGATTATGGCGGGCTAGCCATGGCATCCTCAAGATTACTGTCCACTTCTGTCTCCCAATGACATCAATCTCTGTTCTTTCTCTGTGTCCTTGGTAATAAATATTTACTTCCACCGTATACTCAATTGGTCCCTCCTTGTTGAGTGAACCATCCATATTTCTTATATACATAAGCTTCTCTAACTTTTTTAGTTTAAACCCCTGCTTTCTAGCAAACTCCGAACTCATCACTAACCCCATTGCCCCATTATCCAGCAATGCTTCCACCATAATCCCTTTCTGTGTGTCAATCCTCTCCAAACCAATCTTCACTGTCACTTCTCTCAACATGTCTTCATTGTTCAGGTTGCAACAAGATATATTATTTGCTCTGGCAAGCATTGCAAACCTATTGTTACTGAGATCTAATCGAAGACTATTAAATCCTATTCCTCTTTTAAATTATTGTTTTCTGTCTCCATCCTTCTATTCATACCCATGTTCTGATTCCTACAATTCTTTGCTATATGACCAAATCCCCCACAAGCATAACAATTCCTATTCATCCTCTTGTCTACATCCATGGTATATGGGTTTCTTGGAGGAAACCCTGCCCCTTGCTGCCAGAGTTTTGCCATTACCACATTTGTCCTCTCTACTCCCTCCATCAGAGTAGGCCCTGTTGTCACCTGCTGAGGCAGCATTTCCTGCCTTCTCTGCCACACTAATGGTTGTGGCATCATCTGTCTCTGCTCTTGTTGTTTAGAGATCATTTTCCCTTGTTTCCCCTTCAGTTTTTCTTCTTCTCTCTTACTTTCCCTCCAATTTTGATCTAGGGTAGTTGCCCTCCTAAACCATTGCTCAATCAAGCCTAGCTGATTCTCTGCCTTCATTAATCTTCTCCTAATTGTTGTGTTCATGCCTCTCTTGAATTCTTTGATAAGAGGGCACCCTTCATATTTACTCCCTCTTACTACTCTTCTGAACTCTTAAACAAACTCCTCTATCATTCTTCCTCCTTGCTCCAATTTCTTCAATTCTGCTAATTTCACTGACTCTTCCTCCCCTCCTCCAAACTCTTTCTTGATTGCTACTAAAAATTTCCTTACTGATTTGTATTCTGATGCTCCCTCCTCCAAATCCTCCATAACATTTTTCTTCCACACATCTACCAATCCTCCTTGTACATGTGACAGCACCCACTGTACCTGTTCTTCTACTGTTGCTCTTGCTAACCTATTCCTTATATATATTTTGCACTCCATGATAAAATCTGAGATCTTTGATAAGTCTCCATCGAATAATTGTGGCTTTGCTACATCCATATTGGCTATTCTTTCTGGCCCTTCACTTGTTTCTCTTCCTGCTACTGCTCCTCCTTCTAGCAATACTTGTATCTGAGCCTGCTGTATTGCAAGCTGTTCTTGTAGTTGTCTAATGATGGCTGAGTAGTTGTATTGACTCATATTGAAGGGTGGTGGTAGTGGTGTGGTTGGAAAAAGAGTGGAATCTATGCTGGTTTCACTCTTAGACTCGTATTCTGAGGTAGACGAAATCTCAGTATGTAATAGCAGGCACTCTTCTTGTCCTGCCTATATGTTCTACTGACTACTTTCTACTAATCAAAAGTATGCAATTTTGGTCTAAGAAGACTGTTCTACTCTAAGCAAGATCTTAAAGACTCCTGCTGTTCTCCTGTGTAGATACCTCACAAGAGGAGATGTAGCATAGAGCTGATATGTGAAAAAGTATAGAGGTCACATCTACAAAAGGTGTTACATTCACCTGCACCAGTGGGCTTTGATACAACTAAATAACTAGGATTCCCCCTCCTAGTTGGTATACTCTTTATGTCTAGGGCCTGGCAATTCTTCTTGACTAAAGGACTATGCTGTTTCTCAGTCGAGAAATAGAAAGTAAAGAGAAAGAGCTCGGTGTTGAGCAGTTTCAGAATATGAAATTGAGTTCTAATGTTATAACTCAAAAGCCTTAGAGTTGACTTAAGAGTGGAACCTTGTATTGGGTAACATAAGAGAACTCAATAGAGAGCTCTTTACAAAGTAGTCTACCTTATATATCTATTCAGATGGTCCATGCTAACTGCTATGCACCCTACTCTAAACAACCATGTATTAGGCATGTGGTTAGCATATAGTGTACATGCTGTATGATGTCACTTCTTCTAGAACCTTCTACTTCTTTCTCCTATGTCTTGTGATCTGTGACAAACCATCAACCCTAACCCTAAGTTCTATGAATAGAAAAATGGAAAATAAATTGAGAAGAAAATAAAAAATAAGAAAGGAAATAAAAAAGAAACTAAGTCTACTTTCTATAATCTTAACAATAGTAGTATGAACTATTATGGTGTACTTGAACACTGACATTTTTCTTTTCTTTTATCTATTTTTCTTGATTTAATATTTCTTTTATATTTCTCTGACAATAAAGAGGCATATGACTGCAGTCACATGACATATCACATAATATGAGGTCATAGGCCTAGACTTAGTGAGAGTTAGCTAGAAAAAACTAAAAGAATAACATTAGAGCACATATATATGATATAGTATTCTTATAAAAAACATAAGGTTAATATATGGTAGAAGCATGGACAACACATGGACATTAGGGTAGGGTTATTTATTGTTAGCACAAACCATGTATTTATAGTATAAATAGAGTAGCAATACATTGGGAACTCTTTGTTAAGTTCTTTTGTAATCCCTACTTGATATTCTACTGAGAAATTTACTTATTGTGCTACTATTGGTCTTTATGATTAGTAGTTGCTACAACATGGGCTAGGATAAAATATACTCTCTTAGATAGAGTCCACTACAGTTATCACTATATCAAGGTCCATGTTAATAGTCTCCTACTATGTGTTTAGAATAGGTGGTGAGTATAGTTTTCTGAGAGGTAGATGCTAGATAGGCTTAGTCTATAAGCAAAGATAGTTGAATAAGAATCATTATATCACTGTGTAACCACTTAGACCAATATATAGACTATCTCACTTAAATTTTCTTTTCTTATTGTTATTCTAGATAAGTAGTATATATTCAGTATAATGCATAATGTCCACTTCAGTCACATTTCATATTCTGGAACTCCTTGAGATAAGTTTACTAGTACACTCTATTTTTACTTAGACTTACAATTATATTTATATTAGGCACAGTTCATACCAGAGGTGAAAATTTGCAGGGTTGGCTCAGAGATGTGTGAACTTGTGGAACAACCTTGGCTTCAGCTTATATGCTGCACTGTCTGACTACTACATGGTCACAACTTCAGATAAAGAAAAGAAGTCTGAGATGGAAGTGAGTGCTGATGGGTATGTTTGCTGTTAATACTGAAAATCAAGTTCAATAAGAATTATCTTTGTCAATTATTAGACTAGCTTCTAGACATTGAACTTCTTTTTGGCAAACTTCAACTCGAAACCATGAACAACACTAATTGACACAAAGAAAGGTAAAATCAGTATTTCTATTTCTGATGACTACTCTGACCTCTAACTCTAACCATACAACTGAACAGACATTAAGGCTTAAATAATCCTCTGGCCCACGTTGTATAATTTCTTCCACCTTTTAATTTCAAAGTTGCTGGGGCCAATCATCAAAACCAAGTTCAATGGCTTATGATAAGAAAAACAAATTAGTCCACTGTATGATAGATGGTAGAAACAAGCAGTACGTACGCCAATTCGGAGTGATAAATCTGCGAAAACGAGTTAAGAGTTTGAGCAGAAAAATTGTAGCAAGAAGGAATAAACGAACCTCTTCTGTTTGCCAGCTGCAGCAAGACCATCTAATTTCTCGATGTCAGCTTTGGTGAGCGTTTCGAAGGCGCTGACAACGCCACGAAGATTTTCTGTTATACGGCTAGGGGTCACTGACTTAGGCAGGACGACCGTGCCCTTCATCACTGGAAATGATGAAGGAATGAGAACACAACATGAATAACACGAGGACGATAACTACGGTGGTATCCAAGAAGGACATCGGCAGGCTTTAACTTATGCTGTTCGGCAATGCTCACAACATCACCATCAGCAATTAGAGGGGAGTTGGACGATCCGAGAGGAGAATATGCCTGTGGAGTTATATTGTGGGATTTCAAATATTCCAGGAGGCGGAGTTGCGGGTTGTAAGGGTGAAGTTCCAGCTGATCAGACATATGAGATCAGTGATTTGAAAATTAGAGCCAGCACATAAACGATACAGACCTGATTCACAGCAGGAATAACATTGGCCGTTGGAAGAATCTCTTCGAGTTTCATTTGTGAGAAATTAGAGACACCGATTGATTTGGCTTTGCCTATTAACCGAGATGATAGCAATTAATGAGGTCAGCCAAATGGTGGAAAAATAAATGGTGATCAGTGGCTTACCTTTCTTCTGAAGGTCTTCCATCTGCCTCCATGTATCTGCCAGTTTCCAACTATGATCAACGTCACGTCTACCGTCGGGAAGCGTCGGTATGGTGGGATGATTGCCTTTGGGGTTTAACGGCACTGGCCAGTGAACTAGGAACACTATCAACAAAATACGTGTCAATATCTCTCAGTATAGGTCTGAGTCATAGCAATTATTAACACTCACAATCGAGATAATCAGTGCCAAGATTGGCCAACGTCTGGTCGAGACTCTCCTCAACGCGAGAATGATATGTGGACCACACTTTACTCGTTATCTAAGGTAGATGCTCATAAGTCAGTTGTGTGGATACGAGAATTAGGTATCTCCCTCGCATAGAGTCGAGTCGAGCCCCGAATGAATTGGACCTACAAATAACTCAGACCTGGAAATACCAGATTGACGAATACCTTCTCCTACATCCTTTTCGTTACCATACATCCTATGAGATACGGAGAAGTGATCAGTCAGCTTTCCCTAACATCATAGCTTTTCCCATTACTCTTCAAGGATAAAGGTTTCGAAAGCATATCACCCAGAAGGTCATGCCAAGAAACTCACCAAGCACAATCAATATGTCTGTATCCAGATTTTATCGCATGTGCAACAGCATTGACAACCTCCTCTGGCTTCGATTGCCAAGTACCTGTTATCAATATGCAAGATGCAAACAATGAATATTTCAATTAATGAGATTTCGCCTGAGGGAACTCACCGAGGCCTACAGATGGAATCTCTCTTCCATCATTCAACTTGAACTTTGGGACGTGAGATGTCATGGATCTGCTGTTTGGTGGTGGTTCGGGAGGTACCACTTATATAGATTCAGCGGCCCGCCTCAATTCCGTTATCCGGTACCGTCGGACCGAGGATGCCGTTTGTCAAACGTCTCCTGTCTACATACATGGATCTCAAACACCAACAATGTCGAGCCAAAGGCCGAGTTTGACAACAGCCTCTGCATTCAATCATCATTCGTATGTATTTACATGATTTGTCAATTGTCGTATGTGCTGGCTCAAGCACCACTTGCAACACATGAGCCGATCATGTGGTATCTGGCACTATAAGCAGCGGTGCCCATGTATCCAAACCAACAACTTGCTGGAAACTAGTCAAGAATTGAAAAAGATGCAGGAAATTGGCGGGGAATGAAAGAGATAATGGCTTGATATATCCGTGTCGTCCGAGCAGGGTGATCTGGCCCCGGGCTGGCGTCGTTGATAGATATAGCCTGATATATAGACCCACTTCTCTCAAGCATTCTGGGGCGAATTTTGTACACGGAAAAAGTGAACCCGAGGAGCAGGCGACAGGACATCATGTTGTTTCGAGCTCGACGCCGTGGGGACAGTGACGTGCGTAAATTCCGCTGCCAATACATCGGAATCTAGATCTGCCTCTCGGTTTCCTCGCGTAGGTTCCCCACGAGTGTAGGTCGAGTCCTCGGAAGAAAACCCAAGGCCACCTGGTGCTCCCGAGACACGATCATCCATCCCCAGTTCGTCTCTGCCATCCGGCTCGATCATGTTTCTCGCAGTCCAAGAATACGAAAAAGGATATTGCTTCTGCTCTAAGTGAAGGCCTTCCCGTGGTGCAACAGAAGGCCCCCTTTGACTGATCCTTGACATTCCCTGAGGCAAATGTGAGCTCAAATCACATTCACAGAAAAAAGATCATACCATCAACCCAATATCGGATTCCTCTGGTTGTTTACCCTTCGCCCTTTCCCTTCTCCAAGGCAGATTTAAGTACAGCGTATGACCTCGTGGACGGCTACGACAGCAAAATACACACACAGCCATCACTCCTGCTAGCCATACCACCAGGTAAACTAAGGCTACGACTGTGCTGACTGTCTCATTGACGTCAACTGTCCTTTTTACGATTTGCTGACTACATGTTGCTTTGTTAGTTATTCCATTGACACTGGTAAATCCAAAACACTGACCCTGCAAATGTGGCGTTGACGCTTTTGTGAACAATTGAATACATCACTCCCACCATTCGCCGAGTTGAGTAAGCGAAGGGGATGAGTAAGTTAGATAGATGATGGTGATGGAGAAGGAGCCGTCAGTCGGCATATTGCTGTAAGGTGAGAGAAATATCTTCTTAAGTAATTGATGTTGGTTGTGATATTCTGATCAACTCGTATGGAAATCTAGCACAAAGGTGAGTATTCTATACCCCGCAACGAACAAGCTGGTGGGCAATACATTACTGAAATCTTATGATTTCGATAAGTAATTTGCTGCTACTTACTGAATACTTATCAAATGAGCTATGGTTTGTTGATTTCTAATCAAACAGCACCTGATAATGAAATCACATTTTGATTTTCCCTGTAGTTTAAACTAGTTGAATTTTAAATCACACGTTACTTGACTTCACGCTGCTGCCTTCCACGCTTTGTCCAAGAAAAAATTATGTAAGCAGTAACTAAGGCTAGTTAAATCGTTTTTCGGAAAACCACTCTCCAACGAGATTGAATTCTCTCGACAACTACCGACAATCAAGGTAAATTAGTACTTCTGTCAGCAGCCAAGTTTATGTAGTTTCACTGAAACCCATGAGATAAAAATAGTAATGTTGATAGTTCTGATCCAGTAGTATCATTTTGATATGAAAACAAGCTTGGTAGTCCATAAAGCAAAAGACTCCGATTTTATCCATATCCGTGTGTCTAGAGTAAAGCCCGAGTTCAATACTGTATCTTGTACAAATATACATGAAGACTTCAGCAGTCATGTGTCAATCGTATTCGGTTTTGGCGAAGATGAGGATCAAAGAAATAAGAAAATTTGCCATGAAATTGTTCTTCGATTCCTACAATAAACCTCTTCTGTCCACCACCACAGACTGACCCTCCTGGATGCTCACTTGACACAGTGCTTCTTATGGAGTTGTGGCGGAATAATCAGGTAATAACCGATTCAGGTTATCGTGTGAATTTGTAGTTATCCAACCCTGGCGGGCAGCTCTTGCTGGACACCCTCTCTATTCAATTCAATTTGTCATTCCAGTCTTGGTACGTCCCATTGGGCTCCCAATTCACGTTATCTCATCCATTTCTTGGGCTCGTTCCGCCACGGTGCAACGTATATCAGATAATTTTATTACACTTCTTCTATCCTGGTTCTCCTGTTCTCCAGCCCGCAGGCTTTGAACAACAAAATATATTCATTCGATGAATACCGCTACCTCCTATACGGGTCCGAGTCGTTTCTCACGGATGACGTTTAATCTGGGGTTCAAGTCACAGTCGGAGCCTCACAGTCGAACGTCGAACACCAGAAGAAAGCAGTACGATGAAGGGTGGTACATTCCTTACACAGGAACATATGAGTCTCCTCCAGAACCGCAAACCTCTGGAAATAGAGACCGGGATAGCTGGGGAGATCCAATTCCTGGTCTGAATGGTGTGGAGGCCTCCGGAAATGGTCTCCATGTACACTACAATGACGACACGGGTAACGTACATGAATTGAGATTATCCGAAGAAAATAGAGCCCGAGGAGGACATGTTCAATCATCCAACTACACTGCGTTCACAGGGTTAGATCATGGCAGGGTAGAGCAGGGCACCAAACGTCAATACTACGCTAACTCACACCATCTCTCGACTCCATCCTATGTCAATCCAGACGTAGTAAGTGTTGGCGAGTCTCCTCATTTCCCTCTGCCCAAAGAAAGGACACTTTCTCATCGGAGTAGTCTTGCGAGCACCTTTACCTTCGGAATTAGGCCTTTTTCCTCTGTCGATCGCATTCTGAGGTCACCCTCTTGCAAACGGTCCCCTAGACCTAACAGTACCAGTGTTGATATGACTAGTAATCGGCTGTCACCTGTCGATCACTGTCGTACGATCTCCGGAGACTGTAATAGCCATCCTATGTGCGTCAAGCGCGGCGTGATGAACCCTTCCCAGATTGTGAAGTCACAGACAACCGCAGACGAAGATTATTATCATTCATATTATTCAACCCTTCTACAATCTCCCGCGAAACCCCGAACTCCTATATCTGTCAACCCCATCTCTTCCTCCGAGTCTAAATTAACCACAATTTCCCAACATCCTTATGCTATACCATTTCCCAGTACAGAGGACAAAGATTCAGCCCAGAAGATTCCCACTCTACTTAGCTCAGTCCTACCGGCCCCTCAAACACATCGGCCACTTCAAACACATCGGCCACCTCTAGTCGTTTCAAACCTTACCTCTTCTCCGTCACATTTTTCTACTTCAGAACATGTCGCTCCCAATGATTTTCCGCAAAGACAAATTAAGGCATCCACATCAACCCCCAACCTCAAGTCCACGAAAAATCAATCTCGCAATGTGCCCAGAGGTATAGATCGTTGGTTGTCAGCGGAGACGTGGTGTGACGCACTATTTTTTCCGCGACCACGGCTTAAAATAAAGAACGAGAAGTCCAACAGTGGAAGGATTGTTAGTCCACCCGCAAGTCCTGTGCTTTCCACTGGTGGCGGAGATCGAATGACCAGTGTTCCTTCGAGGGTGTTGGCTCATTCTATGTCGCTCGTGAACTTACGAAAAAGGACTCGGGAGCAGCGCCGGCAACAACAATTCCAAGGTGGACCCTCGTTATCTTCACCCACAGCATCACAGGTGCAACTCCAATTAGAAGGTGTCAATGACAAAAAAGAACAACCAAGCGTAGACAATTCCGCCCGCCCGTTTCGTCCAAAGAGTTGGGCTCTGGATGATTTGGATCTACCAAGTTCAGTGCCTTCTTTAGCCAAGTGAGTACCTTGATCTTGACAACGCTCTATCTTATTAAGTAAACCCATTTAGGGTTCTTGCTGAGGGTGAGCGGCTAGATTCTGATCGTAAACAGTGGCGGACCAAAGCTGAAGGTTCTTGGGGCTACAAACGAGCCCGTAGTGTCTCCCGCTCTCGCTCAAAATCCTTGACGGCTAATGGGCGGAAGAAGCCGAGTGAGGTGCCAAGTCACATAGATTTCTTGACTGCACGTGCCGTTCACGGTAATCAAGGCATTATCCCAGTCTTCCGGTCGACGCCAAAGCATGAGAGAGGACTTTCTTCATCAGGCTCTCACTCTCAGGGTGTCTCAGACGGCCACACACAAATGAGCTCCCTTATTCGTTCATGGACACACTCATCCAGGTCTCCTTGTGGTCATTCTCGAAATGGTTCATGGAGCAACTCATCAGCGATCAAAACAGTTGCTCATACGGCCAGTATGCCAGCAGCGGAAAATAATTCTTACCAGGGTCCTCAGGCGCGTGTGTTGCTTCAAGGTGGGGCACAACTACATACACCTGCACCCATACCCTGATCACTTACTCAATCTATAGGCTCGTCTCTAACCCCACCAAGCACTTCAGGTGATTCTGATCCTCTCGTTGGAATAGCCATATCCGTTCCATTCATAGATGATTCGCTGGATCGTGAAAACTTTCAACTCGGATCGCATCCGTATGCTCAAGGTGGATTATATTCATTCACTCCCTCGTCTCCAGTTCGCGAAAAACGTGCCAAGTATGCAGGTCCTCATCCTATTCAGAATGTCCAACCTCAAGAAATACCTGCAAGTCCTGCCGCCAGACATCGACTTCCACCACAAGTGATCCTTTCACACCCTTATGCACGCGCCACTTCACCTATCAGAGACTCGTATGATGATGGATCGATCCCAAATACCCGACCTGACAGCGATGTGCCTTCACCTGCCAAGGTGTGGACACCCTTAGCTCTCGGTATCGTGCATGATATGCTTCCCGGTGACTTGCAGGATTCATCACTCATTTCGCCCGACGCTAATTTGAAGGATGACATGGCAATGTCAATGAATATGACTGGGATTGTGGATACTGTGGGCGTGGGAGAAGCGTTAGCGTTTGCCAGTGAATACCAGGGAGAGAAACAAGGAAGAGAGAGCATAAGGGACAGTGGTCTGGGTACAAGTGAGAATGTCTACTCGGGTGGTTCTGTACCCAGCGTCGCGCAACCCGAAGAGCAGTTGATCGCAAGGGTTTGTTCACCATCAAGGATGCCTGTTCAGTATGACATTACCCGGCCATCATATCGACCTCAACGTAAAACGCCTTGGACTCCCGAAACTCTTGATACGTTAGCTTCTTCTCCGTTGGAACATCAGTATACCCCGAGAATGCCAGAGTTCATTCAGACCGCAAAAGCTGATCTCGCTTCGTCGGTATTAATAAGCCCAGAGAATTCATTTCGCAGACACTCGCCTCGGGCCCTGGGCAACCTGAATGACCTCGCCGGATCCCAGGATTTATCCTATAGGCCTAGGAACACCACTAAGCGGGAACCTCAGGAGATGGCATCCTTCTGCGAACACAATTTGGACGGATTACCAGTTCAACCTTCCAACATCCACCTGAAATCTCGCCAATGGCCGACGAGTAGCCTCGCCTCTTTGGCAGGGAAGTTGAGCCAAGGATATGAACAAATCTCCACCAAAGAGCGCGCGGAGAGTCAGACTTCTCGATACACCAGTAGCCTCATTACTGGATTATCACGATCCCCGACTGCTAGACTCCCTAAAGACCCAAGTTTGGAGTTTGTATTTGAACAACCTCCACAGGGCCCCCTCATCAATGGGCATGGGCAAACAGGATCCTCACTTCCGTTTGAGCCTCAAGAGAACGTGCCTGAAGATGTCCATTCGATGTCTTCGATTGAAACTGGAAAGGAGCCTGAGGCAACGGAGAGTGAAGATGAAACAGGTATGTCTTTCAAATAGCCATTCGTCTATACAGAGGGACTGATTGTTATTTACAGAGGTATTCCATGTCAAGCAAGTTGAAGTAGCGACTCCTGCCGAAGTTGACACGGATCACCGAAGCTCGTACGCCGGTCAGCTGGGTTGCCACAATGAGCGTCCTGAAGTTGATGGTCCCCTCGATACCGCGCCCACCGACTATGATTTTGAAGTATCTAGTCCCACATCTTCAAGCCCTCGCATATTATCAGACCTCCTGTCCCCACTCAGTGATAATGCACGCAGTAGTTCCTATACCACCTCAACCATGTCTGGACTTTCCGATTTTCCGGTTCCTCCTGCAAACAATCGCATGTCTGTATTCTTGAATGAAGTTACTGGTCAGCCACTATTCTTCGAGGAGGACCGCACATCAGAACCTACATCATCATAAAACTAACAACCCCAGCAATCTTTAACGTCTTGTTTTCGCTGAGCATGGGTTATTTATCTTGTTTGGCCGCTTTTACATCTACTAGTTTTTCTTACGTACGATACCCAATGGCCCTGGATTTATAGTGCATATTCTGCTATCGAGAGATTCCTTAACGACCTCTCTTGTTCTTTGTTTGAAAACCTTATAATGAACCTGTTTTTGACACGGATCTAGTACTAAACAAAGGAGCCTCTTGCTCCCGAAACTAATATTAGTAGCGAAGAACGAGGATATTATCGGCGCTGCTGACGTCAGAACGACCACCTCAACAAATATCCTTTCGCTTTCTCCTCGTTGCAAAGAACAGGGTAACGCAATATTATATATTAGACTATCAATACATAAAATCACAAGCAACAAAGTACCAAAATTAGTCAATCATCATATTGTGTCAACTAGAAAAGAAAACCCAGCCCATCAGCACCCAACTCAAAAGAAAGAGCCAAACGAAAACAACTCACATCCAGCGTCAACGTTCTCGAACTATTCACATCCTGATCCCGATAAATCCCCACCAACGAGTGCCCCTTCTCATACAATGAACCCTTCAAACTAATCACAATAAACTGGAAACTCTCCGACGCATGTGTCCGGATATAATTTGCCACCTTTGCTACATTCGTGTTATCAAGAGCAGCATCAACTTCATCAAGAACGAAAAACGGTGCAGGTTGGTAGCTGTGAATGGCGAAAAGAAGAGCAAGAGCAGCAACGGTCTTTTCACCACCAGATAATTGTTCCATATCTCGGAATCGCTTCATAGGAGGCATAGCGTGATACTTGATACCGCCTAAGTATGGTTCCTGATACGACAGCTCAGTTTACCTGCATGCAAATTTGATCATCTTATACTTACTTCACTATCCTCCAAACTGAGATAAGCAACACCTCCCATAGGTGCCGCCTTGCCTTTAGTGAGATCCTTGTAAACCTGATCAATGCGACCAGAGATGTGATTGTATGCCTTGTTGAACAATTCGCAACTGCATCCATATAACAATCAGTGCCACACTCGTGAAATAATTCAGCCAAACTTATCAAAGACACACCGCTTGTTCTTGATTTCATGATAGCGATCCCTCGCATTCCTCGACTCTTTTCTCGCTTTGTCTGCTTCTTTCTCCGTTTCAGCCAACTTAGCTTCAACATCATCGAGCCTGAAAAAGAAAACACAAGAATCAACATAAAAAAACCGCACTAAGGCTAGAATCCACATACTTCTCTATCGCTTTCATATTCGGCGCCATCCTCTCAATATCACTATTTGCACTTGCAATTTCCTTGTCAAACTGGGCAACAATATCACTAGGATCTCCTGTTCTCTCATCATCATCCAGTGAGTCAAAGTCAACTTCAATGTCATAATCTGCAACTGCTTTCGGCCTCTGGGTGCCGTTCTCATCATCGTCAACGTCCATCGCCACTTCCTCTCTGAGGTTCTAATTGAGATGCCACCACATTAATTGCTAGGTCGCATGCTCGTCAATAGCTTACCTCTTCCATAGGAACATTTCTCAAATTTCCGGCTTTCAAAGGTAACTTCACCTCTTCCAGCCGACATTTCCTATATATCGAAGACCTCTCCAACGCCAACTTCTCAATTTCATCATTCTATAATAATCAACACCAGTCAGTTGATCAATAAAATTGGTCAATGCCAAAATAACTTACACAAGAATTAATTTCCTTCAGTGCCGCATCAAGCACTTTGGCAGCCTTCACGCTAACCTTCTTCATCTGCTCAACAACTTTCGTCTCCTGATCTAACGTCTCCTGCAACTCATTCATCCCTTCTCTTAACTCATCAATGGTTCTTTCCGTTTCCGCTAGCTTTTCTTGCATCACCTGCTTTTGAGCATTGAGATTTTCGACATTAGCATTCTCAGTTTGAATAGTATTCTCAAGGCGCCGAAGACGTTCACGGGTACTTGTGAGAGTTTCAGATTCAAAGGCCAGCCTAGATAATAATAGAATGATCAGGCCAACATTCCGATAAGAGAGAAACATACTGATGCGTCAAACGAGCGATCTGCGTATCAAATCGCAGCCGCGCTTGACTCTCCTCCTGTGCAACTTTCATCTGGCGTTCTTCATACACTCGGATATTCTCCACTTCTATTCTCTGGCAGAACATGTCAAACACGTCGTCTTCCGCTTCATGTACCACAGCGGCAAGTTCACTGATACGTGCTTGAACAGTTGAAAATTGTGTTTGTGCCTATCCACCACCGAAGCATCAGTGAAATTTTTTCTTGGACGGTATATGTAAGACAGGCCTTTTCGAGCTCTGGCGTGTTCAGCTTGCGGTCATGCTCGAGATGTCGCAATTCTTCTTTAATGCCGTTAAAGCGCAACTCACAAGCTGTCTATCAACCAAATCAACCATCTGATCAGAATTGACTGAGGCCAAAGTTCATACCAAATCGTCACGTAGTACAGTCAGCGTAGACTCCAAACGAGATATCTCCGCTAAGAGGTTCTCATCCGTCTTCATACGCGGTCTTTGTTTGCCCAACTCCTTCAATTGACTCATCAAACCATCACGAACCCGTGTGAGACCTATGATGAAAAGAAGTACATATTTCATTTTAGTACAGTGAACACAGCTTGTCGTCTCACCTTGCACATCCTTCTCATCCCATTTTTTGTTCGAACCATGTGTACTCCTCCCACCAGTGATCAATCCGCTCTTATGAATGATCGTTCCTTCCAATGTCACCGCTATATCACACACACACAATATCGTCAACACTTCAAAACTATCACCAACCACGATAATCACATACCTTTCACTTCCTGACCCTTCTCATAACAGACATATCTCGCCATATCCATCGAGTCACAAACTAAAGCATTCCCACACACATGATGTATAGCCCTCTGTATCGCAGGTTCGTATTGTACCACATCTACAGCTAATCTCGTTCCTTTGGCGAATGCTCGGAATTTGTCGTTGATAGGTTTCACTTGGATCGTATCGAGAGGAATGAAAGTTGCTTGGCCTGCACGTTGGTTACGCATGTACTAAGAAATAAAGTTAGGGGATATGAAGAGGAAGGAGGGAGACAAACCTCAATGCAATCAATAGCGGTTTTTTCTTCGTCCACCACAATAGCGTCAATATTCCGACCAAGCACGACGGAGATGGCAATTTCATATTTCTTGGCAGTGGGTTTACACAAATCCACCATCCGGCCTCGCACACCTGTGCTCGAAACATCATCAGAATCTACAGAGCTGGAAGTAGCATGGACACACATACCAGGAAAAAGCTCTTGTAAACTCGCAAGCATCTCTCTGAGTTTATTCTCTCTCTCATTTTCGTTCCTATCTACGCCAGCTTGGAGAAGCCGAGCATAGACATTTTGTAGTTTCTCCTCTGCCTCAGCTTCAAGTTTCCTGTAGGAATGCATATTAGATTGATGGATAAACCGCATACAGTGAAGAATTACGCTATCCTAACACGTTCAGATTGTTGTTTATCAAGCTCGGATTTGCTTCGCGCAACATCAACTTGTAGCGACGCTATTTTATCTTCCAACTTTGGAGTGACAGTCAGAGAACATAATAAAAGGAAAGTACTAGCAAACCTCCTCTTTTTTAGCGGTCTGCGCAGTCAAGTCATTCTTCCGCATCATTATCTTCTCCTCGAGACCTTGCTGTCTTTCCGAAAGTTGTGCCAGCGTCCGATTGGCACTCTTCTCGTCTCGAGTAAGTGTCTCAAGTTTCTGTCGTTCGTCAATCGCGAGAACACTAGCACGAGCTTTCCTGGAACCTCAATATTCAACCACCTGGGAATATCAACTAATACCAGGAGAAATCAAGACCTACAATTGCTGGTATTCTTCTAGACTCTCTTCACTAAGAGCAACATTGTATTGAGATGTGTGCCGTTGATCTTCTGCATACCAAAATAGAGATTGAGACCGAGTACAACTCGAATACTGGAGAAGCATACCTTGAGCCTTGTCCGCTGCCCGCTTTACACTGACTAACTCACGTTCATACCCTTGCACCGTCTGAGCTAACTTTGCTTCTGTTTTCGCGGTTTCTTCTCGGTTACGCATGGCGCTATTGATCTTACGCGTCATATGTGTGATTTGCGCTTCAAGTGCGACCAAGTCTGGTTTCTAGAGTACGTCTCAAACATCAACAAAGAAAAAGGAGTATGAAGGTGAACATACCTTTGCATCGAGAGTTTTCTCAGTTTTCTTGATAGCTTTCTCCTTTTGCATGACAGCACCTCGCGCTTTCGCTTGGTCTGCCCTGGCAGCCTCGAGTGCTTTGTCGTGTTGACGTTGTTCTTGGCGGTATCCCTTGAGTTCTTTGTTCTTTTTGACAATAGTCTCAGAGTTACTGGTCATTGCTTCCTCGATGTGGAACAGTTTGAAGAGAATACGTTGAAGGATGAGATCGTCCTAAACTAGCTGTGAGGATGGGATCGATGATTCCTGGTAATCAGACGCACTCTCTTCTCGACAAGCTGTTCGAACCTCTCTGCCTCGCCCTTTTGCTCTTTGTACTGCTTGATCTCACCAGCAATGCCTCGTCGTTTGTTAAAGTTGAACGTTGCATTCTCCGTCGCTCTGTCTTGCACTCCCTTGGCCTTCTCATACTCTCCTGCCAGTTCGAGCGATCCACTTATTTGCTCAATGAGGCGGGAGAGTTCACGTGGAGATTGTTGTGCTACTGCTTCAACATCTCCTTGGAACACCAGAAAATTCTTGGCTTTGACGAGGATATTGTGTGATACGAGAGCTGCATTGTATGCGGAGTAGGTCACAACCTTGTCGTTCAGTTTGTATTCCGATGCACCCGTGGTTGATATTCTAAACGGGCGTGAACAATGAGACTCCGTGAAAGAGAAAAAGAACGCACGTCCTTTGAAATTTCCACACCTTCTTGTTTTCATCCTGGTAAACGGCAAGCACCCATGCCTTTTTAGCTGTTCCCTCCCCTTCTTGTTGGTCATCGCCGTCGTTGGCATCATCCTGGACCATAGACCCATCCTCACTCGCTTTAGCAAGCCTTCGACCGCGGTACACAAGATCCTTGAGCTGCGAGCTTCGTAATTGGGTGCTTTTCACGCCCAAGACGAAAGATATGGCGTCCATGAGATTAGATTTGCCCGCACCATTCGGTCCAATCACTGAAGTAAAGTCCTTGAAAGGCCCGATTGTCTGGTGGCCTCTGCAATGGATCTGAATCGTGTCTTATGAAAAGATACATTGAAATTCACCTGTAAGACTTGAAGTCACATACTTCTATACGCACTAAAGGCATCGCAAGCACAGGTCGAATGGTTCGTCAAGAGAGTGCTGACTAAGCAATACATCACTTCCTATCAAAATACCATCAATCGCCCAATCGCCCAAGTTCTACTGGACTGGGGCTCTTCCACGTAATACGCCGCCATCTCGCACCTACTTACTGTAAAGCATAGCACATGTCGTACCTCTCAACCTCAATCATTTACCTTCATAGGTGACTCTTGAGGTGAGCTTTATAGCTTACTGTTTACCTTTAAACCATCACCTTACGAAATTCGGGCGGGTGTGGGTACTTTACAAAATCGCCTCTAGTGGGGAAAACTCGCGTACTGAAGGTTAAGTGACACGATAAAGAAGCACAGCAGTCCAAGCTCTGGCTAATTCACCACTTGAGCTTCTCGGGAAAGAACTTGGCAATGAGACCCAAGTAATATGGCTTCAACTTTTCCGGATCTACCGGGTCATCACTCTTACTATAGAGGTCGTACGGGTTAAACGCCCGTACAGCAGCTAGTGCTCGTCCGTCCTCTTCGTTGCAAAGATGATTGTAAGCGCCCTCTCGGTGCCACCTCAAAAATCACTGAGTAAGGCTGCAAAGCTCCCAATCATTCCGACATAAGTGGGGCTTACGGATAAAATGAGTGATAACGGATCATCCAGAGACCCTCCTTAGGGAGAGTACACTGGTCCTTCAGGACGAGGTACAAATACTAAAAAAGAATTAAAGGGTCCCTAGAACCGGTATCTTAACATAGACCTCACCTCATCATGACCCCACGAGAGGAGGACATTTTCGAGACCGCAGCGAGGTGCATAAATCCCACACTCGGTTATGAGCCGTTTATTGCTAGAGTCCGGATTCAGTGAAAATGTCTCAGGATAAATATTCTTATCCGAGAATCGACAACCAACGGGGAACGTGTCCTGTCGGCGAGTGTCATGAAATTTCGTTGAAAAAAGAATGAACATGACTCACTCCAACGATGGCCCACTGATCCCTGTCGACAAAGATGGATGAGTTTGTCACCGATCACGACCTCATTACTCACTCAGGCTGGAAGGTCGTAAGAAGCTTCCCAAGATCATGCACAAGACCGACGACTTGCATCCATTCTGGTTTTCCATCTCGACGAATAGCCTCTGCTGTCTGTAAAAGATGTTCTATCTGAGTTACGCTTGTCTGTTTACGATTACACATCAGCTTCTAAAATCCGAATGTTGGCGAAAGAACTTCTCACGTCTGGGTCAGAGTCGTCTTGCATCGTGTTTAGAAGCTCCATCGCTTCCCAGATACCTACGATTGGGAGTTCATCAGATTATAGATCACGCACAAGCTACGTGATAATTACCCATCTCCGCATGACAAAACTCCTTGAAACGCTTTCGGATCTCGACATTGAATTCGAGTGTTTGCTTGGCTGTGCACTCAATTGAGAATCAGCAAGGAATGTTCATCGCCTCAACGAACCATGCTGCTCCTGATAAAAAAGCTTGACGCGATCGCGGGCGTCGAGGTATTGCCTGAAGGTTGAAGTATCTTTTCCTTTCGAGAATTGAGCCTCTGAATCCCAAATCCTGCCTTTCAGCTCGTTGACTACATTTACTTTTAGTCACAGGTAGCCTCATGACAAGAAAACCTACCTCTGTCGATAGCGTCGGATGTTTCTTCGAACTCCTGGAATGTATATCTCATAGTGAGGGCAGTAAAGGTAAGGAATGGATCTGAAAAAGAGTGGCGATGGTCCTTAAATAACAGCTCGGCTATTTTTCCATCCATGTTTTGATCAGATGCTGATCAGATTTTCGGGGGACATGGGCCATTGGAAAGAAGCCCGGTGAGATAGGTGCGAACCTCAAAAATACATCTACCGATGTCTAGGACATTGAGTGGCCAGATCTAACATGCCAATCATTGTAGTAAGCCCTTCTACTGACACGGAATTACGACCCTTCTCGATGATGGCGAATGGATAAATACTGGGCTGTGAGTCTGGGCCTCATGATTAGGATATAATTATAGATGCCTATCACTCTCCACTAGCTGATCATGTGACTGTCTCCATAAACGATTTGCAAATTATTACGGCCCGATGGCCAAAAATAGCACAATTCCTACCCATAGACCATACATGATAGGCAAACTGATAATCAACTTGCATCAGGAATCATCAAAACTGCATGCTCGATACAATCTTGATAATGTCAGGGAATTGTCAGATAAAAATCAGGGTTTCACTTTTTGCAGGATTTATATTTGACAATCCGAAATAAATAATATCTGATGAATCAATTGACTGTTATACCAATGTCTGCTGCGCGTAGTTTGAGTCATAATGCAGGAAGTAATAAATAATAGATCATATGGTGAAGACTGAGGGCTGAGCTTGATCGACGTGCAAGAATATTAATAACTATCATCATTTGCAGGATTGGGCGAGAGCTCAAATATCTCACATTGAGTTCACGTCGCTGGGCCGTGAGGCTCTGCTCAGTTGCTGAGAAAGCATCAAGTGGTCGTGGTTTTTGCTTATTTATGCCCAGTTAAACATGGATGAATGCCTTTCCACCTGTGAAATTTCTCGGATGACGGGTACACAGTTGGTGGCAGGTGGAAAAGGCGCCACCGCAAATAACAATTCTTCGGATAGATTGATTCGGACGTACTACTATAACTGGTAACTATGTTCGACATGACCAAAAACTAGCATTCAACACTCGCTCAAACATTGCGGTTGGTATCTTGCTGAGTCTCGCCTTTGCCGCGCCGCAAATTGCCTGTATAATTATAAATATCACCAACTCTTCCTTGATATAGACCCACCTTGCGCCTGTTTGGATTTATCACCCGTCATGGAACCAAGCATCGAATCCTTGGCTCCCGCAACACGATCTTTGAAACCCTCGACGTAACCTTGAGTTTTGGCCTGGTTCTCTTCAGCTTGACCCGCGGCATGCTCCTCCTGGCCATGTTGCTGTAGGGTGGTCGAACCCATCATGTTACCGAGCTAGAGAAGACTCTGTCAATGCAGGTCGACAAGGAAACCAGTCGTGACTTACAGTCTCCTTCATGCCACCTTTGGAAGCATGGAATTGACCGGAAGTCTTACTGGAAGAGCATGTCAGCACCCGAGTCTACAGGAACAAAAAAACGTCGAAGAACCTTGGATCGGTGGACATATCGTAAGGTTGGTGAGAATGTTAATGAAAGTGCATTTCACTGCGTTTATATACCCCTCGGTTTGGAACTCAGACAAAGGGGGTATGAGCGCATAGTGACAGTTCACTACGTCATCGTCGTGGAGAACACACTCGATCACTTATTTCCAACTCTGAAGCTCGTCTTCTTTGAAAAGCAGCTTTAGCGACAGTTCGTTGTTCATATTTAAACTCTGTCTCTCTACAGTCTTCTTTGAATCAACGCTCAGCTAACTTATCGAGATGAAAATAAGTCTTTCAATAATTATTAATTATTGTCTACACACTTGGGAATATATGAAAATTAGGGCGGAAAATAGAGGATGATGACATTTGATCT
>Ga0157363_1001127_pt1 | contig 21791 bp, 24 predicted proteins | sample AttsexASBM1_FD_111477 | JGI IMG/M metagenome (GOLD analysis project Ga0157363, IMG submission 111477) | Fungus gardens microbial communities from leaf cutter ant in Ribeirão Preto, State of São Paulo, Brazil - Atta sexdens ASBM1 | ecosystem: Host-associated > Fungi > Mycelium > Unclassified ... | reverse complement strand
TGTTTGCTTTTAAGGTGACCCGTTGTTCGATCAACTCTCAGGCAAGATGTCCGGTGTCCTCGAAGGGCTTTCCAAGAACGGGAAGCTCTCGGAGGCTGATGTCACCGAGGCCATGCGTGAAGTACGTCTCGCCATGCTGGAGGCCGACGTTGCTCTGCCTGTGGTGCGGGACTTCGTCAACAAGGTTCGTGAGCGGTCTGTCGGGCAGGAGGTGCTGGAAAGCGTTTCTCCCGGTCAGGCTGTCGCCAAGATCGTCAACGATGCCCTGATCGACGCACTGGGCGGGGCAGGGGCGGTTCCGCTGAACCTGTCCGCCAATCCGCCCGTTCCGGTGCTGATGGTGGGTCTGCAGGGTTCGGGCAAGACCACGACCTCCGGCAAGATCGCCCTGCGCCTGTCCGGTCGTGAGAACAAGAAAGTCCTTCTCGCCAGCCTTGATGTCCAGCGTCCGGCTGCGCAGCTCCAGCTTCAGCAGCTGGCTGAGCGCGTCAACGCCCAGACGGATCGCGTTCAGGCTCTGCCGATCATTGCCGGACAGTCGCCTGTCCAGATCGCAAAGCGTGCGCTCGAGACCGGTCGTCTCGAAGGTTATGACGTCGTTATTCTCGATACGGCAGGCCGTCTGTCCATCGACGAAGCGCTGATGGATGAAGTGCGGGAAATCCGCACGCTCACCAAGCCTGCCGAGACATTGCTGGTCGTTGATGCGATGACCGGTCAGGACGCCGTCAACACCGCGAAGACCTTCAACGAAGCTGTTGGCATCACTGGCGTCGTCATGAGCCGGATGGACGGTGACGCCCGCGGAGGCGCGGCCCTGTCCATGAAGGCCATCACGGGCGCGCCGATCAAGCTGACCGGTTCGGGTGAGAACCTCGAAGCGCTTGAAGAATTCCATCCCGAGCGTGTTGCAGGCCGTATTCTCGGTCTGGGTGACGTTGCCGGGCTGGTGGAACGTGCTGCCGAAACCCTCGATCACGAGGAAGGTGAGCGCGTTGCCAAGAAGATGCTCGCGGGCAAGTTCGATCTGGATGACTATGTGTCCCAGATCAACCAGATCAACCGCATGGGCTCGATTTCCGGCATTCTCGGCATGATGCCGGGAATGGGAAAGATCAAGGATATGCTGGGTGACAAGGAGCTCGATACGTCGATCTTCAAGCGTCACAAGGCCATCATTTCCTCGATGACGAAGCAGGAGCGCAAGACGCCGGAGATCATCAAGGCGTCCCGTAAAAAGCGCATTGCAGCAGGCTCGGGAACCACGGTTCCGGAGATCAACCGGCTGCTCAAACAGTTCAACGACATGTCCACCATGATGAAACGCATCAGCAAGATGGGCCTTGGTGGCCTGATGCGCGGCATGGGTGGTGCAGGAGGTCTGGCGGATCTGATGAAGGGCATGGGTGGCCCCGGGGGTAAACCCGGCGGACGCCCGCCTTTCGTCTGATCTGTCCCGTTTTTTACAAGTTCTGTCTCTCAGGAGTATTTCATGAGCCTCAAAATCCGCCTTGCACGTGCAGGTGCCAAGAAGCGTCCCTACTACCACATCGTTGTCGCCGACAGCCGCAGCCCGCGCGATGGTCGTTTCATCGAGAAGGTTGGTTCCTACAACCCGATGCTGCCGGCTGATCACGCCGACCGTATCCGTCTGGTTGACGAGCGCATCAAGCACTGGCTGTCCAATGGCGCTCTCGCCACGGACCGTGTTGCCCGCTTCCTCGGCAATGCAGGCCTGGCTCCGAAGCCGACCTACAACGAGCAGCCCAAGCAGTCCGCTCCGAAGGCGAAGGCTCAGGAACGCGCCAAGGCTGCTGCCGCCGCTGCTGCGGCCTGATTGAGCTGCTTTTCAGGAAGCCCGAGACGTGCCCCGCTTCAACCCTGACAGCGATGTCCTGATTGCCACCGTCGGTCGTCCGCACGGTGTCCGCGGTCTGGTGCATCTGCATGCTGCCACAGATGATCCGGCTTCGGTCGAGACGCTGGGCGTGCTGCATGACGGGCAGGGCAGGGCATGGACGGCACGCTGGATTTCGGCAGGCGTGGCTGCACTGACGGATGCCGAGGGTCAGGATCTTCCTGACCGTACGGCCGCCGAACGTCTGGTCAATGCCAAGCTGTATGTTCCACGCACCGTTCTTCCGGAAGCCGGAGACGACGAATTCTATCATGCCGATCTGATCGGTATGACGGCTGTCTCGGAAGACGGAGATGTTCTCGGGACGGTGTCGGTTGTTCACGATTACGGGGCAGGCGTCAGCCTCGAAGTGGATCGTGGCCTGATCGTGCCTTTCACTCTGGTCTGCGTGCCGCGCGTTGATCTCGCGAAACGGGAAGTGACCCTTGTCCCTCCTGTTGAAGTCGAGGTCGAGGGGGATCTCTCCGGCGAGGTCCAGGTGCGGGCATGAGCTGGCGCGCGGACATCCTGACCCTTTTCCCCGACATGTTCCCGGGGCCGCTGGGATTCTCCCTTGCGGGCCGGGCGCTGGAGCGGGGGATCTGGTCCTGTGAGGCGCATGATCTGCGCCAGCATGGACTGGGACGTCACCGGGCCGTCGATGATACGCCTTTTGGTGGCGGAGCCGGCATGGTGATGCGGGCAGATGTTCTGGATACGGCCCTCTCGGCGCTTCCCGCGCTGGATGGGCGTCCGGTTGTCTACCCGACGCCACGGGGGAAGCGCATGTCGCATGAAGATGCGGAGCGCCTGTCGTCCGGACCGGGGGTCGTCGTTCTCTGTGGGCGCTTTGAAGGCGTGGACGAGCGCGTTTTGGAGAAGCACGATATCGAACAGCTCTGCATGGGCGATGTCGTGCTGTCGGGCGGAGAAATTCCTGCCCTGACTCTTCTGGATGCGTGTGTTCGTCTTCTTCCCGGCGTCATGGGGTCGGACGTCAGCGGTCAGGACGAGAGCTTCGCCGAAGGGCTTCTTGAATATCCACAATACACCAAGCCGGCAGTGTGGGACGGGCGGGACGTGCCCGACATTCTTCTCTCCGGCAACCATGGTGCCATCGCCCGCTGGCGCCATGAACAGTCAATCGCCGTCACGAAGGCGCGCCGCCCGGACCTCTGGGATGCGTATCTGGCACGACAGCAGGTCCATTGAAGTTTTGTTTTCAGGAGTTTGGTCATGAACATTATCCAGCAGTATGAGGCGCGCGAAATCGAGCGTCTTTCCGGCGTCCGCGCTGTTCCCGAGTTCATTGCAGGTGACACGGTCCGCGTTGGCGTCCGCGTTGTCGAAGGCACGCGTGAGCGTGTTCAGAGCTTCGAAGGTGTTGTCATCGCCCGTTCCAACAAGGGTCTGAACAGCAACTTCACGGTTCGCAAGATCTCCAACGGTGAAGGCGTTGAGCGCGTGTTCCCGCTGTACGCACCGTCGATCGCCAGCATCGAAGTCGTGCGTCGCGGTAAGGTCCGTCGTGCGAAGCTGTATTATCTGCGTGGCCGTTCGGGCAAGTCCGCCCGTATTGCCGAGCGTCCCCGCGATCTGCCGAAGGCGGACAGCAAGGCCGCTTCCTAAACCGTTCGGAGTAGAGACAGGATGCCCGTTACCAATTCGCCCAGAACCCTTTTTGACAAGATCTGGGACGATCATGTCGTCGAACGCCTCGAAGACGGGACGTGCATCCTCTACATCGACCGGCATCTTGTTCACGAGGTGACAAGCCCGCAGGCCTTCGAAGGTCTGCGGCTGTCCGGGCGCCGCGTGCGCCGTCCGGATGCCACGGTGGCCGTGGTGGACCACAACGTCCCCACGTCCGACCGTTCCAAGCCGATCGAGGAGCCGCAGAGCCGCCTCCAGATCGAAACGCTTGAGAAGAATGTTGCCGAATTCGGCATTCCCTATTTCCCGCTGCGTTCCGCCTCTCAGGGGATCGTGCATGTTGTCGGGCCGGAGCAGGGCATTTCCCTGCCGGGCATGACGATCGTCTGCGGCGATAGCCATACCTCCACGCATGGCGCTCTTGGTTCGCTGGCATTCGGGATCGGCACGTCCGAGGTTGAGCATGTGCTCGCGACCCAGACGATCCTGCAGAAGCCCGCGAAGAACATGCGTGTTTCGGTCGAAGGCAAGGTCGGTCCGGGCGTAACGGCCAAGGACATCATGCTGGCCATCATCGGGCGCATTGGCACCGCGGGTGGCACTGGCCATGTCATTGAATTTGCAGGATCTGCGATCCGTGATCTGGACATGGCAGGGCGTATGACGCTGTGTAACATGTCCATCGAAGCCGGTGCGCGTGCGGGACTGGTCGCGCCTGACGAGACGACCTTCGCCTATGTAAAGGGCCGCCCGTTCGCCCCGAAGGGCGAAGCGTTCGAGCAGGCCTGTGAGTACTGGCGCAGTCTGGCGTCTGACGAAGGTGCCTATTTCGATATCGAAGTCACGCTTGCTGCGGAAGAAATTATCCCGTCCGTCACATGGGGTACCAGCCCGCAGGACGTGCTGCCGATCGACGGTTCCGTTCCGTCTCCGTCTGATGTGGCCGATCCGGCCCGCGCTGCCCAGATCCAGCGTGCTCTGGATTACATGGGTCTTGAAGCCGGACAGAAGATCGCCGGAACGCCAGTGGATGTCGTGTTCATCGGCTCCTGCACGAACAGCCGTCTGGAAGATCTGCGTGCGGCGGCGGATGTGGTGCGCGGACGGCATGTTGCCGAGGGCGTTCGGGCCATGATCGTTCCCGGCTCCGGTCTGGTGAAACATGCGGCTGAAGTGGAAGGACTGGACAAGGTGTTCCTTGATGCCGGTTTTGAATGGCGTGAGGCAGGCTGTTCGATGTGTCTGGGGATGAACCCGGATCGTCTGACGCCGGGCCAGCGCTGTGCTTCGACATCCAACCGTAATTTTGAAGGCCGTCAGGGCCCGGATGGTCGCACGCATCTCTGCTCGCCTGCCATGGCGGCAGCCGCGGCTGTGACGGGACGTTTGTGCGATGTGCGTGAACTGGTGAAGGAGACTGTCTGATGGACAAGTTCACGGAACTGACCGCCATTGCGGCGCCCATGCCGACCGAGAACATCGATACGGACCAGATCATTCCGGCCCGCTTTCTCAAGACCATCCAGCGGACCGGTCTTGGCAAAAATGCTTTCGCCGCCCAGCGATATGACGCCGATGGCAATGAAAAGCCGGATTTCGTGCTCAATCAGGAGCCATACCGGCACGCCGAAATCCTGATTACCTACGACAATCTGGGCTGCGGATCTTCGCGCGAGCATGCTCCGTGGGCGTTGCTGGATTTTGGTATCCGTTGTGTGATCGCGCCTAGCTTTGCCGATATTTTTTTCAATAACTGCTTCAAGAACGGTATCCTGCCGATCCCGCTGCCACGCGAGATCTGCGACGAACTGATGGACGATGCCCGTCAGGGGTCGAATTCGCGTCTGACGGTGGATCTGGAGCGTCAGGTGATCGTGCGTCCGAATGGTGAGACCATCGCGTTCGAGGTCGATCCGTTCCGTCGTCACATGCTGCTGGAAGGGCTGGACGATATCGGACAGACCATGGCCCATGATGCCGAAATCAGCAGCTTTGAACATCGCCCGGCTCGTGCGTGGGTGCCGTCAATTACCATAGGGACTGTGAAATGAGCGACGCACACAAGCTTCTGGTTCTGGCCGGAGACGGGATCGGACCGGAAGTCATGCGCGAAGTGGCGCGGATCGTGCACTGGATGAGTGCGCATCGCGGACTGAAGCTTGAAATCACGGAAGAACTTGTCGGCGCAGCGTCGCTGGCCGTGCATGGGGTCCCCATCCGCGATGAGGTTATTGAACTGGCTCGCCAGTCTGACGCGGTACTGTTTGGCTCGGTGGGAGATCCGGCTTGGAGCCATGTCGGGTTCGACAAACGCCCGGAAGTAGCGATCCTCAAGCTCCGCAAAGAACTTGAATTGTTCGCCAATCTGCGTCCGGCCAAGCTGTTTGATGCCCTGATTGACGCCTCCGCGCTGAAGCCGGAAGTGGTGCGCGGACTTGACCTGATGATCGTTCGCGAAACGGTCGGCGGCATCTATTTCGGTGAGCCGCGTGGAATCGAAACGCTGCCTGACGGCTCCCGTCGCGGTATCAACACGGAAGTTTACACGACGTCCGAAATCGAGCGTGTGGCTCGCGTGGCGTTCGATCTGGCCCGCAAGCGCGACAACCGCGTGTGTTCGGTCGAGAAGTGCAATGTCATGGAAAGCGGCCTTCTGTGGAAGGAGGTCGTAACCGACATTCACAAGCGCGAATATCCCGACGTTCAGCTTTCGCACATGCTGGCTGACAATTGTGCGATGCAGCTTGTGCGTGACCCGAACCAGTTCGATGTCATTGTGACGGGAAACCTGTTCGGAGACATCCTGTCCGATCTGGCGTCGATGCTGACGGGCTCGCTCGGGATGCTGCCTTCCGCAACGCTTGGCCCGGTTCGCGCCGATGGCAAGCGCAATGCTCTGTATGAGCCGATCCATGGCAGCGCGCCGGACATCGCAGGCAAGGGGATTGCCAATCCGCTGGCCCAGATTCTGTCTTTCGCCATGCTGCTGCGGTATTCGCTCAATCGCGCCGAGGATGCGGATCTGATTGAAACAGCTGTGTCGAACGTGCTGGCTTCGGGCCTGCGGACCGGAGACATCATGTCTCCGGGTATGGCTCGAGTCGGAACCGAAATGATGGGGCAGGCCGTCCTGCGCGAGATGGAAAAGCTCGCCTGACTTTTTACGGGACCTGTCTGGCACATATCAGGCGCCTTCCTTAGGGAAGGTGCCTTTTTTGTTGGTCGCAGCCCGGCTGCCTGTGGTCAAAACTGTTGGAACATGCCTAGGATCGCGTCATCGAAATGATCCGGAACCCTGTCATGTCCTTTATTGCCGACCGTCTGAACCGCATTCTTCCCAGTCAGACGATTGCCGTGACCCAGAAAGCGCGTGCCCTCAAGGCAGAGGGCCGTGATATCATCAGCCTTTCTGCGGGTGAGCCGGATTTCGATACCCCCGACTTCATCAAGCGTGCGGCAATTCGGGCAATCGAGGCCGGCAAGACAAAATATACGGATGTTCCGGGCACGATCGAACTGCGCAAGGCTGTCGCGGCTCGTCTGAACGCCGACTTCGATCTAGACTACAAGGCCGAGGAAATCTGCGTTTCCACGGGTGGCAAGCAGGTTATCTATAATGTCATGGTCTCGACCCTGAACGCAGGCGATGAGGTCATCATCCCGGCTCCTGCATGGGTGTCTTATCCCGACATCGTAACGCTGGCCGATGGAACGCCTGTCATTATCCAGACGGCCCCCGAAAATGGCTTTCGCCTGACGGCAGAACAGCTTCGTGCGGCCATCACGCCTCGCACGAAATGGCTCTGCCTGAATTCGCCCTGCAATCCGACAGGGGCGGCGTATGACGAGGTAGCCCTGAGGGAATTGACGGATGTCCTGCTGGACTATCCGGATATCTGGATCCTGACGGACGATATGTACGCCAAGCTCCTGTATGATGGGGCTGTTGCCAAGACCGTTGTGCAGGTCGAGCCGCGTCTGCGGTCCCGGACCGTGACGATGAATGGTGTCTCCAAAGCCTATGCCATGACAGGCTGGCGGATCGGGTTTGCCGCAGCGCCGGTGGAGTTCACAAAACAGCTTATCAAGCTGCAGGGACAGAGCACGAGCAATCCCTGTTCCATCGCACAGGCGGCAGCGCAGGAAGCCGTATCCGGCCCGCAGGATTTCATTTCGGAGATGGTGGCGGTCTATCAGGAGCGGCGCAATCTGGTGATCGGCATGCTCAATGATGCACCCGGTCTGACCTGCGCTCTCCCTGAAGGGGCGTTCTACGCCTTTCCGTCCATTGCGGGCGTCTTGGGCAAGACCACCAAGGGCGGCCGCCTGATTGAGAGTGACGAGGCTTTCGTAACGGCTCTTCTGGAAGAAACCGGCGTGGCGGCCGTGCATGGAACGGCGTTCCTGACCCCGGGATATTTCCGGATTTCCTATGCCACCAGCACGGATCTTCTGGTTGAAGCCTGCACCCGGATCCAGAAGTTCTGTCAGGGTCTTTCATGAGTTTTACCATCGCATCACGCCTTGCGGATCTGCCGCGTCCTGCAACGATCGCCATGGCTGCCCGCGCCCGCGAACTGAGGGCGCAGGGCGCGGATGTCATTTCACTTGCCTTGGGGCAGCCGGATTTTCCGTCTCCTCCAGAGGCGATTGAAGCCGCTTATGCAGCCGCGAAAGCCGGGGATACGGGCTATCCGCCGATCCCCGGACAGAAGCCGCTGATCGATGCCATCATCCGCAAGTTCAGGCGTGACAACGAGTTGGACGTTGCGTCCAGTCGAATCATGGTTGCGAATGGCGGCAAGCAGATCATCTTCAATGCACTGATGGCGTCGCTGGAAGTTGGCGACGAGGTCATCATTCCTGCGCCGTACTGGGTGAGTTATCCGCTGATTACCCGGATGCTGGGCGGGATTCCGGTCGAAATTCGATGCCGGGAAGAGAACGGTTTTCGCCCGGACCCGGAAGCTATCCGCGAGGCGATTACGCCGCGCACGAAATGGCTGGTTCTGAATTTTCCGAACAACCCAACCGGTGCCATTCTGGAACGGCGGGACCTTGAAGCCATCGTAGACGTACTGCGTAAGGCGCCGCATGTTCTCGTGATGAGCGACGAGATCTATGAACATTTGACGTTCGACGGCCGCAAACATCTCTCTCTGCTGAACGTTGCACCTGATCTTGCGGATCGCATACTGATCGTGAACGGGATGGCGAAAGCCTATGCCATGACGGGATGGCGCGTCGGGTTTGCTTGTGGTCCTGTGCCGCTGATTCAAGCCATGGTTGCGGTGCAGGGCAATTCCACGTCGGGCGTTTGCACGCTGGCACAGGCCGGATCGGTGGCCGCGCTTGATGGGGACGCTGACGGAATTGCACACATGCTGGCGACGTATGAGCGACGTCGGGCGCTGGTCGTCAACGCCTTGCAGAAGGTTCCCGGACTGACCTGCGTCATGCCGGAAGGGGCGTTTTATGCCTATCCGGGCGTTGCGGCCCTGATCGGCAGAACATCCGGGCAGGGGCGTCTTCTGGAGACGGATGTGGCATTTTCTGAAGCCCTACTCGAAGAGGCGCATGTCGCGACCGTGCCGGGTTCGGCGTTCGGATATAGCCCGTATCTTCGTCTGTCTTTTGCAGCGTCCGATGAACAGCTTGCAGAAGCCTGCCGCCGTATTGCCCAGTTTGTGGACGAGATCCGCCCCGTCTGACGGCAACAAAAGCAGGGCATGGACGCAGAAGCAGGGGAGTGTCAGACTTGCATCATGACGAAGACACTCCCCCCCTTTTCCGAACTGTCTTTCCCCCGGCCTGACGAGCAGTCGCTCAAAGCGCGCTACGATGCCATCGCGTTTCTGCTGGATGCCGGGGACCGGGTGGAAGCCCTGAAGGCTTTTGATGCTGTCCGACGCGAGTATGAGTCGTGGACATCGCACGTTCATCTGCAATTTTCGCGCAATACACAGGATGAGACCGCCAAGGCAGATCGGGATTATGCGGATCGGTTGTCTCCGGTCGCAACCGATCATGAGGTGACGGTCAAGAAGCGTCTTCTGGCCGATCCCGACCGCGCGGGTCTTGAAGCCATTGTAACGTCGCATGTGGTGCGGCTCTGGGAAGCTGATACGACCACATTCGATCCGCGTATCAGTACGGATCTGGAAGAGGAAGCCCGTCTTTCAGGGGAATACACGGCGCTTCTGGCGGCTGCGAAAATCTCTTTCGATGGCAAAGTCCTGAACCTGTCGGGGTTGGTGCCTTATCTTCAGGGCATGGATCGGGATGTCCGTCATGCGGCGGAGAAGGCGCGCTGGGATTTTTTCGAGCAGAACGGCGCTGAACTGGATGCCCTTTACGGCAAACTGGTCGCTCTGCGGGACCGGATGGCGAAAACCCTTGGTTTCGATAACTATATCGAACTCGGGTATCGCCGGATGCGTCGGACAGATTATGGTCCCGAGCAGGTCGCAGCCTTTCGGGAGAAGGTTCTGGCTTATGTCACGCCCCTGATCAGCGCGCTCATGGAGCGTCGTCGTTTGAAAATGGGCTGGGACAAGGTGATGGCGTGGGATGAGGCTCTGATTGACCTTCAGGGCAACCCCGAGCCCGCAGGTGATCATGACCTGCTGGTGGCGCGTGCCGAAACTATGTTCCGCGACCTCGACCCATCAGGAGAAATGGCGGATTTTTACGTCCAGATGCGCGACCTTGGGTATCTCGATCTGAAAAACCGCGAGGGCAAGGCGGGAGGCGGGTTTTGCACATCCTTTCCGACGGTCGGGACGCCTTATATTTTCGCCAATTTCAACGGCACCCATAACGATATCGGTGTTTTCACCCATGAAATGGGTCATGCGTTTCAGAACTGGAAAAGCCGTGATCTGCCGTGGATCGATCAACTCTGGCCGACCATGGAAGCGGCGGAAATCCACTCCATGGGCCTTGAGTTCCTGAGTTGGCCGCAGATTGGAGAACTGGTCGAGGATGGCGCGGCAGAACGATATCGGCGCATGCATCTGATCGATGCGCTGTCGTTCTTTCCCTATGGCGTCTGTGTGGATCACTTCCAGCATGAGATTTATGCCCGTCCTGACATGACGCCAGAAGAACGGCATCAGACCTGGGAGCGGCTTGCAAAACTCTACATGCCCTGGCGGGACTGGGGCGATCTGGCCTATCCGGCCAAGGGTGGCCGTTGGCAGGCGCAGCTCCATATTTACCGCTTGCCGTTTTATTACATCGACTACGCGCTGGCGCAGTGCTGTGCGCTGCAACTCTGGCTGGGGTCGCGTCTGGAGCGGGAAGGGACGCTGGAAATCTACCGCAGGCTCTGTGCCGAAGGTGGGTCGAAACCGTTCGCGCAACTTGTGTCCGAAGCGGGACTGACTTCTCCGTTTGAAGCGGATGTGCTCGCTGAAGTCGTCCATGAAGCCGAGCAGGTGCTCGCGCTCTGAGGATAGAGTAAGGCTTCGGAAAAAACCGAAGCCTCAAGGACTTATCCGCGTTTGTTCCAATCGGAAATGAGGTCAAGAACAGCCTGCGGTGACATGCTGCGGGCGTTGCCAAGCGCCTTGGAGCCGTCGCCGTTCAGGGCATGACCTTCCGGCGTGACGATGATGACAGTCGGGACGGCCTTGATGGTCACGCCATAGCGTTCCGCCAGATCGAGATTGGTGTTGATGCGTCCGACATTGACCGGCACCACCACGAACTGGCTGTCCAGCCAGCGTGCCGCATCAGGCAGTGCGAAAATGCCGCTGAGCATTTTGCAGTCCGGGCACCAGTTGCCGCCGAAATCGAGCAGAACCTTGCGATGCGTTTTCTTCGCGAGCGCGAAGGCCTGTTCTACCTGCTCGTGCGCTACGGACGTATCAGGATAAGGCGCTGCTACGGGCGGTGCGGATGTTTCGGTCAGTTGTGGGGCGGGGACTGCTGGCGTTGTGGACGCGGCATGTGCCGGAAGGGTTGCAGTCAGCGCCAGACCAAGGCCGGCGGCAAGAAGGGAACGGTTCATGAAAAAGGCTTTCATTGATGTTGTCCTCTGCATGCCATAACGCAGAATGACAGGAACAGATGATTAAAGCCCAATTTTCAGGAAAGGTCATGCGTTTGAAAAAAGCAGCCCCCCGCCCGCAAGTCGCGTCTCCGCGTGAAGTCAGTGTTACGGAAACCCTGATCCGGACAGCAATCCTTGTGGCGTTAACGCTGGCCTTTGCATCGGTCTTCCGTTTCTGGCAACCGGCCATCAAAGCTGCGCAGCATATCGCTGGAACGTCTGTCTGGCAGGAACTCTACAGCCTGTTTCATATCGACTCAGGGGTCGGACGCGAGCAACTGATCCTGACCGGGATCATGGTGGCCTGTTTTCTGCTGGCACTTGCCGTCCAGTCCATCGGATTTCTGATCTTTCGGAGACTCAGGAAAAACCGGGCCTGACTTTCAGGGCCGAAACGGCTGCCAGACACCAAGCAATTATGAGCATCGTCCCGCCATAAGGTGCGATCCGGCCAATCGAGACTGGCCCTAGCTTCAGGTCAAACAGCGCAAGCAGGGTGACGGGCACGCAGAACAAAACCATGCCGATCGCCATGCACAGGCACGCCATGCGGATCAGCCGCGGCGACAGGCGCGCTGCGTTCAGAGAAAGCAGACCAAGCCCAAGGGCGTGCCACATCTGGATTTCCACTGCGGAATGCAGCATGGCCCTGCCGCCCGGAACGGCAAACAGCCGGTCCGGCAGATGGGCGGACAGGGCGCCGAGCATGACGCCGGATGCTGCGGACAGGACAGCGAAAACGAAACTGCCTCGAAGCAGAACTGGTGTACCGGGCTGGATGGGGTTTGCGGACATGCCGTGAATGTATCATGTGTTGTCTGAACAGCGAATGAGAGACTGTCATGAGTGCATTGTCAGTCTGTCGCGGCCTGTCTTTTCGAGGCAGGCGCGTTTGAAAAAGGAAGCTTCGATGACTGTTTCGTATCTCCGCCTGTGTCTGTCCGCAGGCCTTCTGGCCGGTCTTGCGGCCTGTAACGCTCCCGATGCGCCGCCTGCGCCTGCGCTTCCGAGCGTCGCTTCGACCTACAAGCTGACGACGGCAGATGCGGCGTTCCTCCAGCAGGTGGATGAGATGGATCAGACCCAGATCGCCATTGCGACACTGGCCGCGACCCATAGCAACAGTGACGTGGTCAAAGCCTTCGGTTCGACCGTTCAGGGTGATTACACGACCAATCAGAAAGCCGTCGCCAAGATCGCCTCAGACGCCAATCTGACGGTTGCCGCCAAGATTGATGCGGCCGATCAGGAGCATGTCGAGTCGTTTTCCCATCTTTACGGTGCTGCATTCGACCGGATGTTCCTGCGCGATATCGTCAGTATCCGGACACCGGATCTGAGCAAGGCCATCGCGACGGCTCAGGCTTCGGGCGGCTCGCCGGACATCAAGACCCTCGCTACGGACACGGACAAAATGCTGACGGATCATACATCCCGCGCCCGTGATCTGATGGGCGATCGCAGCATCGGTCATCACGCGAAGCACAAAAGAAGCCGCTAAGACCAGCGCGGAGGATTGGACAGGTCATGACGATCCGCATCGATAAGATCGTAACACGGGGTGGAGACGGAGGGCAGACGTCTCTTGGAGATGGCACATGCGTCCCCAAGTCTTCAGACCGGATCGAAGCGATGGGGACTGTTGATGAGCTGAATGCCCAGTTGGGAATTTTGTGCTGTACCATGGCGCAGGATTCCCGGATGGCTGTGCTTGAAGACGAGATCCGTCAGATCCAGTCCTGTCTGTTCGATCTTGGTGCGGACCTTTGTCTGCCTGACCCAGAGCGTACCCCCAGTCTGCCTTCGGAAGCCATTGTATGGCTGGAAAGCAGGCTGGAGGATCTGCGCCGACACCAGAAGGAACTCAGAAGCTTCGTGCTGCCAGGGGGCTGTTCCGTCGCGGCTCAGGCGCATCTTGTCAGAACTGTTGCGCGCCGGGCAGAACGGCGTGTTGCGCTTCTTGAACAGAGGCCGGTAGAGGGACTTCGTTTTTTGAACAGATTGTCTGATTACTTCTTTGTTCTTGCGCGTCACGCGAACAATCATGGTGAAACCGATATTCTCTGGTCGCCGGGTCGTTGGCATGAAAAGAAAATATAAATAAACGCTTATTGCCCCGATGGACAGAATGGGCGTGAAGTGCTAGGAAAACCCAGTCAGAACGCTGGGGTTTCTCTAGGCGAGTCGACTTTTCATATCCTTGTCAGGACATGTTTCGGCTGAGCGGGTTTAAATCCGGTCAGCTTTTCTGCCTTTCGGCAGACCTGTTTTGCAGGGGAAAATCCATAAATATCATATTGGTTGAAGAATACAGAATGCAGGACGAGCATCAGGCTAACGAAGAAGACAAACTGCGCCAGGCTCTGGCCCGTCTGGGTGCCGGGGCATCCTCACGCACTCCAAACAAATCAAGGCCCGTTCCCCCGACTGCCGAGCGCCGTCGTCGTTTCGTCCGCGACGGGCAGGTTGTGGTCGAACATCAGGGCGGTCGTGGAATTGCAGCGCGTAATGTCGGGCAGGACGATCAGGAAGAACTTGAACGTCTTCGTCAGTCGGTCAAGCGTGAACAGCGTCGTTGGGAAGAGGCCGAGCGGAGCCTCGGGGAAATTCGCAGCCAGCTTAAGGCGTTCGAGACGCGCGAAGCCCATGCGAAAATCCAAATCAGTGAACTGAACCGCGAGTTACGCGAAAATCAGGACACGATCCAGACACTGAAGGCATCTCTTCATCAGGCGCGTGAGCAGGCTGCCGAAGCAGCACGCCGTACACCGCGCCCTGTTGGACGTCCTCGCAAGGAGCCTGCTCCGCAGGTGGTGGATGTGGCGGAAGCCGAGATTGCCGAACAGGAACCCGTGCAGTGGTGGGTAAAGGCCTGAACTCAGGCCTTATTCATTTATTCTGAATGTCTGACCCGGCGTCCGAACCAGAGCAGAACACCACAGAAAACAGCCCAGCCTAATCCGGCATTCAACAGAGCTGGAACGGGAAGCGCCAGAGTATCGGAGCTTCCTGTAGCGCCTGTCATCGCCGCAAGTGCTACGCCGATCAGGCTTTCCCCGACAATGAATCCTGAGGCGATCATCGTTCCCTGTTCTCTGGGGAAACGGCGCAGAAGCCACGCAAGCCCAGCGCCAATCCCGATAGTTACCGAGACCTCTGCTGGGAGGTAGATGCCCATTCCCACGGCCAGCGGCGGGAGGGCAAGGTTGCGGCGGTTCAGCACGATATCCACTACGACCAGACAAATGCCAATGGCTGCTCCAATTTCCAGCATCAGCCAGTCAAGTTGGTGCGTCAGAATTCCAGTTGCAATAGCTGCCATCAGGGCGGGCTGGGGGGCGGCAAGTGCGCGAGACGGGTCCATGTCTGCACGCGGCATGGCACCCACGAAACCATAAGCCTGATACAACACCTGAAGCACCCAGGGGATAACGATCGCGCCAACGGCACAGCCGATAAGCAGGGCAACTTCCTGCCTCCACGGTGCCGCGCCGACGAGCTGCCCTGTCTTTAGATCCTGCAGGTTATCGTTGGAAACGGCGGCTGAGGCGGTGATGGCGGAGAGGACGAACAAGCCGAACGCGATGGCGATCGGGCGCTGGTCCACCGTCAGGATGCCGCCGCTCTCCAGCCCCCAGAGAGCAACCGAAATGACAATGATGGCGATGATACCAACACCGGATATCGGCGAAGATGATGATCCGATGATACCAGCCATATAGCCGCACGCGCTGGCGACCAGAAAACCCAGTCCGAAACAGGCGATCAACCCCAGAACAACCAGTGTTCCCAGAGCGCCACCATGCGGCATGACAGGCCACAGGAAATAGCCGAACAGCGCAGCGAGCAGGATTGCAAGACCTGCGCAAAGACCAATCAGTGTACGAGGAGAAAGATCGCGGTCGCTGTCATCGCCGATGGCCAGATGGGTGACCGAAAGTGCTTCTTTCAACCCTTGTGCGACCGGACGGGCAAGAGCGAGCAGCGTCCAGACTGCTGCCACCGCAATGGTGCCAGCACCGATGAAACGCACCTTGTGCAGCCAAAGTCCCGAGGCTTCGGCCAGTGGCGTGACTGAGGGGGCGAGGTGGCCCAGAACCGGCACCATGATGCCCCAGGCCAGAAACACACCGAGCAGCATCGCAATACCGCCGCCGATACCGACCAGATAGCCGGTGCCCAGCAGGGCAAGCGAAAAACTTCCATTCAGACGAAATGCCGACGACCCGACGACGGTAGCAGCAGAAAATCCGTCTGACAGGAGGCGTAGACCCGATGTAGCAAAAGCCACAGCACCCGAGACAAGAGTGCCGAGGGTGAGGGATCTGAGGCTCCGCGCATCGCCTTCCGGCGAGGAGGCGCGCAGGATTTCGGCACAGGCCGTGCCTTCGGGGTAGGGCAGATCGGAGTTGCTCACGAGGGCCCGGCGCAGCGGGATGGTGAAAACAACGCCCGTCATGCCGCCCGCCATCGTCAGCAGCAGGGTGATGACATACGGAAATTCATGCCAGTATCCGACCATGATGAGGGCCGGGAGGGCTGCAAACACGCAGGACAGGGTACCGGCCGCAGAAGCCTGCGTCTGGACCATGTTGTTTTCCAGCATGGTCCCGCCGCCCATGAGGCGCAGGACGGCCATCGAAATGATGGTGGCTGGAATGGACGAGCCGAAAGTCAGACCGATTTTCAGGCCCAGATAGACGTTTGCTGCCGTAAAGACGACCGTGATGAGGGCTCCGAGAATAATCCCCCGGAGGGTCAGTTCGCGATTGTCCATGTATTTCTGTTCCGAAATGATGGCAGGCACAGAGCAGCTTGCTGTGACTGCATGTCGGGGCTGATGCTTCAGCCCCGCCGATTTTTACTGCTACTTTTACTGGGTGTGGCTGTGGAAAGCGACCGGGGAGAGGTGTTCGCGGTTATAGCCCAGTTCGCCGTGCGTCAGCTGATACCCGATTTCGAGTGTATAAGGATTTTCCTGCGCCATGTTGTCGGTGGCTGGCAGGTCGATCAGGCGCAGGTTCGTGCGGACGGATTGTGTGCTGACATTCGGCGGGAAGCGGAACGTGTCCGTGAAGACTTTCTTGTCCACGATCTTGCCGTCCCGCATGATGACAATGAAATACGGCACATCGATCGTATTACTGGTCGCCGCCGGGCCACGGGTCAGGTTCATGGCAAGGCTCAGGCGTGTGCGGACCGTCTGATGGCCATGTGGCCCTTCCGGCCCACGCTCGCAGTCTCCGGACAGAGATGTGATCTGCGCATGGCTGACGAGGCTTCCGATATCCGCGCTCTTGCCGTCATAGACGAACTGGTCCGCTGCCGATCCCGGGATATCGAGCGCCGGACAGGCGGGGGCGAAGAAACTCTGGTTGGATTCGTCGCAGCCGGCCAGACTCGAAAGGGCCAGGAGGGCGAAAGCCGGAGCAAACAGGGGCGAGGCGAAGCGCCGGATGGCTGGCATCAGCTGAAGAAACTCCTACAAAGAGGCTCGGCAAAGAAGCCCGGACGTTGCGACGAGAGGCAATCCGGTCGATACTGGTCCTACATATCGAACTCCGCCCGCTTGGGGAACACCATGTCAGAACAGACGACTTTCGCTCCTGCCCGCACCAATGGTGTGGACGCTCCTCCAACCCTTCGCGTCCTGCTTGCCGGTCCGCGTGGATTTTGTGCCGGTGTGGACCGCGCCATCCGTGTCGTGGAAGAGGCACTGCGTCGTTATGGCGCTCCGGTTTATGTCCGTCACGAGATCGTCCATAACCGGACGGTCGTTGAGGGACTTGAAGCCAAAGGGGCCATTTTCGTTGAGGAACTGGACGAGGTTCCCGAGGACGGACATGTCGTTTTCTCCGCGCATGGCGTTCCGAAATCCGTTCCCGCCGAGGCCCAGCGCCGCAACCTGCTGTATCTGGATGCGACCTGCCCGCTGGTGTCCAAGGTCCATCGTGAGGCCGAGCGTCACTTTGCGGGCGGTGGTCCGGATCAGCTCCATATCCTCATGATCGGCCATGCGGGCCATCCGGAAGTTGTTGGCACGATGGGCCAGCTCCCGCCAGGTGCTGTCACGCTCATCAATGATGCGGAAGAAGCCCGGACGATCCAGCCGGAAGACCCTGCGAAGCTGGCCTTCATCACGCAGACCACGTTGTCGGTCGATGATACGGCAGAAATCGTGGACATCCTGCGCTCACGCTTCCCGCTGATCGAGGGGCCGAAGCGCGAAGACATCTGCTACGCGACGACCAACCGTCAGGAAGCCGTGAAGGCGATTGCGCCTGAGAGCGATCTGGTGATCGTGATCGGTTCTCCGAACTCGTCCAACTCACAGCGCCTGCGCGAAGTGGCTGAACGGTCGGGCGCGCGTCGTGCGCTGCTGGTGCCGAAGCTCGAAAATCTGGACTGGAGCGTCCTTGAAGGCGTGGAAACGCTGGGCATCAGTGCCGGTGCGTCCGCTCCCGAGAGCCTTGTGCAGGAAATGGTGACGGCTCTGGCCGAGAAATATTCGCTCAAGATCGAAGAGCGGATCGTCAAGGAAGAGAATATCAACTTCCGTCTGCCCGGCCCGCTGGCTGGCGAGGAAGACTGATTTCTCATGGCCGTCTATACGGAACTGGCGGCCGAGACGCTTGAGGCGTTTCTTGGCACTTACGCGATCGGCACTCTGGTCTCGTTTCATGGCATCGCCGAGGGTGTCGAAAATAGCAATTTCCTCCTCCGTACGACGGAGGGGGATTTTATTCTCACGCTGTTCGAGCGTCGGGTGAATGCCAGTGAGCTTCCGTGGTTTCTGGGGCTCATGCAGCATCTGGCGGGCAGGGGGCTGAACTGCCCGCTCCCCGTATCAGACCGGAATGGCACCGCGCTACGGACACTGGCAGACCGTCCGGCTGCCATCACGACTTTTCTTCCTGGCGTTTCTGCAACCCAGCTCGATGCCGGGCTGTGTCTGGAACTCGGCAAGGCGTTGGCCCGGCTGCATATTGCTGGTGAGGGATATAGCGCCGTTCGTCCGAATGCGCTGTCTCCGGCGGCATGGGGGCCGCTGCTTGACAGCTGTGGTGAGAGCGGAGATGCGCTGTCGCCCTGCCTGACGGCTGAAGTGCGGACTGCGCTTCAGCGGATCGAAAGCGCATGGCCTCTGCCGGATGAACTGCCGCGTGGGCAGATCCATGCGGATCTGTTTCCGGATAATGTTTTCTTCCAGAACGGGCAGGTGTCGGGGCTGATCGACTTCTATTTCGCCTGTACGGATTTTCTGGCTTACGATCTGGCGATCTGCCTGAATGCCTGGTGCTTCCGGGACGAAAAGACATTTGCGCCGTCATTCGCTGCGGCCATTCTTCAGGGTTATGAAAGTGTTCGCCCGCTGACTGAGGCGGAGAAATCGGCGCTTCCCCTGCTGTGTCAGGGGGCTTCGATCCGCTTTCTGCTGACGCGCCTGTATGACTGGATCAACACTCCGGCCAATGCACTCGTGACGCGCAAAGACCCGCTGGCCTATCTGGTGCGCCTGCGTCATTTCGCGGGTGTTGCGCATGTCTGAGGCTTCTGCGGAGCGGCCTCAGGTTGAAATCTGGACGGATGGCGGCTGCAAACCCAATCCCGGCCCGGGTGGCTGGGGTGCGCTTCTGGTCTGTCGCGGTCAGGAAAAAGAGCTGCTGGGCGGCGATCCAGAAACGACCAATAACCGTATGGAAATGACGGCTGCCGCCGAGGCGCTGGAGGCTCTAAAGCGCCCCTGTATCGTGACGCTGCATACGGACAGCGAATATCTGCGGAATGGCATTACCCGCTGGCATACAGGCTGGGTGCGCCGGAAATGGCGGAACGCGGCTGGGGACCCTGTCGCCAATATGGATCTGTGGCAGCGTATTCTGGAAGCTGCGAAGCCGCACGAGATTGAATGGCTCTGGGTCAAAGGGCATTCGGGCGATGAAAACAACGAACGCGTGGATCAGCTTGCAACGCGGGGGCGGGAAGAGCTCTGAAAATCGCGGTTTTTCTCAGGTCTTTGAAGAAAAACGAAAAAATCTCCAAAAAAGTTCATTTAGGGGCTTTACCGACCCCGACCATTTGGCTACATACCACCTCGCCGGTCCCGAATAGCTCAGTTGGTAGAGCAAGCGACTGTTAATCGCTGGGTCGTAGGTTCGAGTCCTACTTCGGGAGCCAGCTTTTCTTTTGAAAAGCTGCTTCGGCCGCAATAAAAAGCTCCCTTTCGGGAGCTTTTTGCGTTTCTGGCCTTACTGTTCTTCGGGGAAGACGTCTTCCAGACGATCCAGCGCCCATAGTCGCGGGAAAAGCCGTGCCCATGCGGCGGCCACCAGAATGGTGCCGACGCCGCCCGCGATCACGGCGGCTTCCGGTCCGATCGCCGTTCCGAGCATGCCGCTCTCAAATTCGCCAAGCTGGTTGCTGGACCCGATGAACAGCGTATTGACGGCTGAGACACGTCCACGCATCGAATCCGGTGTTGCAAGCTGGATCAACGAGGAACGGATGACGACGCTGATGACGTCAGCAGCTCCGAGGATCATCAATGCGACAATCGAGACCCAGACCGTGTGGGATGCGCCAAAGACAATCGTCGCTATGCCGAACACGACGACCGACACGAACATGACGAGACCTGCACGCCCCTTGAGGGGGTAACGGGACAGGCCCCAGGACATCAGGAGTGCGCCAATCGCCGGAGCCGCGCGAAGCAGTCCCAGCCCGACCGGACCAACATGCAGAATGCCGTCGGCATAAACCGGGAGCATGGCTGTGGCGCCTCCCAAAAGAACGGCGAATAGATCGAGCGTAATCGCCCCCAGAAGGTCGCGGCGGCGGTTAAGAAAGGAGAGACCGGCAAAGACCGAAGCGAATGTGATGGGTTCTTTTGGAGGAACGGTGTGCACCAGTTTCAGGGAGAATGTTCCCGAAAAAGCCACTGCAAACCCGATGGTCGAGAGACCATAGCAGACGACCGGCCCAATGCCGTAAAGCAGGCCGCCAAGGCTCGGGCCGACGATGGAGGCTGTCATGAAGAGCGAGGAGAGTAGGGCCTGTGCGCGGGGCAGAAGGGATGGAGGTGCGATGGCGGGGAGAAATGCCTGCTGGCAGGGCATCTCGAAGCTGCGCAGAACGCCATAGAAGGCAGCGAACGCGTAGATGCCGCCCGTCGTCAGACCATGAAGTGCGGCGGCTACGGCGAGCGCGGCTGTAGAGAGAATTTCGCAGATCTGACAGACAAGGACGATGGTGCGCCGGTTGAAGCGGTCCGCAACATGTCCTGCGACGAATGTCAGCGGGATCATGGGCAGGAACTGTGCCAGTCCCAGATAGCCCAGAGAGGCTACGTCATGCGTCAGCGCATAGATCTGCCATCCGATGGCGATCGTCATGGTGGTCGCGGAAAGCTGTGAGAAAATTCTTCCGACGATAAGAGCCGGAAGGCCGGGAAGGGTGCGCAGGGCCAGATCGATCATTGCGGCACTCTAGGCACTTCCGTCTCTCAAGTTTATTGCAAAATTGCGAGACGGAAGGCAGAGGAAGATCATGACAGCCAATCAGACTCCCCAAACCGTTCATTATGCGACCGTCACCTGGGACCAGCTCCATCGTGATGCGCGCCTTCTGGCCTCAACTCTCATGCAAAAGCATGGACCGTTCCGCGGGATCGTTGCCATTACCCGTGGTGGCTTGATCCCTGCCGCCATTCTTGGTCGCGAAATGGGCTGCCGCCTGATCGAGAGCGTTTCGGTCATCAGCTATGCGGGCGAAGAAGGCACGCAGCATGAGCCGAAAGTCGTCAAGCCGCCTGTTGCTGCGGGAGATGGCGATGGCTTCCTGATCGTGGACGACCTCGTGGATTCGGGTGTGACCGCCCGTATCGTGCGCGAACTGCTGCCCAAGGCAGTCTTTGCGTGCCTCTATGCCAAGCCGGAAGGCAAACCCTTCACGGATCATTATGTGACGGAAGTCGCGCAGGACACCTGGGTGCTCTTTCCGTGGGACACAGCGCCGCTTTTCGTGCCGCCGCTCGTAAGAAACGAAGGCGAGTAAAAAAACCCTCTTGCCTCGACCGGCCAGACATCCTAGGTTCCGGCCGGTTCGGGGCGTGGCGCAGCCTGGTAGCGCGCTTGTTTTGGGTACAAGAGGCCCCCGGTTCGAGTCCGGGCGCCCCGACCAGTTAAT
>Ga0157363_1001126_pt1 | contig 21811 bp, 17 predicted proteins | sample AttsexASBM1_FD_111477 | JGI IMG/M metagenome (GOLD analysis project Ga0157363, IMG submission 111477) | Fungus gardens microbial communities from leaf cutter ant in Ribeirão Preto, State of São Paulo, Brazil - Atta sexdens ASBM1 | ecosystem: Host-associated > Fungi > Mycelium > Unclassified ... | reverse complement strand
GATTGATAATTACATCTTCCGGAGACGCGATTCCTGATGGTCGTGGTCGGTAGAACGCGGAAGTCGAGGTTGCTCTCTACACGCACGAAGGCGTCGAGGAAATGCAGGGCCATTACCCCACGCTGTATGTCACTGTTGCTCCTGCGTCATTTCTTCTCTAATGCTTAGTAATACTGTAACGCGTCTGCCCACGTGATGTCAAAGATAGAAGGCGGCTCGTTAATTCCGTTTCGAACGTGAGAGTTGCAATTAAGAAAGCGAGTACTTTTTTTTATGACAGTCAACACTAATGTACTAATATAGATTCTAAATTTGCAAATCAACGTTTTCATTATTTATAGATACACTTATTAATAATCTTTATATGACATATTCTACTTTCTCAAAGTTGAATATCCTCCTTCTTGTAAGATATAAAAAGATTTCTGAGTAAAAAACAAATTTCTCCCTGTAACTTCTCTCTGTAATTTCTCTGTAACATAAATTTTCTTGGAAGGTGAATTACGATGCCATTTTTCCCCTATAAATAACGTGCTATAAAAGTGGCTTTCTTCGAACTCGTACGACAGATTTCTTCGAGTACAATACACGCACTGCGAGATGAAAAATGTCACGCATTTCTGCTGTTCGATACAATCTCGCGATTCGATTTGGTCACGTTGTGCCATTTTCATCACATATATATCGGCTTCTGTGAACTCCTGAAATGAAATCTGATTTCTAACGGCGTTTCACTCGGCGGAAAATGCATTTCGATGATGTACCGGCCGGCTGCGATTGCAGAGGTTGCCGGTAATACCGGTCGCGGTTCGCCTGTACACCATATTCCTTTCTTTTGTAGAACGACTAAAAAGAATGTAGCAGTAGACGGCAGATAGTCGCATTTGAGTGGAGACTAAACGCCTTTGGATCTTGTATCCTGCTCACGCGATTGCCGTTTCCTATCTGCACGCTCGTTTGCATGCGCCGATTGTAACTTTTCGTGTAATGGTTCGATGAACTTCGACACGATTCTATTATATACGATTCTGATATTTCTCGATCAATAGTAGAAATTTTTTTACTCGTACTTTAATACTATTCTAATTCTTTTCTAGAGAATTTTGATTTATTTGTGTTGCCTATAATAAAAATTATTATTATGGGGCACTGATTTTATTTATTGCCATTAAAACAATAAAATTCATTATCTGATTTATCATCTTAATATTTAGATATAAATAATAATCGGTTGTTTTTTATTAATTGTGTTTAATTTTCAATTGATTTTTTAATTTTATTTTATTTGTCTTATTGTTTTACTTTTTGTTGCTATGACTTTTAGATAAAGTATGAGTCGATTACAGGTGACGATGTGGGCGATTTTATTGCTGTTGGTCTCCACGTGGTCTTCGTCATGGGGTCAAGTAATAAACAGGGCGCCCCACTTTATCCAAGGTGGAGACATGGCCAGATTGGCTGTATCAGAAGGTACACCGCCTGATGTTCCTGTTTATACTCTCCGTGGAGAGGATCCTGAAGAATCTAAATTGCATTACTCTATCAGCGGCGAATACTTCACCGTGAACAGAGAGACCGGAGTGGTAATTCTGAGAAAAGCCTTAGATAGAGAAATACAAGATCTCATAGAAGTCATTATTAGCATAACAGGTAAAATCATGTATATTTACTAATGTGTAACTTCGATTTATCTTTACGAAATAAAAAATAAAAAAATTTACTGCATATTTTCTAATTTATACAGATATCTTCAATGTTTATATATTATTTTATATCATTTCAAAGAATTATTTTAAAAATTGAAAATTATTGATTAATTAAAAAATATCGACAAATAAATATTTTTAACAAATTAAATGTCATTTTTGTCCTTTTTATTTAACAATCTTAAAGAAAACCCTCTTTAAGTCATAAAAAACATTTTGACGATTTTTTTAAAAATTAAGTTGGTTCATTTTTGATGATTGATAGGGTTTACCTAACTTATTTATGACTGAAAATAATATTTTTTAATTGTATCACTTGAAGTAAAAGACCGATATGTATAATTGAATATTCGTATTGATGTATATTGACTGAAGTAAAACTAAATAAAATATTTTGTCAAGTCATAATGAGAGAAAAATTGATTCAGTTTACTGAATAAATTTGCCTGTTCCAGATGAAGGTATCGCTGGATCGGAACCTAACACGGTGTCTCTTCGTCGCGAAATAGCGGTGCTTGATGAAAACGATAATCCACCGGTTTATCACAATCGACCGTACGCAGCCAGGGTATCGGAAAATGCGCAAGTGGGTAGTTTGTTACCTCCTTCGGGCACGATTATTATCACGGATCGCGACGGTGGCGTGAACGCCGACGTTCACGTACAATGCGTCTCAGCGTCGCGCGACGACGATGTCTGCGAAGTCTTCGACATCTCCACGGAGAAGGTAATAAACTTTAGTATAATTATTAAAAAAAATTAAAGTAATCCATATAATATAGAATATTTGCAGTGTTACTTTGCAGTGTTATTGCAATATTCCTGATCTGTGCTGTATGAGAAATAATTAAATTATGAAATTAAATTGTTTAAATTAAATTAAAAGTAAAAATATAAATACTTCTGAACATATTATTTTTTAGTTGATGTAATAACTGTATCTCTTTTATCTTAGAGCCATCTTATAGAAATGAATGAGAACTAATTTATTGAGATAATCGTGATGACTTGTTTTAGATCGCTGAAGGAGAATATGATGTGCTGATCACGTTAGCGAAACCGTTAGATTACGAGAGGAGAAATTCTTATTTGATTAATTTACTGGCTGTCGACGGAGCCAGCGATCCGTCAAAGAGGTTGCAGGCCAGAGCAACCGTTGCTGTTGACGTCCTCGACGTTCAGGTAAGTAGGTCATTATTGAAATAATCATGTATAAAACCGACAATAATCCTATATTGGATAATAACGTCATTTACGATAAAATTAGCAGAGAATCATCAACCTGTTATTCAATCTCTGCCTGTGCGCGAGCGTTATCAAGAAAGATTCATCTTCATCATGCATAGGATTTAATCGTTGAACGAGTGTATTAGTCTTATTTTTATCATACAGTCTTTGCTACATATTCTTTACTAAATATTGTGTAAATTCCACACCTTTAGATATTATTTTTAATTTCATTTTTTATTTAATATTTTTTATTATGCATATAACTCTATTTATTATAACTTATTATAATTTTATTATATACACACTTTTACTTTTTATTATAATAATAGTACAAAATAAAATAATTTAAACTCGTTATTTCAGTAAGTGAGATTAGTGAGTAATTACGATTTAATTTATGCAAACGCGCGATTTACTTTTTAATAGAAATAGTCATTTATAAATCAGCGAAATGTAGAAATAAAAGATTTGTAAAAACAAAAAGAAATAAGGCAATTTCTAAATAATTCATTAAAGATTTATATCGTAAACTTTTGCACACATTTTTTTGCAGGATCAACCACCTGTTTTCCTGAATGCGCCTTATAGTGCGGCACTTCCGGAGAACACTGTAGCTAGTCACACGGTTTTGATGGTGAGAGCACGTGACGGTGACACCGGTGAATCGAGAAATCTATTATTGACGCTGGAAGACGATGATGCGGGGCACTTCGATCTTGAGATGTCTCGCGATGGTGATGTTACAGTTGGCAGGTTGGTCACAACCAATGTGTCCCTCGACCGCGAGGATCCCAGGATTCTGCAAAATGGAGGCATTTACACCTTCCAAGTTAAAGCCACTGAACTGATCAACAATGAAATACCAGCCGACACTGCGACATCAATCGTGACAATCGTCATCACAGACGTGGATGATCTCAAGCCCGTTTTCAACGAAGATTACTTCAGTATCAAGATTTCAGAGGACATCGGAAAGAATACTCCTCTACCAGGTCATTAAGCTTATTGAAAATCGTGTTTACTTTATAAATTAAATATTGAGGGACAAAAGTTTGTAGCGCTACTTCATTTGTATTATATCTATATGATTTTTTAAAAAATTGGGCAATTATATCATTCGATAGAGCAAAATTTCAGCTTTATTTATTCTTCGAAGTGCGATATAATAATTTTTAACGGAATTATAAGCAATTAAAATCTTAATGCTCTTTTTATTTTATGTTTCCGTTTTTTTTCTGTAAGCAATTATAAAATGATAATTTTTTAGTTATGTTGCTATAAGTGAGAGATATAGTCTAATTATTATTAATTATTTATTAATTATTTATGGAACAAGAAAACTGATAGAAATAAAATTAAGTATTTTTCTTTATTCTCTCTCTCTCTCTCTCTCTCTCTCTCTTTTTATTTTTGTTTTTTTATTTGAGAAGATTCTCGTGTTTGATGTCATTGTGTTTACATAGGTCTAAATATGATTGTGAGCGATGGCGATGTGGGTGACAACGCGAAATATTTCCTGGCGTTGCGAGACGTACCGCGATATCCTGGAATTAGCAAAGCATTCACTGTCAGTCCTGAAGAAGCTCAGGGTAGAGTACCAGTGGTAATTAAAGCCAAAGATGTCAATGTTCTCGATTACGATGTTGATGATCCCACAAAGAGAGAAATTGAGTTCGATGTCATCGCGACTGTAGCGAGCGAAGTGGTTAGTCTTACTATTTAATTGTGAGAAATTAGTAATTAGTCAATCAACTTAATTGATTTTATTATAAGCGGTCCTGTTCTAATTTTAATATTGATTATTTTTATCATTGGAATTTTTAATATAAATTATTTGTTTCAATATGAATTATTTGTGGCAGGTGGCCACTTGTAGAGTGCATATCCAGCTGTTAGATGCCAATGATCACAGCCCTGAATTCTCTCAATCGATGTATAAATTATCGATCCTGGAAGACGCAGAACCCGGCACTCGCTTCGGCGATGTTTATGCAAAGGATTATGACAGCGGTTCCTTCGGCAAGCTAACATATACTCTGCGTGGTTTCGGCGCAGACAAGTTCAGGACCGATTCGCAGAAGGGCGGGATATTTGTGGCGAATAAATTGGATTATGAGGCACAAAAATCTTATTCCTTGACGATGGAGGCGACGGACGGTGGCGGCCGAGTGTCCGCTGTTAATATTCTCATTGAACTTGACGATGTTAATGATAATAAGCCAACGTTTGAGCAGCCGGAATATTCTAGGACCGTTCGCGAAGGTGCTACCAGCTTTGATCCGCAAATGTTTGTTAGAGCGACCGACATCGATGGACCATTGCAAGGCAATGGAAAAGTCATGTATTCGATTAGTCGGCATAATAGTATGACAGACGATGTCTTCAAGGTTCGCCATTGAAGTATTTTTATAATTTTTATCAGATCGATTATCGATTTATTAATTTTTAAACTTAAAAATAAAAAATAAACTTAAAAAAAAGTGTTTATAAAGTAAAATTTAATATTACACAATTAACGTTGTATAATTATGTTGTTATTTAATCCGTTTTATGATAAATGATAATATTTTCGTTAATATATTTTATTTTATTTAAACTTATAGAAATTAATATTAATTTGTAAGATTTAAAATAATGTATGTATAATTCCTAAATCTCTCTCTTGTAATAAAATTTAGTAGTATTATTTTATGATGTAAATTTTAAACATTGGTTTTTTAATGAATTTTACAGATTAATCCGGATTCAGGAGAAATAACCATGTCAAAACCAGTTCGTTCCGGAGACACTGAAAGGGGCATTTACGAATTAATCATTCGTGCGACTGATACTGGCATACCACCACTATATTCCGACGCAAAGCTTTTAGTTCGCGTCGGTGTTCCGGGAAATCAAAAACCTATTTTCCGAGGAAACTATAAATCGAATTTACCAGGACCTAGTACTTATCGGGCGAGACTCTTAGAAAACGCATCTCCGGGAACGGAAGTAATTCGAGTGGTCGCCAACGATCCGGACGGAAGAGATAACTTACTTCAATATTACATCGCGTCCGGTTCTAAGGATAATTTCGTTATTGATTCCAGGTGCAATATAAAGTTTACTAGATAATGCATTGTTAGAATTTACAGCCTTTCTCTTATTATCTTTTTGTCTTGTTTTTATTTTAATTATTTTATTTTAACTATTTTAATTTAAAAAAATTTGGTAGTTAGCAAAATTTGATAGTAAAGTTGATAAGAGTGACTGATTATAGTTCTGGTATCATAACTGTATCACCTGACGCTCGCTTGGATCTGGAGATTGGTGGTGAAAAATACGAGGTGATTGTGTACGCTGTTGATTCAGGTACACCTGTCAAGGAGACAGCTACCACTACTGTCACAGTGAACATTGTAGATGTAAATAATAAGCCGCCAACATTTAATGAATCAACGTACATTGTTCATGTCTCGGAACGCGCAGCCATTGGTATGTTGCCAATAAACACTCACCAATTAATAATTAGTTTTGTATTTAATTTATTAAATAAGTCGTCTTTAAAATAAAAAATGAAGTAATAGAAATCCTAGATTCTAGATGAATAAGGAACTTTTTTTGTACTCTGCAGCCACTGAGAAAATCTAGTAACAATAATAATTTATTATAAATAGGCGAACTTGTATTGAAAGCGGTAGCGAATGATCCTGATGCAGACGCATATCTGGAATATTCTCTAGTGGAACCAATAAAAGCTGTCGACAAGACCGGTGTGGCTTTGAAAAATACTGCTTCTTATGATTACAAAACAGCGTTCCGAATAAATTCCACGACCGGTGCAATAACTGTTAATCGAATGCTAGATTATCAAGTGGCCGCTGTCGTAATACTAACAGTGCAGGCGAAGGATTTAAACGCTGTCGTTGACAGAGACGAACAGATAGCGAAAGTAGAGGTGATAATTTACATCCAAGCCTACAGTGACGATAATCCGACGTTTACCAATTCCGGGTGGTCACCAAACAATCCAACGATAAAGATCACTGTTCCGGAAGAACAACCCCTGGGTACGACGTTGTTGATGCTGTCGGCGAAAGAGCCAACAACGGGATATCCGGTACAGAGATTTGAATTGGTGAGAGAGGACGATGACGAAGGCTATGTTAATGTGGGTGTTCAGAGCGGCAATGTAGTGCTGAGTAAGAGATTGGATTACGAAGTGTTGAATCAAAAGGTAGGAGATTACACTTTTGAGACTGCATGGTTTTATCAAAGAAATCATATAAGTTTTGAGAGAGAGAGAGAGAGAGAGAGTGATTTTGTAATAAAAAAAAATTCGGAGAATAATAAAATTTTATCAAGATTATGGTAATGTTATGATAATGAATTATTTCTGATCTAAAGATGCTTGATTATTTATCTTAATAATATTAACAAATTTTAAATTTATATTTTCTTTTTTTTATGTATAAGATGTAAAATTTTAAACATCATTTCAGTTTATTCGCTTTAAAGTACGAGCGCTTGCCAGAGATTATGATATAACGCGAAAGATGTCGGAGGCCAATGTAATCATCGAAATTCACGATATCAACGACAATATTCCTGTTTTTGGGCAGAAGGATTATAAAATCTCTGTCTTAGAATCAGCTAAACCCTCGAAAATTGTGTTGAATGTACAGGCACTGGATATGGACAGCTCTAAAACTGAACAGGAAGTCCAAAGAGGATATGGCGAAGTGAGATACTCCTTGACAGGAGAAAACGCTAATCTCTTTGAAGTGGATCCCATAATGGGCAACATCCAAGTAAAACTCTCCTAATAATTTTTAATAATATATGTCTTAATTTATATTCTAATATATAAAGAGATTATATTCTAATATATCAAAATATTAGTTTAAACAATATCTGAAAAATTCAATTCTTTAAAAATTAACATAAATTTTAAACGTTAAATCTAAAGGATATTAAAAAATTTTTTTTTTTAGATATCTTTTAGGTTTACAATTAGGTTTAATATTTAAAATTTAATGTTCAAAATTCAATGATCGAAATAATTTGTGAAAATTATGTAGTTTTTATAGTTTATCAGAATAAATAATAAAAGAAATAACTTTTAGATCACCGCAAACACGACTCTCGACAGAGAAAAACAATCAGTGTTGCGTTTTTATGTCGTGGCATCAGACATGCCCCAAGGTGGTGCTGAGCAACGGAGTAGTCGAGTCTTAGTGACGATCGATGTTCTCGATGTTAACGATAATGCTCCTAGTTTCGAACAAGAATCTTACACTGCAGTGATTCCGGAGAATGCACCTGTGGGAATCAGTGTAGTGAACATCACGGCTACCGACCCGGACGAAGACGAAGGCGGGGCGATCAACTTTGAGATTATCGACGAAGGTGAAGCTAATGGTAAGATTAAAGTGTTATTATTAACTACAATATTAGTTTTCCGAGGTATAAACAGTGTCGTGTAATTTAAAATTAGTGTTATTTTAGAAGTTTAAATAACCGTGAAGAAGAATGAATAATTGTGCATTGAATGTTTGATATTTGTGTGACTACAGTTGCATAGTAAAATAATTATAGTTATTAGTTATAATTATAGGAATTTCGTTTTTATAATTATCATTGTTAATGTTATATTATTAATAATAATTATTATATTTATAGTGCTATTAAAAAAATATATAGTTAACACCAAAAATTATACTATAAATTGCACTATAAATTGTAATTAAATATATATTATATATATATTATATTATATATTATTAATATATATATTATTAATATATATAATATATATTATATTATATATTATTATATATTATATAATAATATATACAATTGCAACATTATTTTCTCTTAGTAAAATAAAATCTAATTTCTTTTTTATAACAAAATAAATTGATAGTATTGTATATATATATATAAAGCAAAATTAATTGTGCGATTGATGTTTTTAGGATTGTTTAAAATAAATCATACGACTGGCGAGATATATTCGGCGCGAGCATTGACTGGCAAAGGTAGGACCGAACCGTACAACATGCGAGTGCGAGCGCAGGACAATGGCGAGCCAGCTTTGTATTCGGATGTGAATCTTATCTTGTACATTGGTGACGTAGTGAGCAATGACGGCGTGCCACTGTTCATTAGACCGACGTTGGAGGAGGTAGCCTACATCGCGGAGAACTCCACTGTTGGCAGTCCGGTGTTCCAAGTGGTAGCATCCGATCCAGACGACCCGAATTTGCCAAATGGTAGAATCACCTTCCGTTTTCTGGAGGACGGTAATTTCGGTAAAGATGCGAGTGCCTTCAGGATTAACAGCGATACCGGATTGATCAGCACACGCAAGTTACTTGATAGGGAGACTAAAGACAGCTACACGCTGATCTTGGTAGCACAGGACCTCGGCGAGCCGCCACAGCAGGCAACCAGAGTGCTCCAGGTGATCGTGAATGATATCGATGATCACAAACCGCACTTCAAACGCAGTCTAGATAGTCCATCGATCGAGTTGAATGTCCTAGAAGAAATGCCGGTAGGTTCCAAAGTCGGTGTGATCGAAGCGGTCGATGAAGATATTAATGAAAATGGGATGATCGGTTACGAGATCGTATATGGGAACGAGGCGGGGCTCTTTGTTGTGCAGCGTCTAGAAAATAATTCCGCGATTATCAAATCGAACGGTCGTCTCGATCGGGAAACTGCCGAGTTTCATTTACTGACCGTGAAGTGTTTCAAATATTCTTCTAAAAAATCGGACATAGTGCCGAAACCATACAACAAGCAGGATCCTTCGGAAAGACAGGTACTTGTCAAGGTCCTGGACATCGATGACAATAAACCGTACTTCAAGAAGGATAATATAACCTTGGGGGTTCGTTTGAACGTGCCAATTGACACCAGTTTGATCACGTTGGAGGCTTACGACGCTGATTCTAGCGCGTTACCTATCAACTACAACATGAGTAGAGTATCTTTTACGTCTCTAGTTGATCCTTCCATGTCACAGAAGGAGATACCGTCGCAACTGTCTTTGAATTCACGCACCGGCGAGCTCAGGACGACAGGCTCCATGGCGGGATACGCGGACGGTTTCATGGAAATGATTATGTCGGCGAATAACTCATTGACGCCAGGAGGCGAGACTAACATCACTGTGAGGATTTTCCTGTTGCGCGATCGCGACATGCTGAAGTTCGTATTCTCGAAGCCACCAGTTGAAGTCAGGAAGACGTTGGAAGATTTCGAGAAGGCGGTTCAACAGGCTCTTTCACTGCCAATCAGTGTCAACGTCTACGATACGCAGTTTTATTCGAAAGAAGACAACTCTCTGGACTTTTCGTCGACCAGTTCGTGCTTTCAGATGGTCGGCAAGGAGTCTTACGATTTGGACGAGATGCGATCATTGTTGACTGATCCGAGGAATAAAGAGCTGAAGAAAGTATATAGAACATATCATGTGGAAAAGGTACAGCATTGTGCCGCCGTGGTAGCCCGCGCTGATGCCTCCATGACGCAGATTTGGGTCCTAGCTATTGCAGTCCTCGTCGGAATTGCTACAATCATTTCCAGTTGTGCATTATGTTGCATGCATGCCAAGTAAGACAATCTGTTAGTTACATTGCTAACAGTTAGTAGTTCATATATCATCGTACAGAATATGATTTATCTAACTTTAAAAAATTAAAAAAAAAATTTTTTTTAATCCAAATATTATCATTTCATCATTATAAACAACAATTATTTACTATTATAAGCAATAATTAATTTTTATTTTCTTATTTCACTGACAAATAAAACGTTGGATTATTAATAAAAAAAATTGAATTATTTCTTTTTCAGATATAAACGGCAAGTAAAACACGCGCGTTTGTGCGATCAACCGCGACCACCTCTCAGTTATGTCTCTTCCGGACCAGCTATGGTCAGTTCTGGATCGCATACAACTTTGGGACCTGGCACGATGATCACATTGGGTCCACATGAAGGCCCATACGAATGGGGAGCCGACACGACGCTTTATCATCCAAGTACGCTGGGTTCGAGAACGTAAAAGTTCAGAGCAATATTAGAGAATTGTCTCTATAAATTATATAAATTTTTTCTTAGACGAAATATATTTAGAAGTAAATTGTAAACAAAAACTCAATTATTAAACAAAAGCCAGTTTTGTAACAGAAACGTTTCTAAAATTAATTAAAATTTTATTTTAATGAAATCATGTTAATATTTAAAAAATAATGTATCTAAAAAATAATGTAAAATTGCTAAGAAAAAATTAATTAAAAATGTTTTCTGATAAAATTTTTTTAAATCCAACTTTTTTTAACGTAATCTCAACAGATTTTATAGATGTAATAATAATAAAATGAAATATGGTAAAAAAGGTGCATCGTAAGTTACAAAAGTTTACAAATTATTAGACAATATGTAATTTATGAACTTGCAGAGAAAGAAGAGTTCGCTGGTGCTATTCATAATGTAAAAAGTATTGATTTAAGACGCGTCCATATAAAGAAGTATATGGCTTGTAAAATTTGACAATATGTTATCTTTAGGTAATTTTAAGATTAGATAATAGCATAGAATTACAAGTCTAATATATAAGTAAAATATATAACTATAAACTCTCGACAAAGAAGAGGAAAAGAGAAAGAATTTAGAATTGTATATTTTATTTATACTGTACTTGTGATATTGTTAAGAAGTTATAAATGCATTTTTCTGTGTGTTGTAATATAATGTAACATTATATATATTCGTATTTAAGATAAAATGAAATTGTACATTTTACAGTCGACAATATATACATTTTCAAGTTTGTATAAATTAGTTTTGTTCATTATTTATTTAAATGTTAATATGATAACTATCTATTTATATTTGTGACAAATAATTTATAAACATGTTATAAATTTTTTCAAATTACACATAATACATACAATAGAATCAATTTTTATATATTAAAAGTTGCTTATCTATTAAAGAATTGTTTGAAATAATAAAAATTTACACTATCAAAAAATCTTTCTACAAAATTTTAGCAAAGGAAAAATCATCTTAGAATTAAATCAGGAATATTTTAAAGACAAACGTTTATCCTAAATCATTCTGTATATACAATGTAATTTCTTGATTAATAGCTTTCTTCAATTGTTTTGCTATTCTCATCTTCTAAATGTACATCCAACGTCACAATGGCCTATGAAGCAATTCTCTATTAAGACGAATATCTCCCTAAAGATCACGAAAGATTTCCGAATGTCTTTGATGAAAATGTCAAGGCAAGGAAGCAAGCTTGGCTAAATTTAAACAGATCATAAACATGATATTTAAATGCTTGTCTGGTTATATGAAAAGCACATTGATCGTTCTTTTTATCAAAAATGCTTAGCATATAATAGAAACGATCAGCACTGGTGATTAATGAATGTTTGTTGCTCGATTATTGAACCTAGTTGAAATCTCCATATTACCTTATCGAGATACATGCTTCATTACGAGTTAGCGACTTTTTATTATATTCTTTTTTAGTAATTAATATATATAAAAATTAGCATTTAAATGTTGAGAAATAAAATTTTTGTAAATCAATATTATTTATTTTACATAAAATAAATAAAATTCTAAATTCAAATTCTTAAAATTGTCAAAAATTAAAATTCAAAAACGAGATTCAATAAGAATTAAAACATTAATTTGTGTTAAAACATTTATTCAAATTATTTAGTTAAACTTTTCGACTGCAATAAATTAAAAGATTTTATTTAATATAATAAAAATAGGACTAGCAAGAGCCAAGCAAGATCTTAATGCTAAATTATCAAAAAATTTATTTTAACAAACGTTTCGATCCTAATTGGGTCATTTTCATTGATTGTTACGATTAAAAAAAGCACAATAGAAGCACTACAAAAATATATTTCAAAACGAAGTACAATAACAATTACATTAGACATAAACATATGGTCTGTGATTCAAGTGAGATAGCGACATGTAAAATTTTTCGTTTATATGACATTAAAATGTCTAGCATATTGAATTATCAAGAGATATTTGATAATCTTTTCTCACGAATCACGTCTTTAGTAACTATATTTTTAATTTCAGCGTAAGAGACTAAAATCTTAAACGATATCAATATCCTTCAAAAGATCAATACTTTTGTTTGTGTTGACTTTCGATCTATCAATCATCGTTGCGTTGTCGCAATTCGCACGATCTTTCTCTGTAGTCTTGATCAATTTTTGCGCATTAATTTCCGTGCTGATATAATCTTCGTCGATGCTTAGTTTATGATTGAGAGGTACGATAGAATCTCCTACGATACCATCGCTGTTAACCAAATCTGAATAAATTTCTGAATCATTATACGATACAAGATCCCCGTTTCTCTCGTTCTTTTCGTCCAAACTCATCTCGTGATATCGCGATATCGGAAGACTGGTTATATCTGAATTCTTTATGAACTTCGACTCCTCAACCGTGGAATGATCAGTTAAATGTTTGGTGATCAATTCTAAGGGAGACATTATTTTCTTCGCAAATTCTTGCCGCTCCTCAGGTTCCATCGATTTTGATTTGTATATGATATCATTCCTAGAAATCAAATTAAAAATATTAAATACATAAAAATATTAAATGCATTTTTTTACGAAGACATCAAGTATTTTCAATTTCTCTGCGATAAATATGAGATTGAAGCAATTATTTTAAGTTACAATTTGCAAGACAAATTTTAAGTTTATTCTATAAGTAAAAATTTTTTTCAGAGATTTTTTAATATAATTTTTCAGAATTTTTATATCAATCTTTTTATATTTAAATAATTTTATAACTTTTTAGAAAATTCTTACATTTTTTTATACAAATTGATACTCGTTTTTTATAAGTTCCAACAAAATCTAAATTTTTGCTAGAATTTTTTATATATGTGAATTCTGAAATATTTTATAAGATTCTTTATTCTAATTTCTAATAAAATTTTATTAAATTGGAAAAAAATTATAAAACAGAAAAGAAATTTATAAAATAAAAAATCATAGAAATTTTAGAATATTTCATAATTTATATACATGAAAAATTCTAAGAAAAAATATAAGGATTTCTCAATATTTCTGAAAAGATTTGTATAAAAATTCTAAGCAACATTTTCACTAGAGTTTTTTTAAATGGCTTTAATCGACAAAATGATAAGAATTAAAGATGATTAGCGATAAGTTCAGAACCGCACCTGTCAATTTTATTCTTTCTTCGAGGATATAAGTTTAAATGAAATATCATTTGTTTTCTTTCTTCTTCTTCCGATACAGGCGTAGGACTAGGTCCACCTAGGAGAGGTATAGGTTGCGGGGATGACGCATAAAATTTTGGCCCACGATATTGAACGGGTTTTCTGAAATCGTAATCATCTATAGACGATTGCGGTCTGGTCCAACTTGTCTTCTTATTTTGCTCCACGAGATCGGTAATAGGATAGATGTCAAGCATCACGCTGAACGGTTTTGGTTTTCGGTTCTTTGTTAAAGTGTTTGTCGAGTAAGAGCCGGTGGTTTCGTACTGCGATTCCGTTATGATAGGTTTATTGTAAGTGATTAAAGGTCGAGAATATACAGGATCATAATAAGGGCTGTATCGATGTACTCCAGTCGGAGAGAATCTAAAAAAAATTAATTTGATTAGTACTTTAAATAAATATTAGGATAAAATTGGGTAATATTTGACAAGCTGGTATGATAACATAATTGCTTAAAATGTTAGTATGTGTAGTATCTTAAACAATTCTCATGTCCAATACTAACTGTTATCCAATATCACTCGATCTTCTCATAAATGTATTAATTAACTTTTGTGTAATATAATAACACAGTGCAATAAAGATTAATTGTATGAAAAATCAGGTAGAATAAGTTTTCACTTATAATGTAAAAAGTGCTTTGAGAGCACAAGTTTTACACTTTCGATGTGTACTGTAATTAAAAAATTGTACTGAGCCTTGTATTTATGACAGCTTTATTCATCACATTGTAAACTACATTATATGTGAAAACTAACTCATTTACTTGATTCAATTTTTTTGTTTCTCAACAAGATATATAATTACTTTTATGGTCTAACATTATTTTCAAATCTGTATAAATTTGTTTAAATTTTAGATATTTTAACAAAATCGTTTTTTCCACATTAATATCTAATATTCTCACTATCTTAGATTCACAAATTATAATAATTTCCATTTTACAAACCTCACATTAGATGTAGCTAAAAGATTAACATCAGCTGGATGTTTCGGTTTGTATTGGTAAAAAGGATCGTTATTATATATCGCCGATTTGATCGGATATGATGGAGGTGTCTCGATCTCCTCCGATTTATCGCTATTGGACATCATCTCCTCCATATCGGGGATCAAATCATACTTCTTCGGATTCATGTAGACACCGGTAAATTTGATGCCGCGATTCGGCATCTCGGCATTGTTTGTCAGATACTTGATGATGTCCTGGATGCTTCTGGATGCATACGGGTATCGGTATTGCGTCAACTGTGGATACCTCGGCCGTTTGAACGACGTCGGATGCGGCGTCTTGAATTCCCAGTGAAACGGCGTGGGTCGCGTCAGCTCCTCCGTGCTCACATTCTCGTCCATATCCGGATGTTTGTATCTGCCAAATTGATGAAGAACTACCCATGTCAGTCTGACCGGTGCGTAAAAATTACCTAACGCGTTATATAAATTTTTGCGATATCATTATGATCGGCTCTCTCTTTCTTTACACGTCACGATGAAATGTAAGCAAGTGGTGAATGATGCTGTCGGTGAGAGAGTCTGTGCAATTTATATGTAGAATCAACTTGGCGCGCAATGACACAATGTTACCTAACGTAGAAAGTATTCCCTGTATTATCATAAAAATGATGTCAATGATATTCATATTTTCGGGTTTATTGATGGGAGAATCGAGTCATCAATATAACATCCATTTGCGCGATATGCTAATTCTTCCGCGTTGCAATGTGCGAAGGTCGTAATATTTTGCCAAATGGACACTTACAAATCGTTGCCTGTCGTTAAATAAAAAAAAATTTTCGGTTCTTAATTGATTTTGATGAATGACGAGTCAAAGAAATTGGCTATGCCATTAAGGTAATCGTTGAGATTAATCATACTGAGAGACAAGTTTTTGATATTTATGACTATAATTGTGTGGTAAAATAGTTATAATTAGAAGCACTATTTTTTTATATTTTTGTTGTTATAATGTTAGTAATCCCTTTTTAGAGAAATTTAATACTGTAAGTATTAAATTGGTTAGTAATTAATTACTTATTAAAAATATTAAAAGCACTAATAATATTAAAAATAAATTTACCATCCGATTTAATATTTATAGTATTAAATTTTTCTTAGAGATAACATTTACATTTATAGTTCTCTATACAGTACAGATCATTTCAGCAATATTACAGCAACAATTTTAACATTCCAGCAATACGCAGTAACATTTCAAATGTTGCTGCAAACTTCTGTGCTATATAGATTTATATACTAAAAAAAATAGATGACTGATGTCCCCGAAAAATGACTAAAGTATTACATCCACAAATACTTTTCTTTTAGTGCACGATGACATGTAGTTCACCTCTGTCTCACACGATAAACAATCGCATGATTATCGAACAATTGCTTGGACTCGGGTTCTTCATTTTCATTGGCATCTTCTATGGATTTCAGCACTCTCTTCCGTTGCTTGAAATTTTGCAGATTCTGCGTTCTCATTTCGGGCCCATTCGCTGTCACGATGCGTGTCTCGGCTGGTATTATATCGTCTGTTGTATTCCGTTGAATGAGACTTTCGTAGTTCTCATCGTCCGAACGATCTTCCATTAAAAGATCGCTCGTACGATTAACCATGACTTCGTACAAATTCGTGGAGTTAATAGACTTTTTCGAGAGATTTGGTGATTTTTTGAGAGCATTCTGTAGTATGTATATATGTTTTGTTTCCTGATTGATTTTACTGTTCCCCGTCGTGACGGACGTAAAATCGTACATAAATATCGCCACCTACGATGATATTAAATTAAATGATTTATTCAAATTGTGTTAATTCAACTTAAGATAAATATGTTAGGAAATAACACATATATGTAAAAATTAAAACAAAAAATATGAAAATGTTAAATATTAATTTAACATAAAATGTTCAAATAATACAATGTCATGATAAATTAATACTCGAGTATTAAAAATTTAATAGAAACATTTTAATAATAATCGGTTTTAACACATACATAAACTATTTTTTTTTTAATATCAAGCTATTTTAATAAAATTATTGTTTTTAATATCTATTAGATAAGATAAAATTTAGTTCATTTTGTAAAATTTTAGTTAACTAAACGTTAACATTACGCTACTTTTGAGAGCAACATTGTTAGTTCTTAATTGACATTGAAAAATTCAATGTCCAGTTTCACCATAGAAAGAAAATGAGTGATTGCAAAATTGAGTGAAGGCGAAATTATACAATTGTACAATTAACAATTTATAAATCAGCGAATGATATTTATATATACAGCTTTTAAAACAACAAAGATGCAATTAACCCATGTTCCCAACTGGCAGACGATGGTTAATCTATACCGAAACACAGTTAACGCCCTATATGTGAAGCGTGTAGAAATCTTCGCTCGCTTGACTCCCCATGCATGGAAGGGATACCCAAAGATTCACGGTGAAATTACAATTCCACACACGTCTTCAACATTAATCACCGGAGAAAACGCGCAAACTATAATTATGCTTATTGTTCTTCGCGCGTAGAAGAAACTCACGAAAAATTCCGTACTCTTTGATTATCGTCATCTCGGAGGCACGTGTAATAAAATCGTGCGAAACAGGATGCTTCGCGAATCAACAGACTTTTCGATGTGCAAGGTCATCGTCCGACACAAATTGTACGATAAAACATATAGCGAAATCATCGATTGTAAGATATGAACGGAGATGAATAATATAATTTAATGAAATAATATATGTTCCTTCATCTATTCCTTCATCTATTCAGTTGTAATTCATTATTTCATATTCCTAATCCTGAAAATTTAACTACTTTAATACTTTGATTGAACTAATTTTAGCATTAAACTGAATAAATCTAGTGTATTATTTTAAAATTTCATTATTAATGTTTTGTTTAATATAATTTATTGTTTATTCAATGTTTTAAATATTTAATAAAATCATCTTTAATTGGATAGAAACTGTCTCTCATTCACAAATCAATGACGAGGCCATCAATTTTACGTGTCACTCAAATATGGTTGCGTGCGTCCCATTTTGGGCTCGCAACGCTCGCCAGCATTACTTGTTCTTGTTTGACATTTAAGAAACAACAGAAACGAAATGATTTCAAGATTATTGCGAGCGCCAAGCAGCCAAATGTTAACAAGGTATTTGTAATATGATATTAATGCTTTCTTATCAATCAGGATTATTATTATGTCACGACAGATGTAACCAAAGAATATCTCTATATTTATATAACGAAAAAAGATATATTGATTATGAAAATATGTAAAAAAAAAAAAACATAAATATATTCAATAAATACATATAATTAAAATTATTTGTCATGTAATTATGGCAATACCGATTATGTTCTTTTTTAATTTTTCTACTTTAATTTTTCCGCTTTAATTATGAGCTCCGGTTATAAATTCAGTTATAAACTTCAGTTGTGTCCTAAAATATTTTCTAACACTTGACAAATGTAACAAATAATTAATTAATAATTCTCCACACTCGATTACTCACCAGTATTACCGTCACCACCATCATAACTCCGATCGCAAGTTTTCTCACAATTAAACCGTAGCGACTCCTGTTATATCGATCACCGCGATCAGAATAAAGTCCTAGCTCAGATGTACTTATGGCGGATCTCCTGCCAGTTTCAATCATCGCCTTCTTAGAGGTCTGGTGACTGATATCCTTTACAATTACACATTAGGATGATACTGAGCTTAATTAATCAGCTTACCGTTGACATGCCTCAAATTTGTCGATTTGTTTCACTTTGCCATTGCAGTCAGTTGTAAACGCGAACGATCGACAGGTGTTCGTCGGCAATGATTATTTTGACAAACGAAGAAGAAGACTGTTTTAGCCCAATGGTACTATTTTAGGACCGACTTAGACTTTTTTAACCCAATAATTTGCTATTTCAAACTATATAGAGCACACGACGTTACTCTTTCGATGCTCCCTACGCAACTAATGATCAAGCATTTCTCGGCACGCAGTTTTCACTTAGTGATTCTATCAGTGCCGTGGAGATTTCCTTTGTTTGTGGGGGAGGCTCGTTATGGTAAGTAGAAGGCAGGTGGTTATGGGCTACTTATTTCGATGCCAGGACTCGAGTGCCACCGGAGCATACATGCAAGGAAAACTCTCTCACCGTTCCGGTGCTTGACCTGCTAAATACGCTACTAACGTTCCATTTTCGTCCACTCATTCATCAAAACGACACCATAATTTCTTACCCTAGTGATATGTACTATCACAAGTATCTATACACAAGTATCAGGAATAATAGAAAGCGGTCGGACTTGCAGTGAGGATTTTAATATGTTTATTATATAGAATAGGTACTTATGTGTATAAATCTATAGAAATTTATTGTGATCTATAGAAATCGCTGCGAGTTATAAATAAAAATTTTTCTTTGAAAAAACTGACTCAATATATTAATTAATATATTCTTTAAAAGAAAAATATTTGTAATTATTATAAAAAAATCTATAATTAAATATCGACTGTGACACTAATAGTTTTACACTCCGAACTAAAAGTTTGGAAATACTTTTTAATTGATTTATTTAACAATAAAATAATTCTTTATATTCAATGTTACTAAAGGATTATTCTTAAAAACATATTTTTATGAATATATTTAAGAAAGTAATCCTATAAATGTCAATTTTTTAATTTATAGTGTTTCCAAATTGTAGTGTACATCAAACTTTTAATCCATATATGTCAAATAAAACATTTTTATGATTTAACATATTTTAATGCGTACGTGATGTATGTTTGTTTAAGAAACGAAATTAAACTATGCAATTATAATTTTTTATACGTATATATATTATAATTACGCTTCCAAATGTACAAATGTGTATGCTTCTCACTGATTGTATATACATATACAATCCTGTGTGTGCGTGCGTGCGTGCGTGCGTGCGTGCGCGCGCGCGCGCGTGTGTGTGTGTGTGTGTGTGTATGTGTGTGTGTGTATTTTTATGTACCTTATTTTCACGTTAAATGCATCGCTGAATTTTATAAAATACACAACATTTGGAAATTATTTCATTTGGGAATAATTTCGATGTTTTTTGTATCAAATTAAAAACACATTTTACGTTAAAGTATGTACGGAAAAGTATGTAAGTATATTCTTCTAAAAGTTTTTATTCCTTTTCTATACTTATTACATATGTAAAAAGACATTCGTACGTTGGCCAACTAAATTTTTATTTAGAAAAAATAGTATGGCGAAAATGATATAAAAAAGATGATACTCTCTAAATATCTGGCGGAGGATTCAGCGTTACCTACATCAACCATTAAATAATCTTGCTAATATTAATATTATACATACTAATATTTAAGATTTTATTAATCGGTAACGTGACGCGTTGCAAGCTGTTCATATCAGCCCATGTTATTTTCATCGTTTGCGAGTTTCAAACGGAATATCGGGAATCGGGTAATTGTATCCTAAAGTTGGCCTGGGTGTTGTAGGCGGCAGTGTTGGAGGTGGTGCAGGCCTTCCGGTTGGTGGCGGCAAAGTTGGCGTGCTGGGTGTAATGCTATAAATAGGATCAGGTGGCGGCGGTGGCGTCACAGTTGGATATACTGGTCTTGGGGTTGACGGCGGAAGATATGGTGGTGGTCGAGTTGGAGTAAAAGTTGACGGAATGGTCGAATAGACAGGCGTAGTCGGACTATACGTCGAAAATGTCGTTCTTATAGATGGAGTATATCTTGTAGTAGTAGGAGTGGTAGTATATCTGGTTGTAATTGTCGGGGTGTAGGTGTTTCTAGTCGTCGGTGGAGTATATCTGGTCGTCGATGGAGTGTATCTGGTCGTGTATATAGTTGGGGTATATCTGGTGGATGGCTCAGAATAAGGTGGAAGGTAAGTAGATGGCTGAGCAGTGACTCGCGTACTTATTTGAGGAATAGGTTGCGTAGTATATTGTGTAGTAATTCTTGGCGTAGGTCTTGTAGTAAAACGAGTAGATGTTTTCGTAGTATATCTTCCAAATTCAGTATCGATTGGTTTAATTTCATATTCTATAGGTCCTTGTGTTGTTGTCCTTGATGGTACATAAGGAGGTCTAGTTGGAAGTGGAGGTAAATAAGAAGGTGCGGTTTTAGGTGGAGGTGGAGGAGGTGGTGGTGTTCTTGGGGGTGGTGTTCTTGGTGGAGGAGTTTGAGGAGGCGGAATATACGGTGGCGGTGTTTTTGGTGGTGGAGTCTTCACAGGTGGTAAATACGGAGGTTGTGTTCTCGGTGGGGGAGTTTGTGGAGGAGGTGTATATGGGGGCCTCGTATATGGTGGCGGCGTTCTCGGTGGAGGGGTTTGTGGAGGTGGTATGTATGGAGGTCTTGTGTATGGTGGCGGCGTTCTCGGTGGAGGGGTTTGTGGAGGTGATGTGTATGGAGGTCTTGTGTATGGTGGCGGCGTTCTCGGTGGAGGAGTTTGTGGAGGTGGTGTGTATGGAGGCCTTGTGTATGGTGGCGGCGTTCTCGGTGGAGGAGTTTGTGGAGGTGGTGTGTATGGAGGCCTTGTGTATGGTGGCGG
>Ga0157363_1001125_pt1 | contig 21812 bp, 18 predicted proteins | sample AttsexASBM1_FD_111477 | JGI IMG/M metagenome (GOLD analysis project Ga0157363, IMG submission 111477) | Fungus gardens microbial communities from leaf cutter ant in Ribeirão Preto, State of São Paulo, Brazil - Atta sexdens ASBM1 | ecosystem: Host-associated > Fungi > Mycelium > Unclassified ... | reverse complement strand
GTGGCCGGTGTAATGCACGGTGGCGACACCGAAGATATGCCCGTCATCGTAGCTCAGCCCGGCCGCGGCTTGAAGGGTCGGGCTGCGCACGGCGATGCGGCCGCGGGTGCGCAGCAGGTCGCCGCCCGACATCAGGTCATTGTCGATCGTGGCATGCAGGTACTCGCCCGAGACATAGGGGCTAAAATGATGCCAGGGGCGCAGGCCGATTTCCACGTCCACGCCGCGTGAGGTCTGGCCGCCCGCGTTCATCGTCGTACTGACGACGGAGCCGTTCTGGACGGCCTGCGTGGAGATCTGGCGGTTGGTGAAGTTGTAGTTGAACAGCGTCAGGCTACCGATGATCCAGCGCCCCGTGCGGCGGTATCCCAGTTCTTCGGAAATGGAATATTCGTTCCGGACGTCAGCCGATCCGGTTCCGTACATTTCGCCCGAAGAGGGGTCATAGGTGTTGTACAGCGCGCTCTGATCCGGGGCGCGGAAATTGGTCGTGGCGTTGAAGAAGATCTGGTTTTCCGCGTCAATGCGCCAGCGGACGCCAAGGCGGGGCAGGGGCTCCATGCTGTTGGAGCCGACATGGTATTGCGGGCCCGGCATGCTGTTCGTGCCATCGCGGCTCATCATGACGGCCTTGAACCCGAGGTCTATGGCCAGATGGTCATGCAGCAGGGATATGTGATCGCCGATGAACAGCGCGTTGGTCTGTGAAATGGTGTGAAAGCTGCCGCCCAGAAGGCGTTCGCCGTTGGACAGGCGGATCACGTCGCGGCCGTTTTGCGCCCAGATGTCCGGGGCATAGCCATTGGTCTGAACGGCTGTGAAGGGCTGTTGCTCGTTGTCGTCACCGTAATCGTACCAGTATCCGAGGACGAAATCGTTCCAGCCGGTTCTGTAGTGCAGCGCGCTGGTAAAGCCCGAGCGGTAGCTGCGCTGGGTGTAATCTGCGCGGACTACGCCCACGCCGTCCTGTGCGCCGGGAAGGTTCAGCGTGTCCGACAGGGCCTGTGTGCCCTGATAAAGTCCTGTTTCGGACAGGGTGCTGCCGCCCGGCCAGTTGCCATAGGCAAGCTGCGCGTAGGGTGTGACGTCCAGCGTCAGATGATCGGTCAGGGTCAGGTGAACCGGTACGCCACCGTAAAGTGTGCGCTCTCCGTCCCGCCACAGGCGCCAGTAATTCGCGCCGTTTTCCGGATTGCTGCTATCATAATGAGCCAGAAGATTGTTCTGGCCTTTGATCCCGTCCGATTTCCATGTGTCCATGGTGGGTTCGGGATACCAGCTCGTGATGGTTGTGTTGAAAGTGCCGATGAGGCTGGCGCGGTTGCCCTGCCCCCATTCCTTGAGAAACTTGAAATCGACATGCTGCTTTTCGTCGCGTCCCGGCCCGCGCCAGTTGTCGGTCGCGCCGTGGGAGTAGGACACGAAGCCACGGATGCCGGTATGGGCGATGTCGCCGGTGTCGAGGCGGATGAATTCGCGGTTGGTGTTGTAGGATCCGTAAGACACGCTGGCGTCGCCGCCTGCTTTTTTGGCAGGGTCGCGGAAGGTCAGGTTCATTAACCCCCCCGCGGCGTTCAGGACCGGGCTGTCCAGATCGGCCGAGCCCTGCGACAGGGCAATTTCCTGATAGTTCTCACTGTCTGCAAACTGGCTGGGCGTGCCGGAATAGGCGGCGACATCGTTCAGCGGCATGCCTTCGAGCACATAACCGATGGCGCTGTTATCGAGCCCGCGGACGGTGATGTCGGTATTGGGGGAAAATCCCATTGGATCGGACGAGGACACATTGGCACCGGGCAGCATGGATGCGAGCTGGAAGGCCGTTGCCATCGGGGCCTGTTTGGAAATGAAATCCTGACTGACCGTGCTGACGGATTTCACGCCGTCTTGGGGATGGATCAGGCCACCTCCCGGCTGGTTTCCAGGCGCGCTGTCCGCAAGTCGGTGGACGACAATATGCTCGGCAGGGCTGGGTACAGGGGCGGGGTGATGTGCAGTCGCGGCTGAAGGGGCGGGTGCTGTGTGATGCGTTGACGGTTTGCTCGTATCGGCCGCGTGGGCGACGGACAGGCAGACCGTGGTGCCGATCAGGGCGGGCAGGATGCCATGATACCGCAGGCGAGACGTAGCAGAGTCTCCGTGGTGTCCGTGGGCCATGATGGAAAGTGCCTCGCCTGCAAGCAATGAAAGTTCAGCGCTGACAGGAAAGGTTCAAGCTGCTGGCTGGCGGGATCATGAAAATGCGTCCGGCAGACAGCGACCACCATCCCTCCGCCAGTGTGAACTGGATCAGGTTCAATGGGTCACTGCGCCTTATGACGGGCAAGCGTCATGCCAGCAGAATCTCAGCCCTTTGCCGGGGCTCCCCACGGTGAAACGTCAGCAATCCTCCGGGGACGGAAAATTGTCAATATGAGCAGATTCCGTCAGGGCCGTGTAGGGGAAGTGTTGCAAACAATTTCGATAGTATTATTCATTCTTTATTAATAACGACATGTATAGTTTTCAAAAAACATCACGCCAGTGCCTGAACGGGGCGTGAGACCTGAGGTCAATAAAGGCGATCATGCTCAACTGGATTGAAAAAACGGCCTATGTCCGGCAGAAAATCAAGGTGCTGTTTGCGCTTCTTGTTCTGATCGCCGTAGTACAGTTTGCTGTCGAACAGCTTTGCGATCGTCTGTTTGTTCATTACCGACATGAACAGATGCTCTCGCAGTGCCTAGGGCTGACGTTTCAGGTCGCACTGACACTTCTGATCGCCTGGTTCGCCATTCATGTGATTCCCGTACCGTTCGAGCAGATTACGGCGGCAACGGAGAAGGTCGCGGCTGGTGCTCTCAACATCACCATTCCGTGCCTTCATCACCATGACTGTGCGGGGCGGCTGGCACGCTCTCTCCAGTTGTTCCGGGAGAACAGTCAGAAGCAGTTGGCCCTTCAGGAATATTCGGCGGAAGAAGCGCGCGATGCGGCGCAGATCCAGAAGGAACTGTCCGGCCGCAGCGAGCGTATCCGGAGGGTGCAGGATGAGACGATCGGAACCATTTGTGCCGGGCTGGAAATTGTGAAGGAAGGGGATCTGACCTTCATGTTCGGCGACGGTTTTCAGGACCGGTTCGAGGAGTTCCGGCAGAATTTCAACACGCTCATCCAGATCTACCGGATGGCGATCGCCAAGATTTCCGATGCGACTTCCGTCATCGCTAACGGAACCGCCGAAATCGCCTCCGCTTCAACAGAACTGAGTGGACGGACGGAACGTCAGGCCATTACCCTGGCCCAGTCTGCCGCCTCCATTAACAGCATCACCCAGACGGTCGGCAAAACGGCGCGTTCTGCGGTGAGGGCGCGTGAAACGGCTCTTGAAACGCGGGGGCAGACCGTCGTGGTTTCGGAGATCATGCATTCGGCCAACCGGGCTATGGGCGAAATCCGGACGTCGTCACGACAGGTCGAGAGCATTCTGGGCCTGATTGAGGAAATCGCGTTCCAGACCAATCTTCTGTCGCTGAATGCCGGGATCGAAGCGGCCCGCGCGGGAGAGGCCGGTCAGGGTTTTGACGTTGTGGCCAAGGAAATCCGGGCGCTTGCGCAGCGCTCGGCCAAATCGGCGCAGGATATCCGCAACATCATCACGTCTTCGGGCCGACAGGTGGAAGAGGGTGTCCAGCTTGTCGGGGACGCGGACCGCTCGATGAAGGTTATCAGTGAGCATGTGGACGGCATCACGTTGCTGCTTGAAGACATTTCCCGCTCCACGACGGGTGAGGCCGAGAGTCTTGAGACGATCAACAAGGCCATCAACGAAATGGATCAGATGACGCAGCGCAATGCTGCAATGGTGGAAGAGGTCAATGTGGCCTGCCGGAATCTGAGCAACGAGGCGAAGGATCTGTTCGCCGAACTGTCCAAATTCCGTTTCAGCCCGGCACAGGCCGCAGGCAGGAGACCGGGGTCCATACCCCGTGAACTGGCTCCGGCGGGTTTTTGAGGTTTTTTCAGGAAAGTGAAAGACGCATTTTCCTGACATGTCTCGACATCGGAGCCGATATTCCCGACACTGACGTCCATGGTTGTCAGTCCGCTCTTTCTTTCTGCGCTGAATGACGGGGCCTGCCCATGATGGGCGGGGCCTTCCGGTCTCTGGGGCGGCGGAATTACCGTGTCTGGGCCATGGGGGCGCTGGTTTCGAACATCGGAACCTGGATGCAGATGACGACGCAGGACTGGCTGGTTCTGACGGAACTCACCCGACATGACGCAACGGCAGTCGGGATTGTTACTGCGCTTCAGCTTGCGCCGCCGCTTCTTCTGATTTTTTGGACCGGAAAAATCGCTGACAGGGTGGAGAAACATCGCTTCCTGCTTCTGACACAGGCTGCTCTCGGTACACTGGCCATCGCACTCGGGGCTTTGGTGGTGACGGGGATGGTCAGGTTGTGGGAGGTGGATCTGTTCGCCTTCCTGAGCGGATGTGTTGCGGCATTTGACAGTCCGGTCCGGCAGATTTTTGCGGGTGAACTCGTGGGCGAGGAAGACTTGCCGAATGCGGTGGCGCTCAATTCCGTGTCTTACAATGCAGGCCGCATGATCGGACCTGCGGTTGCAGGGTTCTGTATTGCGGAACTGGGTTCGGGGTGGTCGTTCATCCTCAACGGGTTTTCGTTCTACGGCGTGCTGATGTCGCTCCTGTCTCTCCGGACGCAGGATCTGCACCGGCTTTCGGCCCGCAAACCGGAAAGCGCGCATCAGGAAAAGCAGGATCTGCTGTCGGGGGTGCGGTATGTTTGGAAGCGCGATGACCTGCGGACCATCCTGTTCATGCTGTTTCTGCTCGGCGCCTTCGGGCTGAATTTCCCGATCTATATTTCGACCATGGCCGTCAGTGTTTTTCATGTCGGGGCGCATGGTTACGGGGTTCTCAATTCGGCGATGGCGGTGGGGACGATTACGGGCGCGCTGTTCGCTGCCAGCCGCAGGACCATGAAGTTCTCGGCACTGCCGCAGGGAGCGATTGTGTTCAGTCTGGCCTGTCTGCTGGGGGCATTTGCTCCGGGATACTGGGCGTTTGCGGTCACGCTGGTCATGGCGGGCATGGCATCCCTGACGTTTACGGCGGTGAGCAACAGCTACATGCAGCTTGCGACCGATCCGGGCATGCGCGGGCGCGTGGTGTCGATCCGTTTTGCAGTCTTTGCGGGCTCCTCACCGCTGGGCGCGCCGCTGGTAGGGATGGTGGCCAATTCGCTGGGGCCGCGCTGGGCGCTGGGTGTGGGGTCTTTGGCCGGGATTCTGGCGGCAGGGGTGGCGCTGCTTTATCTGCACCGTACGCAGACGGATAAGGAAACGGTGTCCTGATGAGGCGCTGGGTTGTGAGCGGGCTGGCGTTTGGTGCGGTTCTGCCGGGTCTGTTTATGCTCTGGGTGGGATTCGTGGCGTTTCGCGGAGTATCGGCTGTTCCGGAGCGGTCTGAAATGGCGGTTATTTTCGGGACGGCGGTGACTGCGAAAGGCAAGCCCCGCCCAGCGTTGCAGGAACGGTTGCAGGAAGGACTGCGGCTCTGGCGCACCGGGCTTGTGCGGACTGTCATGGTGAGCGGCGCGATCGAGAGCGGCAATCGTCGCGACGAAGCCCGGATCATGGCGGACTGGCTGATGGAACGGGGTGTGCCGGAAGCCGCCATCATTGTGGATTCGCACGGCAATAACACCTGGCTGACGGCCCTGCATGTCGCGCGCCTGCATCCGCAGGGCGCGGTTGTGGTCACGCAATGGTTTCATATTCTGCGGGCAGAATGGGCGCTGGGCCGGGCAGGCGTGTCGCCGGTGTCGGGGGCGGCCCCGTCACGGTTCCGGCTGGCGGAGCTTTGGTATCTGTTTCGGGATTCCGTGGCGCTTCCGGTCTACATCCTGACGAAAGCGCCGCCCGGCTGAACTCAGTAGGGAACGCCGATCTGTTCGATGGCTGTGGCGAGAGAAGGTGCCAGAGGCATCATGGGGGCCAGTGTGGACTGATAGGCATGATACAGATCACCCTTGCCCTTGTAGATCGTTTCTGTGGGTTCGCCTTCGGGGCTGACTTCGTTGAACCAGCTTCCGAAATCCCGGTCGATCAAGGTCGTGTCGATATAGTCCCAGATCGTGCGGTACCAGTGCTCGTAATGGGGGTTTCCGGTCCGCTTGTAGAGGTTGACGGCGGCTGTCAGCGCTTCGGCCTGAGCCCAGTGGATGCGACTGCGGTTGTGGGGAGCGTGCTCCCAGTTGATCGTGTAAAGCATTCCTGGCCGTCCATCGGCGTTCCAGCCGGTTTTCATGCCCGTTTCGAACAGCGCCTGCGCGTCATGCAGCATCCATTCCGGGGCCTTCAGTCCATGACGGAGCAGGGCGGCTTCGAGCTTTAAGGTCAGATGCGCCCATTCCACGAAATGCCCCGGCGTCATGCCATAGGGGCGCAGGTCGTCATTGGGTTTGTTGCTGTGATAATCGCGCATGAGGGTCCAGTCGCGATCGAAATGCTCCGGCATGGCGAAACCCTGTCCGGCGGCCAGTTCGTGCACGAAACGGGTGACGATGCGCCGGGCGCGGTGCAGCCATTTCACGTCTCCGGTGACGTCCGCCAAGGCCATGAAGGCTTCGGTGGAGTGCATGTTGCTGTTTGCCCCCCGATAGTTTTCCTCGTCCGACCAGTTTGGCGCGAAGCTCTCGCGCATGACGCCTTCGTCCTCGCTCCAGAAATGGGTGTCGATCTGATGGATGGCGTCTTTGAGCAGTTCGCCTGCGCCTTCCGCTCCAATCAGGACGGCGGAAGAGGCGGCAAGGGCAACGAACGCATGGAGGTAAGCCTGTTTGCGGTCATTGTCCTTGTCCGCGAAATGTTGCCAGCCGCCATGGGCATCATCGCGGAAGTGCGTACGCAGGGCGTGAATGCCGTGTTCGACAAGCGGAGCGCTTCCGGGAAGGCCCTGCAACTCGGCCAGGGCGTAGGCATGGACGCAGCGTGCGGTCAGGGTGGCTTCGGGTTTAGCATTTTCGGGGAGGGTGCCTTCCAGATCCAGTCCCGCAAAGCCTCCGTCCACGCATCCACCTTTGCTGAAGTCCAGAAGGCGACGGCCCTGCATCTCCAGCCAGGCCCGGTGTGAGGGGCGGCGGATCCAGCTGTCACGGCTGAGCAGGGTAGGCGAAAGGCGATCGGTCATGAGGCACTCCGGGCAGATCGGCGGATTTGGGCATCAGGACGTTTCAGACGGGCCGGGGTTCCAAAGTGGCGAACACGCAGACATGAACCTCACGAAGATGCGCATCGATGCGGATGTGGCTTGCGTCGCGCGATGGGTTTGCCGATACATGAGTGTATGACTGAGCGTTCTTCGATCATTGTCGCCCCCAGCCTTCTGGCTGCTGACTTTTCCCGCCTCGGGGAAGAGATTGCCTCCATTGCGCGTGCGCCGTGGCTCCATCTTGATGTGATGGACGGGCATTTCGTGCCGAATATCTCGTTCGGCCCCCCGGTGATTGCGGCATTGCGCAAGCATACGGACGCGAAATTCGACGTGCATCTGATGATTGATCCGGTCGATCCGTATCTGGAAGCGACGGCAAAAGCCGGTGCCGACCATATTACGGTCCATGTCGAGAACGCGCCCCATCTGCACCGCTCGCTTCAGACCATCCGCGCGTTAGGCTGTCGTCCGGGTGTGGCGATCTGTCCGGCGACGCCTGCCGTGGCGTTGTCGGAAGTTATGGATCTGGTGGACATTATCCTCGTCATGACCGTCAATCCGGGTTTTGGCGGACAGAGCTTCCTCGATAGCCAGCTTGCCAAAATCAGAACGCTGGCGGAGATGATCCGCAAGAGCGGTCGCGAGATCATTCTTGCCGTGGATGGCGGCATTGACCCGCAGACGGCGCCGCGCGTTGTTGAAGCGGGGGCGACCATGCTCGTCGCAGGTTCGGCGATTTTTGGAAAAGCAGACCGGGACGCGGCGATCCGGGCGCTTGAAGGACCGTTCGTGGAACAGACGCCCGGATGACAGGCAGTCCCTGGCTTCGCGGTCTGCGTCTTTCTCTTGCCCGTCTGCCGTTTGGTGCGCCTGCTCCCGAAGGGCCGGTGCATGTGTTCCGTGATCCCTGGAAAGGGGATGCGGAGCAGGGCGCGCGCCTGATTGGCGGGAAGTTCCGTTTCGACCGGCATGATTATGTTCTGCCCAGCGGCAACTGGGAGCGGGGCCCCTGGCCCGAACCAGCGCGGGAATGGCTGCATGGCTTCGGCTGGCTGCGGGACCTACGGACGCTGGGGAGCGATAGGGCCCGCCTGACTGCGCGCGGACTCGTTAGTGACTGGCTGGCGCACCCGCCGACCGATCCTCTGGTCCGCGATGCCTGTGTGACGGGATCGCGTCTGGCGTCGTGGCTGTCGAACCATGAGTTCTGTCTGGCATCCGCTGATCCGCGGCTTCAGCAGCGTCTGATGGAGCGGATGCTGGTGGAGGGGCGGACCATTGCGGCCCTTCTGCCGCTGCCGCCGCAGGGTGCGCGTGGGTTGATGGCCTTTCGGGGGCTTTTGGCTGCTGCGATGGCAATGCCGGAGCAGACCGGATTCATGTCGCGTTTTCTGCGCTATCTCCCGGCGGAGCTGGAGCGCCTTGTTCTCGCGGACGGGACCGTGATTGAGCGCAGCCCTGAGGCGCAATTTCTGGTGGCGCGTGAGCTGGCGGAAATGTCCGTCATGTTTCGCACGGCCCATGCGAGTGTGCCGCCGTTCATCGACCGGGCTCTGGACAAGGTCTGCCCTGTTTTGCGGGCCATGCGGCACGGAGATGGGGGGCTTGCGGTCTTCAACGGGGCGAACGAACGGTACAGTGCGGCGGTGGAGGATGTTCTGGCGCAAGGGTCGCGCCAGAAGCTGATCGCGCCAGCCATGCCGCAGGGCCGCTTTACGCGGCTTGCGCTCGGGAAATCGCTGCTGATTGTCGATAGCGGACCACCTGCTCCGGCTGGTTTTGATAAAACCGCTCATGCCGGAACGCTGTCTTTTGAGTTCTCGCATCAGCGACACCGCCTGTTCGTCAATTGCGGCAGTGCCGTGATCGGGGCGTGGCGGGACGCCATGCGAAGCAGTGCGGCCCATACGGTTCTCGTCGCGGATGGTCTGTCTTCGGCGGATTTCGGGCCTGATGGCGGCATGACGCGCCGTCCTGTCACTGTCTCCTGCGACCATCAGACGGACGGGACCGCGCACTGGCTGGATCTGTCGCATGACGGCTATCATGCGCCGCTGGGTGCGAAATGGACGCGGCGTCTGTATTTCGGTGCTGATGGTGAAGACCTGCGCGGGCAGGAACTGATCGACGGCGAACGTAATATCGATTTCGCCATCCGTTTTCATATCCACCCGGATGTGACGGTGACGCAGGATGACGAGGACATTATTCTTCAGGTCGGCGGGACGATCTGGCGTTTCAGGCAGCGCGACGGTGTCGTACGTCTGGAAAACGACGTGTATCTGGGGCGTGGAAAACGCGAAACCTGCCGTCAGATCATCATTACGCCGCAGCCGGTTGCCGAAGTTGCGGCCCCGCTTGTGGGCGAAAGCGCCCCCGAGCCTGAAAAACCCGCAGCGCAGAAGCCCGTCAAACGGACTCATCAGAGCGTAACGTGGCTGCTCGAACGCATTCCGGAATAGGCCGTTTTGTGTCTAGGGTGCAGGCGTGAAGATCCTCGAAATTACGAATGTGGATTTTGCACTCAGGCAGTTTCTGCTGCCGCTGATGCGGGAACTGCGCGAGGCCGGGCATGATGTTCAGGGAGCCTGCGCCGAAGGGAGCCACCTGGATGCCGTACGGGCCGAGGGCTTTACGGTGCATGGCGTTCCGATGGCGCGATCGCTGTCGCCGGTTGCCCAGTATCGCGCTTTTGTCGCGTTATTGCGCCTGATCCGGCGTGAAAAGCCGGATCTGGTGCATGGCCATATGCCCATCAGCGGTATTCTGGCACGGTTTGCCGGCCGACTCTGTGGAGTACGGATCGTGGCCTATACCTGCCACGGCTTTCTGTTCAACCAGCCGGGATCATGGCGCCGTCGGATGCTGTCCCTGATACTGGAATGGGCAGCGGGTCGCATGACGGATCTGTATATGACCGTTTCGCGCGAGGAAGCACGGGATGCGCGTCGGCTGCATCTGAACCGCAACCCTATTGCCATCGGCAACGGCCGGGACCCGGAACGCTTTCATCCCGATCCGGCCGTCCGGGCCAAGATACGCGAGGAACTTGGGGTTCCGCAGGATCGACCGGTGGTTATCGTGGTGTCGCGTCTGGTGCGGCACAAGGGTCATCCCGAGTTGCTGCGGGCGATGGAAGATGTTCCGGATGCCGAACTCTGGGTCGTTGGCGAGCGCCTGCCTTCGGATCACGGGGCGGATCTGACGGCACCGTTCGAACGTGCAGGGGAGCGTCTGGGGCCGCGTCTGCGGATGCTTGGATATCGGGAGGATGTGGCCGAGCTTCTGATGGCGGCGGATATTTTCGTACTGCCCAGCCATTTTGAAGGTCTGCCCATGTCGGTTATTGAAGCGATGCTGACGGGGCTGCCGGTCGTGGCGACGGATGTTCGCGGACCGAGAGAGCAGGTTGTGGACGGGGCAACCGGATTTCTGGTGCCGCCGGGCCTTTCTGCTCCGCTTGCCCGCGCCCTGCGTCTTCTGGTTCAGGACGCGGCGTTGAGAGAGTCCATGGGTAATGCCGCAAGACGGCTGGCGCTGGAGACTTATGACGAGCGTCGTATTCTCCGGCATGTCGTGGCCCTGATGGAAAAGGTTGCCTCTGAGCATGCTGTCGGCGGTCAGAGAGCCTGAGAGTATTTCGTTTTTTCAGTCTGCTTTGATGAATACTTGAGAACCATATTTTCAAATCACGATCATATATTGGTATTACTATCAGGACTAAAATACTCTTGTTATGATGACTTCGATTCTCCCGTAAACTTGTCTTTTGTTTTTATGTTGTTTTCATGAGACTGTGATCACACGCGTTGATTGAAGGCAAAGGTATTCCCATGAAGGTCGGTCTGTTTGTTCCCTGTTATGTGGACATGTTTCATCCCGAAACAGGAATTGTGACTCTGGAACTGCTGGAGCGTTTCGGACTGTCCGTTGAATATCCTGTCGATCAGACATGCTGTGGCCAGCCCATGACCAATACCGGCTGCGAGCGCGAGGCCGCCAAGACGGAAGAGTTGTTCGTCCGCAATTTCGGAAAATACGACTATATCGTCACGCCGTCCGGAAGCTGCACCAATCAGGTGCGCAACAACATGACCGCCATTGAACAGACCGATGCCGTCAAACATGTCCGCAGCCGCACCTATGAACTGGTTGAGTTCCTGCACGACGTTCTCAAGGTCGATGCGTTTCCCTGGGCTGAGTTCCCGCATCGTGTTGCCCTGCACAACAACTGCAACACGCTGCGGAACCTGCGGATCGCCAGCATGAGCGAACGTCGGGAAGAGCCGTTTTCCAAGCCGAAGGCGCTGCTGGGAATGGTTAAGGGCATTGAATTCGCCGATCTGACGCGGCCGGATGAATGCTGCGGCTTTGGCGGCACGTTCTCGGTGTTCGAGGAGGGTGTTTCGGCCAAGATGGGTCAGGACAAGGTCACGGACCAGCTCAAATCCGGGACGGAATATGTCACGTCGTCCGACAGTTCCTGCATGATGCATCAGGAAGGCTGTGCGCGACGGATGGGTGTCAATCTCAAATATATTCACATCGCCCAGATCCTGAACGGAGCACGCGCATGACCGCCGAACTGCATGAAGAGCTGACGGACCCGGATGGCGAGCAGCTTGATCACGGCGCCGCTTCGTCCCGGCCTCTGAAATCCCGGATTTCGGAACCCCAGCCGCGGGGCGCGAAAATCCGTGGTAACCGGCCCGTTGACCAGTCCGAAGCCGCGAACCGTTTCATGGCCGCGACCGAACATGAAGCCATGCATGACGCGCGCCTGTGGGATTTGCGCCAGAAGCGCGATAAGGAAATGCATGGGATCGAGGAATGGGAGGAGCTTCGCAACCTCGCCTCCGGCATCAAGGAACACACGCTTTCGAAGCTCGATTATTATCTCGAACTGTTCGAGAAGAATGCGACGGCCAACGGGATCAAGGTTCACTGGGCGAAGGACGGGGCCGAGCATAACGCCATTGTCCTGGAAATCCTGCGGAGCAGGGGCGTCGAGCGGCTGATCAAGAGCAAGTCCATGCTGACGGAAGAATGTGGCTTCCGGGAGTTCATGGCCCACAATAATGTCGAGGTCATTGAAACGGATCTTGGCGAACGCATCCAGCAGCTTGATGATGAAGCGCCGAGCCATGTGGTGGTTCCGGCCGTGCATAAGCTGCGCACCGATGTCGCCAGCGTTTTTGCCAAAACGATCGGCTCCGACCCTGATAATGCCGATGCACACTACCTGACGGAATGTCAGCGCGAGGCCACGCGCCCGCTGATCCTCTCGGCGCAGGCGGGGATGACGGGCGGTAATTTCGTGGTTGCGGAAACGGGGACGTTCGTTGTCTGCACCAATGAGGGCAACGCGGATCTGTCCGCCAATACGCCGCTGCTGCATATCGCGTCCATCGGGATCGAGAAGCTCATTCCCGGCTTGAACGAGTTGCCGGTCTTTATCCGGCTGCTGTCGCGGAGCGCGCTGGGTTCCCCGATCACGCAGTATACGTCGCATTTCCGCGGCCCGCGTGAGGGCGGAGAGATGCATGTCGTGCTCGTGGATAACGGGCGTTCGGAACGTCTGGGGATGGAGAAGTTCTGGCCGGGGCTGAAATGCATTCGCTGCGGTGCCTGCATGAATACCTGTCCGGTTTTCCGGCGCAGCGGTGGTCTGAGCTATGGCGCGACTTATGCCGGGCCGATCGGGCTGATTATCGATCCGACCTTCAACGTCCATAAATACCGCAACCTGCCATACTCCTCGACGATGAACGGGAGCTGCACCAATGTCTGTCCGGTGAAGATCAATATTCACGAACAGATTGCGGACTGGCGCAAGACACTGGCGGGCGAGGGGGAAATTTCTCCGGTTAAGAAGGTCATGATGAAGGCGGCGGGCGAGGTTTTGGCATCGCCTGTGGTCTATCGCGCGAGCCTGCCGCTGGGGCGGAGCGCGCTGCGGCACCTGCCGCATTTCATGCTCTACAACAAGCTCAATACCTGGGGCCGCAAGCGCGACATTCCCGAAACGCCCAAACAGACGTTCAATGAATGGTATCGCAGGAACCGGAAGTCGCAGGGCGAGGGAGAAAACTCATGAGCGGCTCACGCGACGCCATTCTGGGCGCAATTCGTAAAAACCATATTCAGGGTGAGCGCCTCCGCCCTGATGTCCCGCTGTTCGATCAGGCAGCCCCAGCCGATCTGATGGCTCTGTTCCAGAAGTCTCTGGAACGCATGGGCGGGAAAATGCTGATCACCGATGCGGCTGACCCGATGGCGCCCGTGCGGCAGGCCCTCGTTAAGCCGGGGCCTGTCGTATCGTGTGTGCCGGAGTTTGAGGGGGATATGAAAATTACGCCCCAGACGAAGCCCACGGATATCGCGCCGGTCGAATACGCCGTTTTGCGTGCTGCGTTCGGCGTGGCGGAAACCGGGTCGCTGTGTTTCACGGAAAAGCAGCTTCATGTGAACACCACGGGCTTTCTGCCGCAGCATCTGATCGTCCTGCTGGACCCCGCCCAGATCGTTTACAATCTGCACAATGCCTATCAGCGTCCGGAATGGTTGCAGGCGCATTATGCCGTGTTCCAGAGCGGCCCGTCAGCGACGGCGGATATCGAGGGTGTTCTGGTGCATGGTGCTCAGGGTGTGCGGTCTCTGAGCGTTCTGCTCCAGCCCTGATAAAACGGCGGGCCGCTTACAGCCAGCCGTTCGCGCGGGCGATGCGGCCGGCTTCTATGCGGTTTCGGGCGTCCAGCTTCTGGACGATTTCCGAGAAATAATTGCGGACTGTTCCTGAGGATAGGGACAGTTCTTCCGCAATTTCACGGTTCGTACGCCCGGCTTCGGCCAGACGAAGCATGGTGCGTTCGCGTTCGGAAAGCGGATCGGGCAGAGCGTCCCAGACGGCTTCCGCCAGATCGGGGGCGATGGCGCGTCCCCCTGCGGCGACTTTGCGGATGGCGGCGGCAAGCTGCGTGATGGGGGCGTCCTTGAGCATGTAGCCGCGCACTCCCGCCTGAAGCGCACGCCGCAGATAGCCGGAGCGTCCAAAGGTCGTCACGATCATGACGCGGCTGGGGAGATTTTCCTGAAGGATTTTCTCGGCAAGTTCGATGCCCGTGACATGGGGCATTTCGATGTCGGTCAGGACCACATCCGGGCGATGCTCGCGGATCAGGTCGAGCGCCTCGCGCCCGTCCGTGGCGCGTCCGACGATCTGGATATCGTCTTCAAGATGGAGCAGGGCCTCGAAGGCATCGAGGAGCATGGTCTGGTCTTCGGCAAGGATGAGGCGGATCATGGCAGGGTCGTCGCAGTCAGTGTGAAGCCCCAGGGGCGGGGAGAGATGGTCAGGGTGCCGCCTGAAGCGGCGAGTCTGGCGCGCATGCCGCGCAGACCGTTGCCTTCGACGATGGTCCGGGCGGGTTGTGTGGCCTGAAGCGGGCCGTCGTCTTCGAGGGTGAAGGTGTGGATGTGTCCGCTGGCGTCGTACAGAAAGGTCAGGGTGCAGGTTCGGGCGTCGGAATGACGGATGACGTTCGTAACGGCTTCGCGAAGGGCGAGGGCGAGCACGCTGTTTGGCGGGGCGTCGGCAGGAGGCTCGCGGCCCTCGAGAACAAGCGTGATGCCTGTTGTGTGCAGGGCTTTGCGGGCTCGTTCCAGTTCGCGCAGGAGGGATGCCCCGTTCATGCCGGACACAGCCTCGCGGACTTCGCGCAGGGACGTGCGGGCGATCTGGCTGATTTCGTTGAGTTCCTGCCGGGCGCGGGGCGGATCGGCTGTGAACAGACGCTCGGAGAGTTCGGCCTTGACGGAAATAACGGTCAGGGAATGGCCCAGAAGATCATGCAGGTCACGGGCGATGCGTTCGCGCTCGGCGGTTGTAGCGAGCGCACGGATTTCGTTCTGGGCTTCGCGCAGTTCGAAATTGCGGATACCGAGCTGCCACTGCACCAGCGTGCCCATATAGGTGATGATGCTGAAAAAGGCGCCGGGAATGACTTCAAGCGTAGTTTTGTGTCGGAAATGGCCGGAGATGATGAGCACGACCTGTAACAGGATGACCATCGTGATGGACTGTCGCCTTTCGGGCAGGCGCGCGCACATTCCGGCGGCGAAAATACAGTAGACTTCCCAGTCGCCGTGCGTCCATGCGCAGGCATGGCCGATCAGATCGGTGAGGATGATTTCGCCATAGCCGTAATATCGGTCTTTGCGGTAGGGCGCGAAATAGACCAGCAGGAACAGCAGCATGGCCGCTGCGGAAAACAGGACGCCCGGCAGCGTGGGGCGGTGATAGCCCAGCAGCCAGGGAACTGGATAAAACAGCAGGTAGCTCAGATAGGCCACCAGATAGTGGTTGAAGTGCGGCCAGGGCGTTTTGCGATCCGCCAGATGGCGGGAGAGGGAATCTGCGGCCATCAGGTGAGGGTAATGGAGGCCGGTTCGGCAGGCAGGAACAGGCCGGACCGCCACAGTCGTACCGCGCTGCCAACCCATATGGCGAGGGCCGTGCCGAAACCTGCGACTTCCAGATGGTGCGGTTCGGGCAGAAGCATGGAAAGGCCCGAAATCAGGACGATGGCGCCGCCCATGAACACATGCACCGGTTCTTGCAGGGCGCGGCCCAGCGGGACGTAAGACAAGCCGATGATGGCTCCGAGCATCGGATAGAACAGGTCCAGTCGATGATGGGAATGGGTCCATGATGCGGCAGCAAAAATCCCTACGAAACGCAGGATTTTGATACGGCGCGTCAGTTTCGGGTCAACAGAGATTTCGGGGCGTCGCAGGATGAGGTCGCGGCGGGCGAAACCGAGGACAAGAAGAAGCGTCGGAATGGCGATGAGTGCGACGGTCAAGGCTGTGGGCAGTTTGCCCGCCTGTGCGCCGCGTGTGGCCCAGACGGCGGCGAAGGCCAGACCTGCGCAGTCAGTCAGCAGGCCACGCCAGTTTTTGCGTTCCGTCATCATCCGCGCTGCGTCTCCGTTGGGGGCAACCTGCGTCGAGGATGCCCGTTCCGGAGGAGAAAAAACAGGGTGCAGTGTCAGGAGTCGCGGATGACATCGGTCATGACGGATGTCAGACCGGACGGAGCAGGATGTGCTTCTTCTTGCCGGACGACACTTTCAGAACACCGTCGCGCAGGTCGTCGAGCGTGAAGGTCTGGTTCTCGTCCGAGACCACCACGTCATTAACGCGGCCGCCGCCGCCGCGGATCAGGCGACGGGCTTCTCCGCCACTTGCGGCCAGTCCGGCCTCCTGAAAGACACGGAATGCGGGCAGACCTTCGGCGATTAGGGTGGCGGGCAGATCGATTTCCGGCAGGGCCGCTTGTGTGGAACCCTGTTCGAACACACGACGTGCCGTCTCTGCGGCGTCTTCGGCGGCGGCGCGACCGTGGCAGATGGCGGTGGCTTCGGTGGCGAGGATCTTCTTGGCCTCGTTGATGTCCGCGCCTTCGAGCGCTCCGAGACGTTCGCACTCCTCGACCGGAAGATCCGTGAAGAGCTTGAGGAAGCGACCAACATCGGCGTCTTCGGTGTTGCGCCAGAACTGCCAGTATTCGAAGGCGGGCAGACGCTCCGCCCGGACCCATGTCGCGCCGTTGGCGGACTTGCCCATCTTCGCACCCGAGGACGTGGTGACGAGCGGCGTGGTCAGACCGAAGATCTGTTGTCCGTCCGTCCTGCGGGCCAGATCAATGCCGGAGACGATGTTGCCCCACTGGTCCGAGCCGCCCATCTGGAGCACGGCGCCGTGCCGGCGGTTCAGTTCGCGGAAATCGTAGGACTGGAGGATAGAGTAGTTGAACTCCAGAAACGTCAGACCCTGTTCCCGCTCCAGACGCTGCTTCACGCTGTCGAAAGCGAGCATACGGCTGATGGAGAAATGAACGCCCACGTCTTGCAGCAGGTCAATGTAGGACAGTTTGTCCAGCCAGTCCGCGTTGTTGGCGAGGATGGCGCCGCTGGACGGGTCTTCATCGCTGAAGGTGATGAACTGGCGTAGGGATTTCTCGATCCCGGCGATGTTGTGCGCGATCGTCTCGCCTGTCATGAGGGAGCGGGCTTCGTCGCGGAAGGATGGATCGCCGATCTTGGCCGTACCGCCGCCCATCAATGCGATCGGGCGATGGCCGTGTTTCTGGAGCAGGCGCAGCGCCATGATGGAGAGCGCATTGCCGACATGCAGGGAGTCCGCTGTCGGATCGAAACCGACATAGGCAGTGATCGGTCCGGCCAGCAGGGCCTCGTCGAGGGTGTCGAGGTCGGTGCACTGGAAGATCAGGCTGCGGGCCTGGGCTTCGAGAAGGAACGGACTCTTTGGCATGGATCGGTCTTGCTACGCTGCTGCTGAAAAGAAGGGACACGGACCCTAGCATGACCAGCGCGGGAGCGGAAATTTCGGCGTTTGACAGGGATTTGTGGAGCCGGAATCAAAAAGGCTCTCCGCGAGGGAGAGCCTTTTTGAAGGTGTCTGTCGGGATGTTTGTCCCGGATCAGTCTGCGGCCAGAGCCAGTGCCTTGCGGCCACGCATCGTGTTGACGTGGTCTTCCAGAGCCTCGCCGACGCGGTCGGCCTGTTTGGCGAAGATATGGTCGGCGTCGTCGAAGATACGGTAGTCGACGGTGACGTTCTTCTGGGTGTTCAGCTTGTCTACCAGCTTGCGGATGCCAGGCTCGGGAGCCATCTCGTCCTTGCCGCCGGCAATCATGAGGCCGCCGCACGGGCAGGGGGCCAGAAAGCCGAAATCGTAGTCGTTGGCCGGAGGGGCCACGCTGATCCAGCCGCTGATTTCAGGGCGACGCATCAGAAGCTGCATGCCGACGAACGCGCCGAAGGAATAGCCCGAAATCCACAATTCGCTGGAGTTCGGATTGACCATCTGCATCCAGTCAAGGGCTGCGGCCGCATCGGAAATTTCGCCGATACCGCCGTCATAACGGCCCTGGGAGCGGCCGACGCCACGCGAATTGTAGCGCATGACCGAGAAGCCCATTTTCTCGAAGCTGCGATACATCGTGTAGGTGATGCGGTTGTTCATGGTGCCGCCGTGGAGCGGATGGGGATGCAGCACCAGGGCGAGCGGAGCGTTGGGTTCGCTGGAGTGGTGGTAACGACCCTCAAGCCGGCCGTCTGGGCCGGCGAACATCACTTCAGGCATAATACTCTCGCGCTGTGTCAGGCAGGATTGGAACTCTGCCGTCCGGTGGTGCTGTGTATACCGATTCGCAAAAGCCGATTTCCACCAAAATCGACATGCCATTGCGATTTCCGCCTGTTTGCCCAATCTGGAAAACATGATGACTGCGCTGAAAACCGTTCCCGCGACGACCTATCTGGACGCCAATGCCACCGAGCCGCTCCGCCCCTGTGCGCGGGACGCTGCGCTGGAGGGGATGATGCTGTCTGGAAACCCGTCTTCGGTGCATGCTGAAGGGCGGGAGGCTCGCCGTTTCCTTGAAAACGCCCGCAGCCGGATGGCAGCGGGTTTCGGGCGGATTTCCGGCGCTTGCGTGTTCACGTCCGGCGCGACGGAAGCCGATGCGATGGCGGTTCACGCTTTCGGGCAGGGGCGTCGGATTTTTGTTGGGGCGACGGAACATGATGCTGTTCTCAAGGCTGCGCCGGACGCTGAGATTCTGCCCGTAAACAGGGATGGAATTCTGGATGTGGAACACCTCCGCGCACGGCTGCGGGAGAGTGGTCCGGCACTGGTCTGTGTGATGTCCGCCAATAACGAGACGGGGGTGCTCTCGCCACTGGAGGATGTGCTGGCGGTGTGTCGCGACTCGGGTGCGCATCTGCATGTGGATGCTGTGCAGAGCGCGGGACGGGTGCCGTTCGCGCCGGGCGGGTGCAGTGTTGCGGTGTCGGGGCACAAGATGGGTGGCCCGAAAGGGGCGGGCGCGCTGCTGCTGGCGGAAGATGAGCCCATGGACGCTCTTGTGGCGGGGGGTGGTCAGGAGCGGGGACGGCGGGGCGGAACGCAGGCGCTTCCGGCCATTCTGGGCATGGCGGCGGCGTTTGATGCGGCGCGTGTGCAGGACTGGGGGCCGGTGCAACGTCTTCGGGACCGGGTCGAAGCTGTGGCGAAAACTGTTGGCGCGCGGGTTGCCGGGGAAGCGGTGGCGCGGCTGCCGAATACGAGCTGTCTGATTCTGGACGGTGTGGCAGCACAGGTGCAGCTTATGACGCTGGATCTGGCAGGATTCTGCGTCTCTGCGGGGTCGGCCTGCTCGTCGGGGAAAGTGTCGTCTTCGCATGTGTTGCGGGCGATGGGGGAGACGGAGGGCGCAGCACAGGCCATCCGTGTTTCACTTCCTTGGAATGTGCAGGAAGCTCAGGTTGAGGCGTTTTGTGAGGCGTATGAGGCGATGGCGCGCCGTTTAAGGAAATGATCGGGAAACGGGCATGATCTATCTCGATTATCTTTCGACAACGCCATGCGATCCGGGGGTTGTGAAGGCCATGCTGCCGTGGTTCGGGGAAGATTTCGGCAACCCGCACAGTGTGCATGGGCCGGGACGGAAAGCAGCGGAGGCCGTGGAGCGGGCGCGGGAGAGCGTGGCGCGGCTCATCGGGGCGGAAGCGCGGGAGATCGTATTCACGTCCGGTGCGACGGAAGCGAACAATCTCGCCATCAAGGGGGCGGCGCGGCATCTGGTACGGCTGGGCGATCCGCGACGGCGGATCATCACGGTTGCAACGGAGCATAAATGCGTTCTGGAATCGGTGCGGGCGCTCGCGGCTGAAGGTTTTGAAGCGGTCGTGCTCGGTGTGGATAGCGACGGGCGGGTTGATCCTGAGGCTTTGCGGGAGGCGCTTAGGGTGCCGACACTGCTCGTGAGCATCATGGCGGCGAACAACGAGACCGGCGTATTGCAGGATATTCCGCGGCTTGCGGCACTTGTGAAGGCGGCGGGCGCGCTGATGCATGTTGATCTGGCGCAGATGGCCGGGAAAATGCCGGTGCCGTTGAAGGATGTGGATCTGGCGTCCGTGTCCGCGCACAAAATGTACGGGCCGAAAGGGATCGGTGCGCTGTATGTCCGCCGACGACCGCGTGTCCGGCTGGAGGCGTTGTTTTCGGGGGGCGGACAGGAGCGCGGATTCCGGTCTGGCACGCTGCCAACACCGCTTGTTGTCGGATTTGGTGTGGCTGCGGAACTGGCTGTTGCGAACATGGCGGATGAGGCTGTGCGGTTGGGCCTGTTGCGGGACGATTTGTGGACCCAGCTTCAAAACGGCCTGTCGGGGATCGCCCTGAACGGGGATGGGGCGCCGCGTCTGGCGGGGGCGTTGAATGTCTGTCTGCCTGAGGGACTCCGGGCGCTTGACGTCCTGGAAGCCTGCCCGGATGTTGCCGCTTCGACCGGATCGGCCTGTACGGCAGCGGAGATTGCGCCCTCTTATGTGCTGACGGCGATGGGACTTTCTGCGCAGAAGGCGTCGCAATGCTTGCGCCTGTCGGTCGGACGCTCTACCTCCAAGGCCGATATTGACCGTGCGGCCGAACTTCTGATCGCAGCCGCACGGACGTGCCAACCCAACTGAAACCGGAAAAACGGACGACCTATGCCCAAGATGACCTTTATCGAGCGTGATGGAACCCGTCGTGACGTGGACGCGCCTGTCGGACTGTCGGTGCTGGAAATTGCGCACAAGCATGACATCGACCTTGAAGGCGCTTGCGAAGGCTCGCTGGCCTGCGCGACCTGCCATGTGGTCGTCGATCCGGACTGGGCTGCCAAGCTGAGCCAGCCGACCGATGACGAGGAAGACATGCTTGATCTGGCGTTCGGTCTGGAAAAGACGTCCCGTCTGGGCTGTCAGATCGTCATGACGGATGCGCTGGATGGCCTGACCGTTCGCCTTCCGAAGGCGGGCTGAGCACCATGCGGATCCTCGTTGCCATGTCGGGAGGCGTGGACAGTTCCGTAGTGGCCGCGCTGCTCAAACGGCAGGGCCACGAGGTGATTGGCGCTACGCTTCAGCTCTATGACCACGGACAGGCTGCCAAGCCGGGTGCGTGCTGTGCGGGGCGTGACATCATGGATGCGCGCGCCGTGGCGGACCGTCTGGGCTTTCCGCACTATGTCATTGATGCGGAAACGCGCTTTCGTGACAGTGTGGTCGAGAGCTTCGCGGATGCCTATGCGCGTGGCGAGACGCCTGTTCCCTGCGTGGCCTGCAATCAGGGCGTGAAGTTCACGGATCTTCTGGGCATGGCACGCGATCTGGGCTGCGAAGCTATGGCGACCGGGCACTACGTCCGTCGTGTCGACGGGCCGGAGGGAGCGGAAATGCACCGTCCCGTCGATTCTGAGCGGGACCAGACCTGGTTCCTGTTCGCCACGACCAAAGACCAGCTCGACTATCTGCGCTTTCCGCTGGGCGAGATGCCGGATAAGGCGCATGTGCGTGCGTTGGCCGAAGAGCTGGGCCTGTCGATTGCGGCCAAGCCCGACAGTCAGGACATCTGTTTTGTCCCGACCGGGTCCTATGCCGAACTGGTCGAGAAGCTGCGTCCGGAAGTGCGGGGCGAGGGCGAGATCGTGGACGAGGACGGCAGGGTTCTGGG
>Ga0157363_1001124_pt1 | contig 21828 bp, 17 predicted proteins | sample AttsexASBM1_FD_111477 | JGI IMG/M metagenome (GOLD analysis project Ga0157363, IMG submission 111477) | Fungus gardens microbial communities from leaf cutter ant in Ribeirão Preto, State of São Paulo, Brazil - Atta sexdens ASBM1 | ecosystem: Host-associated > Fungi > Mycelium > Unclassified ... | reverse complement strand
GCTTTGACATGGTAACGTATATAAATCCTGCTGTTGTATGAGTATCATATCTCGTCACTATGTCCAAATGTGTTGATGTACGGATTGTACGTGTGAAACTCGAACTTGACGATGCAATCGTCAAAGATTGGTTCGTCTCCAATATTCAAGACATCAACCATTTCAGATATTTCAGATATTACAACAAAGCCCAATGATTGTAAAAATTTAACATTCGACGCAGTGAGTTTCTTTCTACTGGACGCTCGAATATTTTTCATCGCTGTCGTCCCTCTCGGCAAATTATGTCCCCTGTCTGTTTTGCTCTTTCAGAACAAGCATCTCACGTTATCGTTGTCATATCTCTTTACTGTTGCCTCCCTACAGGCAATCTAACGGTGATTTCTTTTCCGCGAAAATCGAGCAGTCATCCGTCTTAATTCACAACGCGAATTGTTAGATCCGTAATGCTCCGTACGATGATCAGAAGGTAAATGATCTGTGTCTTTTCGATATGATATCCTGGTGACACATTTGGTGAAAATCAAATATTATATATTCGTGTGCACGGACGTATTGTTGCTGTATGCGCCCATGGTCACGTTACATTCAATGCGAATGATATTTACGTTGATGATATTTATCGATACGTCTGATTCGTGCCACTGTTGCGGCTTCAGCACGCGATTCGATGAAAATCTCGCGGATCCAATATTGTAAGGTTTGATGAAATTTACTTGATAAGTGCACTTGATTTCACTTTCCATTGTATAATTATTGGCACGAATAGTCAATGGGCACTGTTCATCCTCTTTGCGAAGCGTTTTCTCTCTCGCAATTTAGGATAAAATTGTAAAATTGCACGTCTTAGATATTGTTTATGTGACATATTTCATACGATTCTTCAGGAATTCACAATTTCTTTGTCATTTTCGTCAAAATAAAACTTATTATTTGATGCATTTACATTAGATATCGTATGATAGGTTTCAAAGTCCGTCAGCCCGAGGTCGCCATCGTTCAAATTTATGGCCAGAAAGTAGCAGGCCGCGAGGACGCTACCTCTTACCGGTGAGCGTAAATGTCAGTGACATGTTTGAATGAATACTGAGTTGAAAGAGTGCAATGTCAATTCTTAAATTGATCGTCAACCGTCTGTAAAAATTGTAGAGTTGTCCACAATTACTTTGATCATAACGTTGATAAGGCGTGCGATTATACTTGATTTGCATTACAAATATCGCACCAATTCTTTCGGTGATCTCGAAGATTGCCGAAACTATCAAAGTAAACAGATTCACGATCTCTCCGCTTCGCGTACATCATTCAATGAGTACCTGGTCAATCAGCATTATCCAATTTACGATATTACTCTCGTTTCGATACACTCCTTTTATTGATAAGGTAGTAAAAATACCTCTAAAATATGGAATATGCATACGTTTTGCTAGTTGTTGCAGTTGAACGTTGGTAGTTACACCCTTCGGCATTTTTAGCAACTGTTTAACATTTTTAATCTTTTTTATTTTTTCCATTGTGACTCCTCCACGCTTGTACGGAGCGAGGTAAACTCCATGACCTTTCATGACGCGGTTATGATGTTTCAGTTCTTCCAATTGACTTTACGTGGCTTTATTATCGTCTATAGCTTTTGCAACTCCTGCCGCGCCGCTGACCAACGAATCGAAGACTTTCAACAGCGATACAATAGATAAGACATCAGATGTTTTGCCACCAATAATATTCGTTTTTTCATCGGCTTTTTCTTTTTCGTTTTTAAACTCATACCAATTTTCGTTTTGGCTTTCATAGCTATTCAAACAGCTGTGGCAGCAGCTCTTTCTCTAAGAGTCAAATCTTTCGCAGTAATCTGTTTCCGCACCCCCTCAGCGAATATTTTATCAGCGGGTCGTTTTGTGAGATCTTTGCTCCGCGAATAAGCTATATCGTATTCGCGATACGCCAACGGATTAATGCATCGATCGCCTCTAGCTAATCACTTTTCTAAATGCGTATCTGGACCACAAAATTGATATCCGAGGATGTGCAACTCGATCGGAAGTGCGTTTATCATGTGATTTAAAAAAACTGCAGCCTTTTGTTGTTGTTGACATTTGCTACAATTTCTTATAAACGGCGCTGGATCATCAATATGCGAGCAAATTATAATGTTTCAAGCAACAACGTTGCTGAACCTCTGAATCAGCCTTTATATGCTCGGGTAATCTGTTCCAGTTGATCTATGTAATTCTTAAACTCTCGTAGCAAAATAATTTTCGATATATATTCCAACTCTTTGGCGGTTAAACTATGTATGTATACCACAGTTGTCCGACGAAGCATTTTGAATACTGAGCGAATACTGCTTTGCGCGCTACTATAAATACATCCGTTCTCGATGTCGTTTTTTCAATATTATCAGTATCATGAAGGAAGAAGATATGATATTTGTGCGACAATTGCAGATGATCATGACTAATGTCGACAATAAAGTGCAGGTTGAAAAGGAAATACACAAGCATGGAAATATGCTGCCGATTTCTATACGCGGAATCATCTGCGGTCCATCGAACTGTGGCAAAATAAACGTGTTGATAAGTTTGCTGGAAGGCCACATGACATTTCGAGAACGTGTACGTGTACTCGAAGTCGTTGCAACAGCCAAAATACCGACACTTGGAAAATTTATTAGCACCGATAGAAGAAATTGATTATTTTACATTCTCCAATAATAACGATAATAGATATCACCAAACGAGGCGCTTCCAAATTCCATTTTTGTTTTCGATGACATGGCTGCGACAAGCAAGATGCGATTAGAGAGTACTTTGCGATGGATCGACACGCGGGCGCGATTGCTTCTATCTGTGTCAGACGTATGCAAAGAATATCGAAGCATCTTATACGCGATAATGCAAATCTATTGATTATTCAAACAGGACGAGATCTGAAACATGTATACAATGATCATGTAAATACCGACATGTCTTACGAGAATTTCTGCGAACTGTGTCATTGCTGTTGGCAACAAAAGTATGGATTCGTAGTAACAGACTAAAAACAGTGCGCTTACAAATGGACGATAAAGAAAAGGATTTAATGAGTATGCGTATGATATCTTAATGTGGTTAATCGTTGTCAATTACACATTTCCTTTCGAGTGTAACATGGATAACAGCAAAGAACTCAAGAATAGAAACAAATTGCGAAAACGAGTGACTTGATTCGTAAAAAGTATCGCACTTTAGAAATCGGCAAAATAGATGAAGATATAGCATTGGAGAAACACTTTAAGCCTATCGTCGAATTTTTAAAAACAGATTGTCAAAAACACCGCTAATGATGAATCTCAACCAATTAAGAAAGAAGTCAACGTTATAAAGGATAAAAATATTAAGAAAAAAAAAACTGAAGATATTCAATAACGTAATGATGATAATGATGGTGATGGCTTTTGGATGGATAATTCATGGCTTCAATTAACATCGTCATTTAAAAAGCAATGTACAAAAGAATCGAATGTTATATCGAATTCCAATTATGCATCGCCTGAACCGCGAATTATCGTACTTATTCGCACATTCCCTCAGTCGAAAATGTTTATGAACCGCTTGAAATGTTAGTTAAATAATCTTTACAAACGCGACAAGTTCGTGAGGAGTTGCATAATCAATTGGGGATATTTGGAAAAATATGTAAACATGCTTCTCAGTGGATAAAAAGAAATCGATCACATTTATGGCGTGTATGTTAGCGAGAACAGCGCGATGCTCGGAGATAAACAATTCGATATAGACGAATGATCATAGATGGAGTAAAGTACAAAGGTTCACTTATTTGTACGAACTAATTTTCAAAAGAATTCCCGATTACATTATTTACACAGAGGATGATAAACTAGTACAAAAGTATTGTTGGCAACGAATGCTCATAAACGCAGCATAATGCGGACAATCCAATATTGGGTAACAAAAGATACAAATATAAGAATAATAGCATCTTTGATAAGATACAAGATAAGTTGAAATGGGTACATTAAAAATATAAACAACAAGTCAAGTAAAAGATAATATTTTTGAGACTTCCACAAATGCTTTTTATATAAAGATTATGCGTTTCGCGGGTTTCCTCTGTGTCCAGATCCATTTTTGGAATGCCAATTCGTAAATCTTGCAGTCCACTTCATTAGGGCGAGGAGCAATCTGATACAGTATCATCCCTGATGAAGTGGACTGCAAGATTCACGAATTGGCATTCCAAAAATGGATGTGGACACAGAGGAAACCCGCGAAACGCATAATCTATAAATGCATAATAAAGTCAGTAAAAGAGTTAGAAAAGATGTAATACCACGAATCATGATTCTAAATGATAATAAAATCGATTATATTCATTATATTGGGACGGTCTTAACGAGCTAGTGGCTCGTTTCCGATTGCTTGAAGTCTCGCGTCAGGCAGGTCACAACGCCTAATTATGAAATATTGTCTATCATCGAGGAGCTTCGTGAAGCTGGCTTTATTATAAATTAAAACGGGAGTCATTTTAGTTGATATCAAAATGCCAATGAACAATGTTTTCGTAAGAACTTTGTGATTTTTTACGTATTATAGCAATAATCCTATTACAGCAATAATAACCTAACGTAACATGTCTGAGAAGAAAAGTGGCGATTGGTAGAAGAATTGCACGCTCCAGCGAGAAAAAATTTTCCATGCGGAAAACACGTGTCATAGTTTACGGATATGATCTGTCTGATATGCTTTAGGTCGAGATGCTTTACTCCCCCCCTTATACACGATTCCACAAAGATTATTTTTACATTCTCACCGTTATCGATGTGTTGAGTAAATACGCATGGGCCGTACCGTTGAAAACCAAGAGTGGAAATGAGATGGCTTCAGCGATTGTAAAGATAATTCGAGATGATGGAAAATATCTGAAAAATTTGCAAACCAATATGGGAAAAGAATTTTACAACGCAAACGTGCAAAAACTTTTGAAAAAACACAAATAAATCATTATTCAACATTTCTTAATGAAGGCATCTGTCGTTGAACCGTTCAATCGTACATTGAAAAACGATATGTGAAACAATTTACACACAATGGAAATTATAAATGGATCGACTTGCTTCCACGTCTCGTGTCTGAGTACAACGCGCGAAAGCATCGAATCGATATACGGTCTATACATACATATTATTCATAATGTATATATTATACATCATATACAAGTATGTTTTTATTAATAAAAAAAATACATAAATGCGAAAAAAAAAATGAATTTTTTTATAATAATATTTTATAATGTCCCCATGGCAGCGCGTAGAATTTGGAATGTACCACTTATCGTCGTACGAACTCAGAGCAATTTTCGGATATGATGTATACTTCGTGCAATTTCGATCTTATGCACGACTGTCTGCGCATCATTTCAGTTGTGTCACTATTGAAACACTGCGTATAATCATTGAACGTTATGGATTTCGCTACAATGTTGCTCTTGACGCCCTTTGCCTTCTTAGTATCTTTTTTGCCATCGAGGCGCAAAGTGTACATTTTCGCTCTAAGCTCAACGATCGATCATCGAATTCGATCATGATTGTGCCATTGTTTTCGTCTTTCATTAAACCTTTTTACTAGGAACTTTTTTACTAGGAATATCGTAAGCATTGTCGATTGCGTAATTGCTTGTATCGAATCTATTGATATTGTGTTTCATAACAGTAGACATCGTCGCACTCGATGAGATAAGTAAGATTGTCCGTGTTGGTATACATAATTTTACATTTTTCATTTTTTTGAAAGAGATAACATATATTCGTGGTAGAAATTCGTACACACACGTTTTAGATATACTATATCGAGGATGCACTCACGTATATCGATTTGTCGAATTTCACCTCGAGTTTTCGCATTTCTATTACAATCACGTTCTCGGAAAAAACGCTTCTACTGTGAAAGTTTCGTGATCATTGTCTCCACACGTATCTGCCTTCTCATTTTGTAATTTAATAATTTTACATCGACGTGGTTACGCATTCTCCATGGTCTTGCCGCGTTTCATTAATTTGAATAAGTTTTTCTCGAACTCATTTTTTGCTAAAGTTCTAAAATTTGTATTGAGTTCGATGTACTCACTAAGCTGTGGAGATTGCGCGTATACGAATTGCAGTATACGAATCTTTGTAATGTATAGACCGTGACGAGCACATTGCTGCAGATTGCGATAATGTATGACGTAACGCTTTTTATTATGTCGTGAGAAGCTTCTTCTCTCGTTTGTCGGGTAGTTTCTCGCACGTTGGACAAAACGGTAAATCGGAGTGCGCATCGGAGATGCGGGTACTCCAAATCAATCTCGAAAACGTAACCTATCGATGAATCTAACGTAACATTCATAACATCAAAATTGTTTACGTCGTTGACCCAGCGAAAATGACGATGGTTGATCATTGTCCAACCGTATAAATTGACGTCATAGTACATCAGGTACGTCGACAATTTCATTGGATCGTACGACTGCATATACTTATTGTACGGCTCTTGCATATTTGTTGGAATATTGGCTCAGACCCTCGCGTATATCGCGCTCGATAAACATTATCATGTTGATGTCTGTGAGTAATTCGAAATTGATGCGAGTATGTTTCAATATTGCGTCTCAAAATCTGATAATAATACACGGGGTCGAGTCCATAACTTGTGATGCAACTAAAATTTTCAAAGAACAACAATACATCTGTTTTTAAATACAGGTCGCTTTATTCGCCGAGAGTTCGAATGGAAAATAGCTGCTATACATTCACGGCATGCGCATAATATGAATACACTTTCGGATACAGTACCATCAACGAGCTATAAAAAGATTCGCATGATGGTAACTCAGCTTCCTCCAATTTTTCAACGCAGTCAACTCATATGATACCGCGTTAATAAATCGAAATTTTCTGATAAATTAAAAAATTCATGTATTATCCGTAGTTTATCTTTATCGAGATACGATGCCAATTTTTCTAAACTTGAGACAAGAAATTTAAACGATTCAATAAAACGTAATTTTATTTAAGTTTTTTTCATCATTTTCATCTTTGGTGCCGTCAACGTATTTAGTAAACGAAATGGATTTTTCTTTCGGTATTGGTAATAAATCTATACATTCTTCGTAAGTAGTGACTATTTTGATGAAATATGAAATGCGTCGTATCCCGATAAATTATGAAAAACTATGAGAATGCAATGCGAATCTTTGTAATTTAAGTTGCAATTTGAATGCGCGAGGTCTCTATATCATCCGATGAGATGACAATACTCGCGTATGTCATCTTTTGCAAACGGCTTCTCACACACGTGACAGTGCGTAGCGCTGTTAAATTTTATTCAATCGTCTCGTGTAAAATCTGTCTGGAAACATTAGCCGATAAAATAGTTTTGACGTTATGTGCTAAATTTTTTAGTTCTTCGGCGAACCATGTTATGCAATCGTTATCGCGATGAAACCAATATTTCAGCAGCGAGTCATCGTATGAGCAATGAACATAATATGCTATATTAAAAACCTGATGATGTTAATATGTGTAGTTTAATGTCCATATCTCCCTTTTCCATTTTTTCCGGAGTGCATTTCAAAATGGGACGCGCTTCTTTCTGCAGTAATTGCTGAAACTTAATCACTTGTCCTCACTGGGCAGCCTGATCGCACAGTTGTTAAGTTTTCCACTGCTGTGTGGATCTCCAATTTTGCGATAGATCGTAAGCATCTAAAAAAAAATTATTATTTTTATAAAGAACATTTTTTTATTATAAAAAAAATTTTTTTCTTAATTTTTAATTAAATATATACACATCGATCACAAAAGTATTTTATGCTCATTTTTGTTGATTTGCGAGCTCGCAAGGTGGAATAGATCCTTGATCAACAAAATGTCTCACGTTATTATTTTGCGGATCCTGCACATACAAATAGATTGACGTGCTTGCTTCTCTTCGTATCGATGAGCCGTAATGGAAGGATCATTCCGGCGTTTTTTAGCTGGATGTAGAGCGGCAATCACCGATCATGCGAAGCACGCGTTGCCTAGAGATTGCACTCTCTTGATTTTAATTTCTCGTGGGAATTCGATGTGACATCCCGCGTGTAGAGGATTGTACTTATTTATGTTTACTGTTAAATTCAGTGACATGACAGCATCCACTCACTATCGAGCTCCTGGAATTCCTCCAGCGATATCAGGATAGAGTCGAATCTACGCGTATCATTCGTGTAAATCGGATAAACGGAAGAGTTCATAATTTCTGGTACTCACACTTTTATTTGTATGTTTATCGCCCGACACAAATTCACATTAAACACTGTATTTATCTTAATATAATGTCTCTGAATGAACATTTTGCACACTATTTTTTTCGCATCTTCGAGGAATTGGCGAAGTTCGACGTGTTCAAAGTTTTATCATAGCACAGGCTGCCAATATACGGCTTTCGAACGTCGTATCAATCTCGCGCCATCGAAGTCTCGCTATAGTCTCGGGCACCCACTTACACGAAACATCCACGCACCGTATCTTTCAAATTCTCGAGTCGCGCGATACAAGCGATCAACGATTTAATTTCAGTCGATAATAGCGGACGCTTAATTCGATTCTGTTTCTCCAGCAATTCGATGAAATTATCGCAACGCTGTTCCTATGCAAGAAACTCTTCTCGTATTCATTTGAGCGGCTTGCGCTATGAGATCACGTTTCGTTTGATCAATATTGTTTCTGAATTGTTGCTCGATTACTGATAAAATGAATTTCCAAAGAAGAAAATCTTTTTGTTCTATATAGTATGGAAAGATGTATCATTTAGTTTGCTGCACGTTTTAACATGTTTGAACATGTTTCAACAAATTTTAACGTGTTTCTAAAGGGGAGATTTTTTATTGTAGTCGTAAAGATAGACCAAAAAAAATTTTAAAAAGAGAATGGGAACAGAAACTTTGTCGATTCCCAAAGATAAAAAAAAGGTTTGATATCAAAATGCATTCTTGTGATGTCATTGCGTAGTTTAACGTATGCTAGATAAAAGTTACAGTGAAAAATTAACTCGCATATTTCTGAAGATAAAAAAAATTCCAGAATGGATACACTGTCTAAAATTCATTTTTAAAAAGAGAATAGGAGCAGACAGACTTTATTATTGTCATTGGCATTGATTCTTTAGATAAAAAAGATTCGATATTGTTAGAGTACATTCTTATGATATGTGTTAATTTAGTATCCTTGGACCTCGTTGCAACTTCTTTAAAGTATGTAATGTATATAAAAAATGTTCCCTCCATTTTAGGGTAGGTAAAAAAAAATGTGGAAGGGAACACTATTTAAAAGAAGAACTCCGCAATGTTATCGCATCAGTTGTTCAGAGAGTTTCAATAGAGTTTAGACAGCTACTGCTAATTATAAGTTCTCCAAGAAAATAAAATATCTCAAGCTATTACGTTCCAACAGGATGAGGCGTGCAAGAAACAGTAAGTTTATTTAATTTTATAAAATATTTGCTTATACGTATTATATATTTTTGTAAGATCTATTTACATGTTTTCTTTTTTCTACAGCATTTTCTCAAACATCGTCGGATATCTTCGAAATCTCGCTACATGTCTCGTATCTCGATGAGGAAATATGCATTGACATTTACAGACAAATTCCTGGATATTGTTGTGAGATCTACATTTCATGTGCAAATTGCGATTGGCGATAATCAAGGCAACCACATGTTCATACCTCATGCGAGAAGTATGCAAATATCGAGCGATTAATGTAGTCAGTCCCATTATCATTATCGATTCAAAATCTAAATGTGGAACTTGTTAAAATATAATTATATATAATAATAATATAATGTTAATTTCATGTTATTCATATCAGATGATATGAATAATGTGAAATTAACATTAAATGGCATGTTTGTACATTGTAAACCAACAATTGTGCTTTTCTTATTTGAGCTTAAGCAATGTGTTGAACATGTATTTTATGAAATGAGTCAATATATGCACGGTGTTAGTAAGAAATTCGAATATTTTGTGTCATTTTTAAGTAATACAAAATTGTATTAAAAGCTGCAAACACTTTGTACAAAATTTATGACAAAAATTCTTATAGAATGTGAACTAATAGTCTTATGATATATATATAATATTTAGATTATATTACACATATTATATATACTGCATTACATAATAAATAAATGTATGTTAAAAAATATATTTTTTTCTTCTAAAATTATTTTAGCCCTAGTATCTTCGCCACTTTTTCTTCATATCTTCATATCTTCATATCTTCTTCATATCTTCATAGTAGTATTGAATTAGTCAATAAGAAAGCGCGCTTGACCATTTGTATTACATTGATAAAAAAAAATATTATTATAATTAGTGTTACTAAGTTATATTATTAAAAATTCATAAAAATATTATCATAATTAGTTTTTAAGTCGTATCATTAAAAATTGTAAATACCGTATCTATTTAATTAAATCACGTGCAAGAAGAAAACAACATGGAAGAGAGCGCAACTGGAGAAAGAGAGAGCACAAATAATAAGTATAGGATTGCAAGTGGAAGAGAGAGAAACAATGGATGATGGAGAAAGAGGACAATAGATTAAAGAGAAAACGGGTGAGAGAGAGAGAAGGAAAACTTTTCCTCCTTTATCATAGACCCCGATGATGTGCTTCCTCCTTCCCAACGTCTGTGAAGCACTTCCCTCTCCCTGATTCCCTCACACACACACACACACACACACACACACACACACACACACGCACGCACGCACGCACGCACGCACGCACACACACACACACACACACACACACACATGTATACACACTAACACATAGTGGGTTAGAACCTATACCTACTAAATATAACACGTGGAATACTGCGGCAAGCATTTCTTATTCGTCTTTTCATATCATTTCTCGTTGTTGGCGGATTTCAAAAAATAATATTTTTAAGATAGCCTCACAAATAAAAATCTACAGGTGTAAGGTCCTGAGATCTTGGAGGCCCGGCGACGTAGTCACCGCGATCAATCTATCGAGGTGCACAGTGTGTATTTAGAAAGTTTTACAATGCGAGAATAATGCGGTGGTGCTCATGTTGAATCCACATCTTTAATCGCGTGTCGAGGTTAACATTTGGTGATAGCCTCGGCAGTCTTTTGAATCAAATGTAAATAATTTTCTCTGGTAACGGTACGATTAAAAAAATAAGGACCAATGATCTGTTCAAAATTTTAGAATTTAAAATTCCGCATCCTATATTTAAAGACTAGCGATGTTGATTGTCAACATCGCTTGTCGGAACTATCTTGGATTTTGCATCGACTAATAATGACTATTGTGTCGGTTTAATATACCATTGCTATAAAACGTTGCTTCATTATTAAACATAACGAAATTGAAGAAACCAGGAATTTGATTTGCAGCCCATCGGCAACTCTCTGCCTTCAATCGTTTTCGTTTAAGGCCTGAACTAATGTAATATGATAAGGAAGGTATCTAAAGGATTTCAGAATTCTGTGTGCTGTTGATCTTACAGGTACTCCTAATTGACACTCTATTTTTACGCCTATAAGATCAGCTATTTATCGTAGCAAGGCGCTGTAACACAAGCACGAATCCATGTACATGTACTCGCCTTCGACGAGCCTGTGTATGGGGCTACCGGTTTCGTCAGGTCACCATCTGTGTTGCCACCGTCAACGCAGAGTTCTCAGCTAAGTATTCAGAAGTCTTAATGAAAAAACTTTTTTTTTATGGTGTTTTAAATAGTTTTTGAGCTATGAAGACATGTAATGAAAAATAAATGCTTTTATTTAATTAAAAAAAAAACTCAAAGTGACCTTGCCCTAATCTTGACAATGCCACCCAAGGTCAACTCAATGATACCATCTTATGTCCCTTTTAAAATAACAAACCTTTTTTCCTTAAAATAGTATTCAAGAGATATTTGGTGATCAATTAAAATGGCACACCCTGTGTATATAATATATACAGGATGTTTGATAATTAACAATAAAACTCTCGGCTTATAGTGAAAAGTAACGTATTGACGTCGAAATTTTTTTTTGCGTGTCATTTTGTTATTATGTAAAACTGTGACTTCATCTCATACTTATCAAAATCGTAACAATCGATGGAGACAAGTTATTCTGGAATTTTATATATAAAAGCATATTTTTCACTACTTTCAATAGCTGTTAAATTGTGTGTTTCCTACCGAAAAGTTTTCCACTTTACTTTTTATGATTATTTATTGATGACTATCACAGGAGATAAGAAGAATCTTCTTCAAATTTCACAACTTTTTAAAGATCTCATCATTTCGTTTCATTCAATTTCTTTTATTTACAAATGATACGCATGAAAAATCAACGTGTCATTTCTTGCTTATGATGTCACGATTCCAACATCATCGCGACTAGTCAGGAGCCTTAAGTACCCAGCAAATAAGAATGGATTGAAATGGATTAAAATGAATTCAGATTTTTAGAAATATGAATTCATGAATGTTAAAATGAATCCTTTTTAATCTTGAATGCATTTTTATTCATTTATAGAAATTGGATAGAACATATCTCTATGCCTTTCAATCTAAAAATAATATTAGCATTTTCTGTGTGCATCGTAAATACTACTCAATTCAAAATTGTGAATAGGAAGTATAGTTTTTTTAGTTCATTTAAAAATAATATCAGCAATTTTTGTACAACGTGAATACTGCTCAATTCAATATTCTGAATACGAAATGCAGTTTTCCAATTTAATTGAAGAATAAAAAAAGTTTTTATTTAAAAATGGACCATAAATGCTACTTAAATTATTCAAAATTATAAATAGGAAATTTTTCGTCTTAATCCAACTAAATTGAAAAAAGTTGTAATGTAAAAATAATTGAGCTATGTTCTTTTCTTCTTAATTAAAAGTAAAATGATTGATCGAGATGAACACTCGCAAACCAAGTTGAACACAGCTCGAATATTCGCTAATCACGGCGCGCGACATCGGCCAAGCGAGGTTAGATCCGATACTTACCTATATTGTTTCATAGTAATGTAAATTTACACTTTGTAAATTGTTTATACTTTATTATATCTGTTAATGATATTTTTATTATATCTATACAATTTCATACTAATTTAGCTGGTTGTAATTGAAGTAGAGAATGAATAACACATTTATCAATTGAAGAAGTGAGCGGTTAACGTAGCGGTTAACGTAGAAGATTCATACATAATCCAGAGATTCCAGATTCGAATCCTATTGAGATGCGTTTTTTAATATCAATTTGAAATAGTTAATTTCAGGTATACTTATTATAAATATCTTAGAAATAGAATTTGTAACCCTTAAATATGAATGTTTTTTTTTTCGAATATTAAATATAGTGCCAGCTCGGATACAATCCATTCAATCTATTTTCATGGATTTAAAGTACGCATTAAAAAATTTTAATTCATTTTAATCCATTCTCGTTTGCTGGATACTTTTCGAGTTATAAGGCTTGAAAGTTACATCACCGCACTGGATTGCGTTCCAAAATTCAACTCTATCAACTCTAGTATCATTTTATGCTTTTTTGTCACCAAATGTTGAATAAAGATAAAAGATATTCGGAATTGACAGAATTAAGTTTTGGAACGCATCTCTGAGAGAAAACGAAATAGTGGCAACTATAAATTTGACAACTTTTGCAATTTAAATATCTGAAGTTTTACAAAATAATAGCAACTAAAGTACTGAATATTGTTACATACGCGTAATGAAAGGCGCATTCGTGAAACTTTTGCGGACTTCTCTTATATGAGACTCGCACGGGAATAAATATAATATTACAGTTTAGAAAAAGAGAACAAGTTTTTTATTGACAGATATCAAAGACTCAGAACAGAGTCAAAGATAACAGAACACGAAATCGTCAGGGGGAAGATCTTTTTCTGTCTTCACGAGCCATAACGGACTGGCACTCGATTCAAGGGAAATTCTAGCGCGCAACAATTACAAAAAATATAGTCACGGTAACAATAATGCAGATATTATTACTTAGTAAGTGAAATAGACTCAACTACATTAAGTTAGTTATTTGGACTTTATGCAAATAGATATAACAATTACATTTTTCCAGTTTAGACAAAAAATTTTTTTTTAATAAAGCACTCTATATCATAGTAACTAATTAATAATTGTTGAGACTTTAACTTTAAGGAATACATTCAAAACCTTTTCTCTGAAGTCACTCAGAATAAACAGTACGCGGCATTGTCACCAGAGGGACATAGCAGAATTCAGTTTCTTCTAAGAAAAAAATTATTTGCAGTTTGCAATACAAGGCGCAAGTATTGGATTCGAATTTAGAAAATAAAGGACACAAAAATTTGTAATTATGTATTATCAAATTTTAACAAGAACAATAAGTACACAGATAGCCAAATCTGAAGAGCTAGATTTTGAACAGAGTCTGTTATTAATTTTTGATTACAGAAGGCAATAAATTGTACACAGAGTTTGTACTGTCAGATAACTGTACGAGGGCTGTTTGATAAATACCCATGTTAGAGAAGAAACCACTTTAAAAAAAAATTTTTTTTTTTTATTTCTCTACATAATTTTCTTTCAGCTCGATACATTTAGCCCAACGATATTTCAATATTTTTATACCGTTTAAAAAATATGATTGGTCGAACTCCTTAAAATAGGCCTCTGTTTTGGAGATGACTTCCTCATTTGATGCAAAGCGTTTTCCGCCAAGCCATTTTTTTCATGTTTGGAAATAAATAGAAATCGCAAGGGGCCAAATCTGGAGAATAGGGTGGATGAGACAACAATTCGTAGCGTAATTCGACCAGTTTTGCCATAGCGATTGCGGACGAATGAGCTGGTGCGTTATCATGGTGAAAGAGCACTTTTTTTTCGCTAAATGAGGCCGTTTTTTTTTCAGTGTCGAATCAGTCCAATAAATCAGCATAGTACTGTCCCATGATTGTCCTTCCCTTCTCCAAATAGTCGGTGAAAATGATGCCTCGCGAATTCAAAAAAACGGTGGCCATGATCTTTCCGATGGAACCGTTTTTGCCTTCTTTGGAGCAAATTTGCCGGATTTAGCCCATTGTTTAGACTGTTCTTTCGTTTCTGGTGTGTAATGGTGGATCCATGTTTCGTCAACAGTGACGAAACGCCGCAGAAATTCTTTCGGATTGCGCTTAAACATGCCAAACAGTGCTTTGCCGCGCAAACGCGGCACCCATCTCGCCGATAGCTTTTTCATGTCCAATGTTTCGTGTAGGACATTTTGTATGCGTTCAGTTGAGATCTCAATGTTAGCAATCTCTTTGATCTTCACCCGGCGGACTGCTAACACGATATCATGGATTTTGTTGACCATATTCTCCGTAGTCACCTTAATCGAACGACCTGGGCGCTCTTCATCAAAAATGGATGTTCGGTCACGCTTAAATTCATTGTATCAATATCTTATGGTAGTCATCGAAAGTGCATTGTTCTTATATATGGCATGCAACTTTTCTTTGATTTCTTCACACGTCTTCCAAAAACAGGAATCGAATCACAGACCGATATTGCTCTTTCTTCACGATTGCAAAAGCACAAACTCGTCAACTTTCAATTGTTATAAAAACTAAATTAACCGGTACAGCTATCTGAAATTTTTACTTGCGTCGTTCAAAAAATGGCGTTACACGATGGTATACAGACTTTTAGTCAGAAGCGCCCTCAGTCGTCAAACACGATACTTATCAAACCCTCGTATACGTATACTACTGTTAGCAAACTGCTGTCAAAAATATGACAAAGCCTACTGACAAGCTATGCCAGCAAATTGGCAGCAAATAGAAACCGAACAGAGTCTGCTGTACAATCTGATAGCAGATTGCGAACAGAAATCGAGCAAAATCTGCCATTTTCATATACTCGTCAAGAGATGGATTTGATTCTCAAGAAAACGAAGAAAACGTCCAGGAATCTTATAAGAATTGGCATATGTAAATAAAATAGGCAAATCTCTTAGAGATTCACAAGCTCTTTCAAAGTGTGCTTTCTGATTCTCCAAATATTTTTTGAACTATTTTAACTTTCTCATATATTTTGAAATGTGGAATTAATCAATAATATTTTAGCAATAAAATTATATTGATTGTGTCCAGTTTTCAGTATTTTTTTTTAGTTTAGTATATATAAATATACAATTATGTATAATTATATATAACTGTTTATATATATGTACGCAAAATTTCTTATAAGAAACCAAGTGGTTTTAAATAAAAACAACAGATCTTGTTCGGTTTCTACTGCCAATCTGCTATCAAATTTTGTTGATTCTGTTTGATTTCTGCTGCCGTCTGTTTGCATAGAATGTTAACAGGTTCTATCGGTAGAACAGAATGCGACATCTTGTGATTAGTTGCTAACGACAGTTGTGGCCAATCTGCTAATATCTTCTGATTAAATCTGCTACCAATCTGTCGATATCCTGCTAACATTTTGCTATCTAGAGTAAAGTAAATAAGCTAAAAAAATATAGTAATATTGTCATTTATAATATTACTATATGATTAATGTTATTATATTTTCTTAGTTTATATAATTTAATATTCTTATTAGAATTATATTTATAATATAATATATATATAATTGAGGCGCTATTTAATTATAAATTTATAGTTACTGATACGACTTTTTTCTGTGAATGTGGCGTTAACATTATCCAAGATATCTGACTGATGATTAAAACCTCTTCAATATTCATAATTATGACATTTGTCAAGATTAAGGCTATTGGAGGTTGTTCCTCTTATTCTTACTTTTACGTAATTGCAATCTTTTCCCTTTCTTATATTATTTCTTTATAATTTTTTTACACTATTATAACATTTAAAATGAGGATTTTTTCAATATGATGCGATTTTGGCAATGAAGAAATTTGTTACTTAAGAGGATATTTTAGTGAAACAAAAAATCGATTTTTTTTATATATTTTGCAAGTATTTGGCATAAAAATTATCTGTAAAAGGAATTAGTTTAATTTGCAAAATTAACAAAGTTATAGAATCTGATAAGGAACGGTCTCCGGCTCGTTTTCGACGTTCAGGCTGCGCGGCACATAATAAAGCAGTGTTAATTGACATTTTTATTTCGGTTAAGGTTGAAAAATCTTGGAAGACCGTGTACATTTGGAATGTGGTCTTTCTAAAGAATCTGTCTAACGATTAAGTTTGATCTTCCTGTGATGGAGCATTTGTTTTCTCGGCTTAGTGTGACTTTAAACGTTGAGACGAGCGGACGTAAATTATTTATTTACACACGTCATATTAAAAATGGATAATAAAAGTGAACAATTTAATCGAGTTCATATATATCATATCAATTTTAAAAGTTATGATTGTAATGGGAATGATCAGCAAGCAGAGATTGTACGCAAACTCCTGGGAAGCTCGCTTGGAGTGGCGCTCTACTGACTTCGCTGAAGAAGAGAAAGCAAATCATAGAGAAGAAAAAGGATTTCTGCAACATTTTTACGAAAAGGAAGGTTTCCTTTATGGCTCCAAAGTAGTTGATTGATCGTAAGTAAAATTATCTCTATATAGCAAGTACAAAAAACTTTAAACGCGTTTTTCTCAAAATCATGTGTTTTTCAAATTGACTGTCATGATATCTCGAAAATCAGTTAACCAATCGAATCGAACATGTGCACACATCATCAGCATATATATGGCTATAGTCCCTACCACGATCAAGTCGAATTTTTTATAATTTTTACAACCATTTTGGTGAAAAAAAATGGCAAAAACTTAATTTTTGACATGACGTTATTTAAAAAATTTTTACAATAGTATTTTTTTTCGTTCTAGCATCCGCCAAACTTATTCTAATTAAGAATTTTTTTTGGTGTTTTAGTCTTTGATGAGCAGAGGAGCTGAAATCGTGGCAGCTGGACCATTTTTTTTTTATTTATATATCGCATACTGATAATTACTTTTTAATAAAACAATTCTGAAATATATTTCAAATATGTATAAATATGTAGGAAAAAACCCTATCTAAAAAAATTTTATATTATATTTCTAAAAAATTCGCAAAAATAGCATAAAACTTCGACTTTTGGACTAGAATACCCTTTTAAATCACCATCATACCAATATTTCTTATTTAAAATATTATAATAATGCAAAAATTTATAAATTACTTAAGAAAAAAAAATTATTATATGCTGTTAAAAATTTAAGAATATATTTTTCATAATTTCTGAAGCACATGATAATTTTAAGAAGTAATTTAAGAAGTTTTTATGTGAAACAAAACACTTTCGTAGATTTATAATATATATTTTTACATAATAAATGGAATAAAAATGTAAGAAATGTAGAAAATATAATGTAGGCAACGTGCGATTTAGATTGTGGATTTAGGAAATTACATCATATGCGATTTAAAATTATGTTATGATGTGATTTAGGAAACTAGAGCATTTTTAAAACTTTTATTTATTTAATCTATAAAAATGCAAAGCAAACTTTAACTCTATTAATTTAATTTTAATAATATTCTAATTACGCGACAAATGTCAAAACTTATACTATTTAATTTATATTTTCTGTAGTTCTGTTATGAAATACGTAGAAAAATAACAACTATTACAATTGTTTATTTATGTAAATAAACTTTTTTTATTTATTTTTTTATTTATTTTTTATTTATGTAAATAAAGTTAACACTTCTATTGTGCTTCATATCACAAGTATAATGGAGTAGCGTTGTTACAAGTATAATGAAGTAATGTTCTTAAATAACCATAAGAAAGTATGTAAATACAATAATTGAATTTTTAAGCGAGATAGTGCAATTTAGGAGCTGCGATTTCGATAACTTTATCTTAATTCGGAATGAGATTGTGATAATGCATTCAAACATTGCTGCAAGTGTCACAATTATCGTAAATTTGAAGAAAATGTGCATTAATTTTAAAGGATTTTCAAGAGATAGCGTAACTAGTACTACTTGCATCGTAGCTTGAAGCGTATGATGAGTTATACGCCATCAATTTCATCACGTGAGTACTGGACGCTATAAAAAAGATAATTTTGACTCGGAAGACAAGGAACGGTCAACCAAAAAAGTTTGAAAATGAAGAAGTGGAAGCTTTACGTGATCAAGATCTGAGAAATGCAAGAATTTGCAGAATCATTAAATGTTGATTGATCAACGATTTCCATTCCAAAGGCCATTCCAAAAGGCTATTGAAATGATTCAAAAGCAAGGAAATTGGGTGCCGTACGAGTTGAAGCTGAGAGATGTTGAAAGGCGCAAAATGACCTGTGAATTGATGCTTCAAAAACATAGAAGAAAAAGTTTTTTGCATCTTATCGTGACGGGTGATGAAAAATGGATACGCTATGATAATCCGAAGCGCAAAAAATCATAGTGCAGGCCAGGCGAGCATCAACATCGGCAAAGCCGAATATTCAGGCGCCAAGCTCTGTAGTTGATGGGCTGATCAGCTGGGTGTAGTGTATTATGAGCTCCAACCCAACGAAATCATCATTGGGGAACACTACCAATAACAATTGATGCTGAGTCGAGCATTGAAGCAAAAACGGCCAGATTATGCGAAAAGATACGACAAAGTGATTTTCCACGACAATGCTCGACTACATGTTGCGAAACCGGAAACACTTAACTGGAATGTTCTATCATACCCGTCATATTCTCCAGATATTCCATTCGTCGCTTCTATTCTCACGAAGATATCAAAAATAAGTCGAGCCTTAAAAGATGTGTTGTTTTTTCGACGTAGAATATATATTACTAGGAAGATAAGAAAAAATAGTAGCTAGCGATGGACAATATTTTGAATGATCAATTTGTAATCATTTTTTTACAATAAAGCCGTATTTTTATCAAAAAATCTCTGAAAATTAATGCACATTCCCAATATAATGTTACAAATTGTGATTTTTTTAAATATAATCCAGGAAAAAATGTTATATAAATGAACATATTTTACATATAATTGTATATAAAATATATCAATTTTTTATATAATTATATAATTATATAATTATATAATTATATATATATAATTTTATATAATTTATTATATAATTTTATATGTAATTATATATAAATATATATATGAACACAATAAATTTTTTCTTGGAGTATGGTTTTTTTAATATAATTCTTTTAATTATTCTGCATACAAAAGTATTAAGATAAAGATACAAAAAAAATGATAGTTTACGAGATTAAATAGTGTGTTCTGATATATATTGACATAAAATGTTAAATATCTCATAAATTATTTTTTGATAATTTTTATTTTAATACTTTTATGAACAGAACAACGAGGTGAATCAATTGATGTAAAGAAAAGTTGTTTATATAAAAGTATCAATTTTATCAATACTTTTTAAAGCAACTATGTGTTTCTTTACATTAATTGATTCACTTATTATTCTATTCATAAAAGTATTAAAGTACTGTTGTCAAAACATTAATGGTTTACGCAATATTTAACATTTTATGTACCACAATGAGTATAAGAGAGAAGTATAAAGTATTTTATAAAGATTATGCGTTTCGTGAGTTTTCTCCGTATCCAGATCCATTCTTAGAATGGCAAAGTTTTATGAATCTTGCAGTTCACTTCATTAGGACGAGGAGCAACCTGAACTGTTCCTCTATTCCTTTTTATATTATGCTGCTTGTTGGAGTGGTCGGAGGGGAGGAGAATTGTGGGTAGGGGGGAGAGGTAGAGTAAATTGATCGGTCTTCAATAACCGGACGAATGATCTTCCATATTTTATTTATGTTGTAGTCATTATCTTCATTTAGATAAAAAAAATCCGACTATGTCCTGCTTAAATAAGTTTCGATGTAGAATCCCTTTTCACACAAGTTATGTGTTCAATAAAAGACATTAAACATAATAAAAGCTTCATATGAAATCCCCTCCGACCTCATCTCGCTAATAAAATACTGCTAAACAACCACTTATTTCTCCTATAACAATTAATTTTATGAACAAACCGGCGGCGATGGGCTCTTCTATTTCTCCTGTAATCGCCAACATCTTCATTTTGAGAAAGAGACCCTCAGAAAAACACTCAAAAAATCAAAAATTTGATTCCGTTACGTCGACAAATAATATGGAGATACGGCAGAGTCGAACTCTGTAAATTATTTTCCTCAACAATTAATATTCAAATATTCACTTCATTATAGACATAGAGGAACATGGAAAACTCTCCGTTCTTGTCTCTAAAAAAACTGACAGAATCTTAGGCCATCAAGTGTACAGAAAACCGACAGACACAGATAGATATCTACATGCCATGTCGCACCATTACCCAGCACAAAGACAGTCAGCAATTAATTCATATACGTGAGCCGTTTGATAAGTTTGATAAATTTCCATGAAATGGCGCTACAATCCATTTGATGACGCGACTTCTCGAAAAATCCACTCTTCGAGCCCTTCAGGCCAATTGGAAAATTTCAGCCAGAAAGGACGCATAGTTCACGTTTAATAGTCATTTGAAGCGAGATTGGCGCGCAAAAAAGTGCTCTTCCATCAAGACAACGCGTCGTCCCACAAGTCGACCGTTGCAATGACAAAACTACGAATTGGGCTATGAATTGATTCCTCATCCACTCTATTCTCCGGATTTGGCCCCGTGTGACTTCTTTCTATTCCCAAATTTAAAAACTTGGCTCGGTGGGAAGAAATTCTCGTCAAATGAGGAAGTCATTGTCGCCGTCAATGAGTATTTTGCAGACTTTGAGACAG
>Ga0157363_1001122_pt1 | contig 21851 bp, 12 predicted proteins | sample AttsexASBM1_FD_111477 | JGI IMG/M metagenome (GOLD analysis project Ga0157363, IMG submission 111477) | Fungus gardens microbial communities from leaf cutter ant in Ribeirão Preto, State of São Paulo, Brazil - Atta sexdens ASBM1 | ecosystem: Host-associated > Fungi > Mycelium > Unclassified ... | reverse complement strand
TACTGGGGAGAGTGCGAATATTCCTTATAAATTTATATTGCGAGGTTGAAACTCGTCGGAGAGAGAATGCGAGTATTGAGATGCGAAATTAGGAAAATTAATTGTTGTCGTAGACAGACATACTTCGTCCACGATCTTTTCGCGCAGACACTTTTTCCACCACGTCCGGACGTCTTTGTTGCTCGCCTTCGTAGCTCGCCGAACGAAGTTTTCTTTGGGTTTTACCATCCGTAGAGGCGGCCGTTTAAATGTCAACAGCTGCATCGCAGCCCGTCCCGGCTGCTAGTCGACTCTATTTGTTCCTCTTACATTCTTCATGGAATAGTTTGGTCTCGCCGTGGATATATACCGACTGACTGCACGCCCGAGAGGGATTAAGAATATCTTTCGACTCTCGTCCGGATGTTCCGAGGCGAATCGGCGTTGGTTCGCGGCTGCATTAGTCCCAGGGTGTTTCTCCCTTCGAGTGTAGCACCACTGCGGGTCGTTTGATAAAAGGGACGACCCTCTGAACTCGGAAGCGTTCTCGAGGAAGAAGCGAGAGGTTGCGTCCATATAGAGAAAACTACTTGAATCGTAAAAATTTTTCGAGATAAGATATACAGACAGTATAGGACATTTTGAACATGAAAGATTTAGATAAGAGAAATCGATGCGCTTGTTGAACTTACGAATAAGTACTTTGTGAATTGGAATACGCTTTCCTCGGACACCAATGCACGTTATCTTAAACGAGAGAGATACTTGTCCGAAAAGGAGGAGAATAGCCGGAGGGAGATCTGATTGTTGAATCTACGTAATATTTTATCATCCATTCAGACTGGTCGATTATAAAAGCAAAGATAAATATTCTGTGTTTCTCTATGCGAGCTTTCATATTTCCTGAATCATGCAAGTCGATAATGGACACAGGAAATGTAATCAGAGAACATACGATGCATGTATACGAAAAAAAAAACCATTGAAAAAACCAAAATGTATCGCGCGCGAACGAATAATTTCTTAATAATTTATAATAGAATTAAATTATGAATTATTGTGAAAAATATATTGTGAAAGCAATTTTTAAATGCATGTATTCTTCTTGTATGGAATTTAAAAATAACTGTTAAAAATAACAAACATTTTAAAGCAAGGATTGGTATTGATACTGATAAGTTTTCTCAGATGTAAAATACTTATTTAATAATACCTGAAGCAAATATATAAATTTATGTTTTTACATCTATTTGTCACAGATAAATATAAATAAATCAATTTTTCTGTCAATTTTTCTCGCGCGGTGGTACTTTTCTGATCGACGATTTACTGATCGCGCAGGCTTTTATCGAAAACCATTGTCGTGTTACGAACGCGAATACATACAGTCGTATGCGACGCACTAATTTTGGCACAACTTCGCCGCGATACTTTCGCATAAACGTTGTTTTAGTCAACGGACAGATTCAACTTCTTTCGCGAGAACACCATTCAAATGGTATGGTCACGCTGAGCGTGATTGTTCTAACAAGGGTTTATTCATACACTCGCGGTTTAAAACTAAAAACACTTCTCGTTCTCGGGACTGACAAGTCCAAGCCTTGTATGCATGAATTGCACTAATTCCTAACGCGTATTTTCTCTGTATTGTGATACAGACACACAATCTCTCAGCCGAGAGCTCCAGGCGACTCCGCGTCCTCGCCTGGCGGAAACTCTCTTACGCAATCGCTCTGGCAAACACACGCATATGCGCGAACACTTTCCTCATACAGTCGGCAAAAAGAAAGGACATTTTAATCTTCGTTCTCGACAACGCATAATACTTATATCACAGATAATGAGCGCCGCTACGCCTTGGCCGCGTTTGTGGCGATGGAATCCTGGTCGGGCTTGGTGGGCAGTGGCCTGTTCGCCATTTTGCTAGTAGATGCGGAAGTTTGCTGGGTTTCTGGCAGCTCTGAGTAGAGATGGGCAGTTACGTCAGACGGCTCGGCGTATTCGCACAGCAACGAATTCGGCCTCTTATTGTTCGTTTTATTCGAAGCACCTAAAATACTATCGCCGAGAGCTTTGAGGAAGCTCATCGGTCTAGTGGATTGATTCCTGCAGCTCGAATCCAGCTTTGGACTTTGTGGTTTGCGATCGTCAGCATCGTAATCGAGGTTCTGTGGAAGACGATTGTTGCCGACAAGATGATCGTTCACTACGTCTGGTGGTAACGGCTGTGGCGCTCTACCAATCAAGCTCTCCAGGATCGGTTGCGACAGTCGACTTGTACTGGGTACCGTCTCGTCGCCCGGCAATTCGGCGTATAGATGATTTTGATCGGTGGTACGCTGATCACGCGGTTGCGCGTATTCGGTGATGGGCGGTCTAGTACGTATCTCGGTCGGATGTAGCTTATCCAAAGATGGTGCTTTGGTGCCAATATTTACGGATGGTCTCGGTGCTCCGCGAGGTCTTCTGATCCTCGGTCGGATCACGTCGTACGCGTTCTCTTCTCGATCATCTACTGGTTGCCGATCGTTGTTATTATTGCAACTCTCTTCGACTTTGATAAGATCGTATAGATGCTCGATCATGTCTCTCGCCTGACTGTGATTGTCAGGATCGTTCAATCGTTCCTGAAGATCCCTCAGGTACTCCTCTGTCAACTCCTCCGGCAATGTTTGCGTAGCCTTGTTCTCCGTGTATGGATAAACGTCACCTTCCCCATTGTCGTCCTCCGTACCTTCTGCTGGAGTATCCATTTCAAGAATTCTGGTCTCTGCTTGGAGACCGGCATATTCGTGAACGCTTAATCTCGATATTGATCTAGCGGACGTCGCGGCGGTCATACCGTTGCTGGACGAGAGCCAATTCGACAGATTTATCAGCGAGCCAGATATTAGTTTGGGACACACGCCGCGACGACGCATATAGAGAATTCCTGAGGCTAAGATCACCACAACGACGACAAAGACTGCCACGATGCAAACAATGACGATGATCCTCTTCTCGCGTTCCAGCTGTTCCAATTCGCTCATCTCCATGTCGAAGAATCCCTTCTGTCTTGGATAGATGTGAGGACCCACGCTGGGTGGACTAACGCTTGGCTCTGGCTTAGGCGACGGTTTCTCGCAATCGACGTGCTTTTTCCGTTCCGTACATATAAGTTGCGTGAAGTTTTGCATAACCATGAAACCCTTAGGCGGATTGAAGCATTTTTGCAAGAAGTCATCGAGTTTACAATAGCTGGAGTTCATCATCCATACATTGTTACCGCCTGTTATTTCACTCATCCAATTTTCAAGATTGCACCTGCATTCTTCTTTAGTGAAATAATTGTTACCAACGCGCGCAGAGTTCACTTTCTGCGACAACATTGCAAATTTGAGAGATCCCGCCCTTGCCTTCTGTATTTCATTGTTCGTGAAGGAAAATTCGAGATTGGACGCTGAAGTGGCACTGACCTCCGCTTTAATCGCGTCGCTCTCTAAGTTGATAAAGACATTACGATCGATTGCTATGTGATTCCATTGATGTAGCACGATCGAGCCCTGTTTTAAATGTACGAATTCGTTGTTGTTAAAGGTGACAGTTGCTGCCGATGTATTAATGGCACCAGTGTCTACCTCGGACAATCTAAATGGAGAAAGAAATACAAGAGAAAAAATGAAATTTAAAGCATGTATCAATAAAAAAATATTAAGAAATTGAAAAGTAATGTAATTAAGGAATAAAAATTGAAAAATATAAAAATTAAATCAAAAACATTAAATTGATTCTGCTTTTCAGAAAAAAAAAAGTTTGCAAATTTGCATTTTATTTTGTATGAATTTCTCCTTATTGTAGTAAGGATCGATAATGTAAATTTAACGTTGACAACCTGGAATGTTGGATTGTGAGATTATCATGTCCGGCTCTGAAGGCTGCTGTGTTGATATTCTGAAGTTGTACATCGACAAATTCGAGACTTTGGATAAGCGCTCTGTCGCTAAAAGCACCGGACTGAATCTCCTGGATAGACGTGTTGCTAATAATCACGTTGAAGATGGTCATGGCACAAAAGGCATCCTTACGTATGGTCCTCATCGAAATGTCGTCCATGCGAATTTCCGCGATAGCCGAAGGAAAAACCGACGTGGGTAATTCCTTTATCATCACATTTTGGAACATAATCTGTATCAAAGCAAATTTATACGAAACTGTAATTATATTTTTATAATATATATTTTTGAGAAATGACCGCTTTAAGAATTATCTGCGGATTTTTAGATCTAATTACACAACAATTCATATCAGTAGAAATTAGTACGAATCGCTCTGAGCTTCATTTAAAGTGACATTCAAAACGGAACATTACAAATAATATTATATAACTTGTTCATATTGATGTGTTATCTGATATCAGAAATGAATAGTATAATATATCAGGGATGCGAATATCATATAGACACATCAATATCAATAACATTATTGTCATTTTTAAAATAAAATAGATATGTGAGCATTGTTTAACAATTTGTAATAGCGATATGCGATAAATTTGAGAGATATCTGACCTTGGTCGCTGGTCCATGTCGACCGGATTGAGGCGCTTCGAATTTAAAGGCATTACTAGAGAGCTCCAAGGACGACACCTCCCTCACCTTGAGCCACAGCAGCCATGAGAAGGTATTTGGTTTTATCTCCACGTGTTTGCATCGTGATATCGAGACGCTCAGCGTGCCGCGGGTATTCCGGAAAGAATGACTCTCCAGGAACACGCTATTGCACTCCGACACTTCGAAATGCGTATTGGGTGCGCTGAGATTTTGTAAGGCCTGCCTTTTGGCGACTAGGCTGTTGATCCCCGAAACATGTACACGTTTCAGGGGTGCGCCTCCGCCAAACGTACCCGTTTGTATTCTTAATTCTCGGCAGTGAGAGACCTCGAGTTCTGTTGCCTCCGGCGGAATGATTCCTTCATGCAGCTCCACATTCTAAAATGAAAACAAAATGAAGGATAGAATATGATATTATAAAGTCTCTTATTGTTTGTGAACGATTTACACGTTAACAAGCAATTAAAGAAGATTGCAACTCTGCACGGCGTATGCATCGACGTTGTGCCAAGGCCGTGTGCCTCGTCATTCGCCTTCCAGATTTACATCTTGATTGCGTAATGCGTATCATAACAAGGCAATTGACTAAGATTTTCTGGAAGCGAATAATAAATGTGCATTCGTTTCTTTATTTAAGACTTTGATTTACAACAGTCTTGTCCAGAATTATTGTGTTATCAAAAACTATAATCTTATATTTTAAACCGTAGAACAAAGAAGATATTCTTCTCATTAAAAAATTTATAATTTCTTCAAATCATTTAGCTGTGAAGAAATTTATGTTATATAGATAGCATTCTGTGAGGTAACAATATAGATATTTTATTTATTTTACTAAGTATAACATAATGAGTTACGAAAAGGAGAGATTTTGTTTATTTATAATTTTTAAGGATAATTAGATAAGTAATATCATAAAGTTATTTATTCTCGTTAATTTATTCTCATTAAATAATAGAGTTTTATTTGAGTTGGGATATTAATATTTTCACTGATTTCTATATCTTCTTGGCAGTTATTTATAGAAGTTTATCTCAGCGTCGGTTTGTCGAGATATTTCCTGAGCTAGCGTGATCGTATGTGACTTGGACTTCTTAACATCTCTTTCAGTTTCTCTCTGTCATATTTGAAAGTATTTCTAGATTGTGATAAGCTTTCTAAAAAGAGATACCTTGTATATCCTCAATACTGCAGCTGGAAAACAGCCATGCGTCGTTAAAAATCGTTGAAAAATACAGGACATAAAAATATTCAACAACCAGTCCGCGAATGATAATCCAAATCTCGCAGCCATTCGTAAAATCTGACTTTGGAAAATCCGATTCTCGTGAGATATGAATTTTCGACGATCCGTAAATAAATACTGTAAATAAACATCAGCGCCATTCCGATTTTTCGTTCACTTCGGAAGAGTATCTTTTCTCGCGCTTATTAGAAATTATTTATTCTATTTCTATTTTCAGACCGGAGCTTTGTTTATGCTGTATGTGAGTGCATTCGGCTCCTCCCGGCATCTTTGACTCATCCGACGAACTAAATCTATTGTCTGAAGATATTTTTGTCATTGAGATATCACAACACTGTTTATAGGGATCTGTTAAACATACTTGGGAAATACGACGTGTTAAGCAACATGTAGTTTAAGTAATCTTAAACTGTACGACGACTTGATTCATTATGTCTTCTGTGGGATATAGAATAAGAAAAATGCGACGCAGCGGATGTTAAGGTGCAAACATTCAGCGATTGAATTATTTTGTACGTGTCACTATGCACAAACATGGGATAATTGATTTTTCTTCATTTATATTTTTTCATTTACAATTATCGTTTGTTTACTTTTTTTTACATCATACGTCAAAGACTTCGACATAAAATATACTACAGCATTCTAAAAGTTATCTCTTCATTGAAAAATATTATCACAGTCAATAAAACTGTAAAAGATATATCATAGGCGTTATTCGTTTGAAATATTTCTTTTCTCGTTCTAAACAATATTTCACCTCCGTGTAATACAATAAAACTTCCGTAAGTTAGCGAAACGAAATTTTACTCTCTTCCTGTTTGGATCTCTTCCAGATTCGACCACGCGTGATGTTTACTTTCTATAGAAAATTATTTTGCCGCACATGGTTTATTTTCACATTTGACTTGGGTTCATGCGAAAAAAAACTCAAACAGACGTATAATGCTGGTTCCTTCAAAGCACCGGAAAATCGTTTCAAGAGTTCATTAGAATATCGATGAGTCATGCACTGTTCACATTCGTCGTGTAATGCGTACGGTTCGACTTTCGCATCCCGTTTCTCAGTTACTCCATGGGTAATACGAGGCTCCGGTTTATTCTTTCATGTTTTGTCGTCTCATCGCGGTCGATCCACCATAATTCGCGGTTCGATTTCAACCAACGAGTCATTCTTGAATGCTTCCTATCGGAAAAGAGAGAAAGAAAAAAATACACTTCTCATCGGATATCGTTGTAGATATATCCATCGGATTAATGTAAATGTTGAGTGGAGTGAGATGAAATGTATCGCGATTACGAGCACACGAGGGCAGCTATGCCAGACAATTTCGTTGGCTTACGGCTTGACTGCAGCTTCATTATGACTCAGATTATCCAGACAGGTACGATCTCCGATAATATTGAATTCAGTTTCACGACAGCGTCCGCTAATGCATATCTACATAAAGCCTAGAAACACGTTCCTATCCACTAAGCGTAGATCCAGTTCAAATCAAATTATTGTATGAGATGTGTATTATCAATTTGTTCGCTTCTGATCGAATATTTTTATGATATATGCTTTCTTTTCAATTTTATTTATGAAATTGTATTGTTATCAGCTGCAATGCGTTGCGAATTTCCTGCGCATTAAACCCTACATACACGCTGTTCCAGTTGATAATACCGCGGAGTGAAGTAAATGTAGTGGCGCCGGTGTGACGGTAGTTCATTCCTAATTAAAAATATGCGTTATTTCCTTGCAACCTAGCGTGAAATTTCTACACAGATAGAATTAATTAACGAAATAGAAGCACGGGAAAAACTATGACATCAAGTGTATAAAAACACGCTATGTGATATGTTTACGCGCGTTCACATTGAATTTTCTTTTCATTGTGTATCATTGGTTACTTTGGATGTATCGTGCTGTGAAACAGCTGTTGCAGTCAACGGTTCTTTAGAATGGAGGAACGCGGTCTGCAGGTGCGGCGGAGGAAGGCGCGAACGTTGTGTGACATACATAAGTTGGAAAATGCGTCTCTCCTCTCTCTCCTCTCTCTCCTCTCTCTCTCTCTCTCTCTCTCTCTCTCTCTCTCTCTTCGTCTTTCTTCCTCCTCGATGAATGACTAAGACTGCTCCTGGAAAGTCATGCCATTTCATATGGTTGGTGTGACTCAAGGGTCGGGACGCACGGATAACGCCGGTTATTTCTGCATCGCGGGCCTCGGGCACAAAGAGCATATCTCTCTCTCTCGAGGTCCCGCGCGAGTTACGAACGACATTAAAACGTCGGTGCGATTTAATTTTGCGGTACCGGGAACGAGGGATCGCGAGCTGGCCCGCAGCCATCATAGAATTTTCTATCGTCGCAATGTGTTCTAGGTGGCAGTTTAATTTCCATACTCACCCGTGTAGGTTCGTCCCACGTTACGATATAATTGACATGCTAACAAGAATCGCTGCTCTATTGAATATGGAAAACATATAGGATCAATTCGTGCCAATTTACGCGTTGAAATGTTTGTCGAATTTCAGTCATTAAGGGTTGCACAATTTTTTATTATTTGTTTTAAATTATTCTTGAGAAAACGTTGACAATGGCTTTTAGCCTCTGTCACAAACAAAGAAATCCATATAGAAACGTTCGTTTTCGAAAAATTTTCTACCAGATGGAGTTATTCGAGAATGGTTACTCAATTTGGTTGAACCCGCCCTGAAACTTTAGACCAAAATTTTTTTAATATCGCCTCGCCTTGTTTTGCTTCGTTCCGCAACGGACCGTATCGAATCGTTTCCGTTATCGTTTCGGTTTAGTCCGGTTTCATATGTTCGAAGTAAAACTTTCGTGAGAGAAAATCCACGAGATTTCCTTGAATTCCGGCATTTTCACGATACATTTAACGCTAACAATAAGTGCATTGTCATTTCAATAATGTCTGTTTCATATGTAAATCAATTTGAACATAAGAATCAACCGATTAGAAACTTTTATTTGATCTTGGTCTGCAGTTTTCTGCAGATGAATCAATTCAAATTTCGAAGATTTTTTTAAATATTTTGTGCCAGAGAGAGAGAGAGAGAGAGAGAGAGCAAGAGAGAGCGAGAGAGAGAGAGAGAGAGAGAGAGAACACGTTAATTAATGTCGCGCTATTTGATCAGCTATCCAATTGTATGTGGCAACATTGTTGTGTGCAGAAACAGACTCGTAATATCGAAGGTTGCTTTCTGGCAGATTGTAACATGAATTGCAAGACGGAGGTTGCAGTACATATACCGTTAGCGAAGGGAATCTCAAGAAAGCTGACTGTCTAGAATATCGATGAATCGCAAGGGTCACATCGTCGTCGTGGCGCACGCGAGGAAACATTATTTCAACTTATACAACGCGACCGGCGCTCGCTCGGAATGCATCGGAGCGGAAATAAAGGGAACAGACCACTTTAGCTGGATTGCGCGAATGCCGTCGAACTGTGGTTCTGTGGTAACCGACTTCGTTCTGCGGTATCGAGAAAACTCGATAGTTTTGGCCGAACGCCACGTACATGACGGATGAAAACGACCACGAAAACTCTTACTTATTATAATGGCCTAATAAAACTTGTATAGAGGTTTATACCGACATTAAAATATTTTCGCACGCATGTTATAGTCTTTCCAGCGTGAACACGAGAGGAAATGATGCTGGAACGCTGCATGAGTTTCCGCATGTCAACTTTTAATTAATTTCAGCTTATTTTGAACATTTCTCATTTTGTTAATGTAATTTAATTTTTAAAATTAATTTGCATTTTTAAAAAATTTTACGAAGACTCTAGATATGGTGAAATGTCTTATCGTTTTATTTTAATTACAATTATATACATTATTACAATATATGAAACTACACGTATCCGCGTAATTGTTGAGTGGCTGTGTGATTATTGTACGAAATCAGATCTACCGAGGATCAACAAGTTACATCTGAAAAAGTATACACGTGATCGATCACTATTGATCGACAATGTTTGTCAATATACTATAGATGTCCTATATACTATAGATGATCCTATATCGGATCTTTTTTGAAAGTATGATACTTCAACAACACAAATAATATATTTGAACATAATGACGAAATAAATTAATAAATTTCAAAAATTTACCTGTCAAATTTTTAATGCTGTTTATAATCTTACGTTTCATCTATTTTGAGTGTTTGAGAAACTATGTGGAGGATTGCCACAAAGGATTGCTCTATATTGAATTCATCTCAACAGAGAGAAATATACAATCTAAATTGTTTAAATTACTTGAACTCGTTAGATTCTTCAAATTTCGTAATACTTATAAATTACATCAAAGTTGTTTTCATATTGAAAATAAAAATACAAATATATTGCGAAATTCTTTATATTGAATTCATCTCGACAGAGAAAAACACACAAGGATTAATCTGAATCATTTTAATTATTTAAACTCGCTAGATCTTCAAATTTCCTTCTTACATTCAATTTTATTTTCTCATTGAAAATAAAAATAAAAATATATTATTAATTTTTCCAACTTATATTAAGATTTTATAATGTTTGATTTGATTTTGCATTGAAAATTATGAGAAAAGGTAGTAAGAAAATTGTAATTAAGCCAGTGCATTATGACTGACATGGATGAAGGATGAATAAAAATAAAAGACGAGGTACGAGAAGTTACGTAAGATGAATTATGTGTGAAAATAAGTTAGCACCTTTCTATTGAATTTCTTTGCGTAGCCTTCGACATTCCTCCACTATTATCAAGTACAACCAACCTCCAAATTATGCGATGAGAAGCGCACTGCGTCGAATGGATAAATAATTAAGCAGCTTGGAAGTACGTGTCGTGCATGTCGATTTCGCGTGTTGAATTCACGGCAGCCAGATCACGTACATCAAAGATCCGCCGTTTGAATTGGAATCAACGAGGATATTTGACGGCCATATATCATCGAGCGACGTTATTAACTTCTAATAGAAGTGCTAATCGAAACGCAGATGACGTTCCCTCCGCGTTCGTCGCAACGACAATTCTCGTCATCTATGACGTCTAAATCCGTTTATCGAGGTGTCAAGAGATGATCGTCGGGAAATGAATGAAGGTGCGCGGCAAGAGAGGTCTGTATGGAAGATCTTAAGTTTCTGTTTTCGTCACCGTCGAAGTTGTGCCATGGCTAATTGACGCAGTTGGGAAACAACCCGGGTGTCTCCGACATATAAAAATAACTCAATTCACTGTGTCTAGTTCTAGTTCGAGGTGAACGAAAGGAGGACACAATCGAGTTATTCTAAACTCTGGCACGAAGAGAGATCTCTTAGGCCGCCATCTACTCTCTTCGTCGAAATTAACTGATCGTAATAAGTCTTCTTCAATTGAAAAAACGGAGAATGTTTACTTAATGGCGACAGATAATGGAGAACAACAATGTTTGTGCTTTTAAATTGTGAAATTACTTTAAACTATAGAATATAACATTGATATTAAAAAGTTCAGAGTTGAAAATAAAAATTTAATTTAGAAATAAAATATTTTACATTATCCGATATGTTCATTGATATACTACGGATAATTTTGCGCAGTGAGGCTGAATATTTAATACTATTCTCTGACATAACGAAATTATAATTATGCATTTCTCTCGTATCCTCTAATGGCGACTGTTAAACAATTCCGATTAATTACCTCGTGACTCGTTAGTGCATTATTATCAGATTTAAATATTATATTTGGTAATAAAATTGTTCCAGATTTTTGACAAATTTATGTTATCATTATTCCTGAAGCTATTGAATTTATTTTAAATTATTAAAAAATTATATTATAAACTGACAAAGAGACCAGAATTTATTGCAAATCGAAGGAACAATAAAACTATTCGTTTCTGCTATAAGTATGCTATTTAGATATATTTTAATTATTACATTTGACAGATCAAATGTAATCGTATTAATCGTATCCACAATCTCCCGTCAATCATTAATTTTTATCTTTCTGGACGACATTATCGAACGTTATTAATATTTGATAGTTTTGACCGTACCATAACGTTTCGTGCGAAATAAGGTACCATGCAGACGCAAAGTTCTCCACCGTGATACCTCGTTCTTGCGAAATTCGCGAAGCTCGAAGCGTAGCATTACGGCGATCGCCGCGGGGAATGCCGGAAGTTAATTCGCGGAATGGCGATGCACCCACTGACACTTGCCTTCTCTCGCCGTACGCTTCGCACGGGATGAAATTACTACTCGCCCTCGCATATGTGGCCACGGTAGGATATGCTTGCCTTTGCCGACATGTGAGCGAGCGAGCGAGCGAGCGAGCGCCATTATTCCGCCGGGGGCCTCGGCCGGGTCGCGTCAAGGGATAATTCGGTTAATTGCCGCAGCACACCGGGTACTGGATGGCCTGCGATCTGCTAAGTGCGACGTGCTAGCCGCGCGCAGCAATCGCTCCCGTTTCATTTCTATCGCTTTAATCTCCCGCGATCTATATCTCCTGTATCTCCATTCGCTACATTGAATCCAGAGGACATTTTATCGATTGCGTCTCTGTACGATTGCTTTACGCGATTGCTGGAGGACGAGTTCCTTCTTACTTCAATTAAATTAATAAATATATAATTACGCTAAAGAAGATTTAAAGTGCAGTCATAGATAAGATGAGAGATACTATAGATTAATAAAGAGATAAAAGTTCGACTATTCTTTAAATTCTTTTAAGTAGAAATCTTATTTTAGAAAGAGTGAAAATTCAGCGCCAAGCTTGAAAAAGAGTGGCTCAATTTTTAGTCTGTAAGAGTAAAATTTCACTCTTCAGAGTGACAATTTATCCCCAAAATTTTAGAGAATAATTATTAGGTAATAATATTTAAAAAATTATATCTTACCCTGAGAAAAAAATATAATCAATTTTAAATATTTAGTTCAATACAGCCAACTAAACATTTACTTACAGTAAATAAATACTTATTCAGTAAAAAGAATGATTGTTCAAATCAAATTATTTCTTGTATCAAATAAATATATATTTAATAAATATTTAGTTGACAGTATTCAACTAAACATTTGACTATATTTTTTTCTCAGTGTACAAAATTATAGAGAATGTATTATAGTAAATTACGATTATATTATTATTATATTTTAGATATTTTTATTGAGAGATTTTTTGTCTTCTTTATTAAGAGAGAAGAGAGGAAATCTCTAACACACTATTTATATTGTTTTATCCGATGACGGCGTTACATGCTAATTAAGCGAAGAGATTTAATTTGATACTCTTCGTTCTTTCAAGTGTAAAATCTTCTATTATGACACTCTGTATTTAAACATGCAACGAGATTGGCAGAGCATTTCTAACATTAACCCGTTCACCCTTGCGCGCACACTCATTGGAATGTCCGGATTACGCTGCTACAGTTTCCAACGCAACGCGGAAGACACACAGCAAATGATCCAGATCGAACGAACGTAACCGTGCACGCGCATATTTACGCGATTGTCGGTCTCCGCCGTATATATTCGCGCGTAACATGTACACAAGGATGTATTTGTGTAGATAGGCGAGGCACTTCGCACGTGTGGCAAATCGCGATAATTCGTGAGGGTTCACGGGGGGGGAAGGGGGGGAGGTGTTGGTTGGAGAACGAGAGAGTTATCGTTGCGAATGAACGAAGCAGGATGTCGAGCTATATCTACGCCCCCGGAGCAAATTCTCCAGACAAAGCCGGCAAACCGCAATCGACTCTCGGCTGCGCGTGCATGTATTGTATTGCAGCCATCCTAAAATAATTTATCGTAGGGTTGCACGAGTCGCGAGAGGGAGGGAGGGAGGGAGGGAGCCGCGAGTGATAATGGCGCGTTCCGCGATCGAGATCGTGCCGGATCTTCCCTTTCCACCGAGCCATTTATTGGGTTATCGAAGTTATCGGGGCCGGCGAGAGAGCGTGGCTCCGAGATTCACGAGTATGATAAAAGATCTCTCGCTCTCGCATCTCTTCGCTAGGTGCGGTTAGTATGAAGCTGGGAAATTGTTTTCGAATCGACGCTCGCGGCTGCATGTTTGCCGATTTTAATTGTGAAATATTGCGCTGGGGCGCTCGAAGGTAGGTCGAAATTGCAACAGGAAATGATGATGACTTACAGATGGCGATCGTCGAATTTCCATGTGGAAATGTTCCCCTCAATTAGGTCGCTATTGACCACAATTGATTGGTTAATCAATAGACGGCCGATACAGAGAGATTAAATTACTGTAAACGAAAGAGAGACGAGACATTTTGAAATAATTTGAAATTGATTAAATAGTTTATTGTAAACTTACGATAATCATCGTACCATTTTCATACACGAATATACATTTTTTATTTTACTTCGGAAACTGCCGCTATGTAACTTTATATTAATCTTTTGCATTAACATGGTACGAATAATATATCGAGATCTTTAGATGTAAATGTATTAACTGTTGCTCGTAGATTATCGTAATTACCGTATTTATTTATGCATCCTGGTCATATATATTTCATAGTCGATCGCTACTTTCCTACTCTTTGCCGTACAATATGAATTCTAATATACACACTCACGTGTCGCTCGTTAACATTTTCTATTCGCTCAAACAAGAGTCAGAAAGTTGTAAACGTCGATTTACGTAAGATTATTCCGAACATTTCTCGCTTCCCGCTGATGCAAACCAAACCCGCATCATTTACGCTCTCTCGCGTTGACACCCCGACCGGAGAGATACGTTGTGAACCAGAGTGTAATTCGTTGAAAGGGCCTATTGTGAATAAATTGAACCGAGGATCGGCCCGGCGTTCTATCGCGGCGCGGTTTTGTCCGCACGAAATTCCCACCATACTGCCTTTACCCGCTGTACCCTCGCATCGTTCTTTGGACCCTAAGCAACCACGTGAGCCGTCAATTTATTAATCCACCGGCAGCTGAAGTAGAAGCGAGGCGTATGAAAGAGACCGCGGAGGTGCGACCGTTCTCGAGGACGAGGCGGACATCGTTGTCCTCTATCGATGTCATAAAATTCGATACATTACCTCTCACACCCTTATTTTTGGAGATCTTCTCCCGGGTTCACAAGTCGATTTAAAACCAATTGATTTTTAGGACCGTTTGATTTGATATCTACTAGATATATTCTATTGATCTTCGAAAGAAGATCGACATTCTTTATCGATACAGAATTGGTAAATTATCGATCTTTCTCGAAGATCAATAAAAAATATAATTGCTATCAAATTAAACGGTCCGAAAAATCAATCAATATTAATTTGATTACGACTTTGTGAACCAGGGCAGCTCTGTTTCTCTGAATTCCACAACAATAATATTTTTAATTTTTTTAAAAATATTTTAAATTTAATTGATTTGCGCATCAATTACAAAAATAAAAACTACAGAGTTAAGCGAAAAAAGTTAAGTATACGAGTGGACAAAACCAGTAAAATTTTCTGCTCTGACATCTACCAGAAAGAAAAAGTAAAGAATTACAGTTATAAAAGCGCAAAAGTGTAACAAAAGCGGATATGAAGATAGATCAAACTCAGAATACAGAATGGATAATTACAAAACATAAATTTAACAAATAATTGCGCGTAGCACAAGTTGTATTTCTATAGCGGGGTCGTCGAACGTGCGTGCGAACGTATAGATGCGCGCGCATATCTGGTGGCATCGTTTCCGTCCTAAGTGCCGCTATCGTTCTCGTACGATTTCACGCGACATGTTATTTTCCAGTTCCGATTGTTAGGTTTATTTGCTCCACTCGAGATGATTATGATGGCGAGAGGAAGAGAGGGAGGTAGAGACGGAGAGAGTTCACAGGGGTATTAGAGAGAAAGAGAGAAAGAGAGAAAGAGGCGTTGCTAGACCGTTGCAGAAAGGGCCAGCAGCGTAGATGCATGCAACCACGGTTTAATCGGCGGCGCATTGTTTTCACCGATTTACATTAACAGATTCAGCCCGCCTCCCCAACCATAATCGCGCGATCGGCTTGTAATCGAGTTAGTCGGGAAAAGCCGCCGCTTATTAACGGGTCCGTGAGCGTTAAATCGCACGTCTAAACTGCTGCTGCCACGCCGAAATTGTTTCGGCGCAGTGGCCAGCACGTGGTGCGCCAACGTTAATTGTTGTTTCCACGTGTAATTTCGGGTCGACGACCACCGGATAACGGTGCCGTGGACCGTTCGAATTAAATCTTGGCGTTTGCATAGCACGATGCACCTGAAGATGAAGTCTTTGAAATCTGCAGCGGCGTTATCAGCATTGAATTCACAACCGATCGTTCTCTGATGCAATTCATGAGTCCTTTAAATATGAGAAATCCTATATTCCTTTATTATTACCGTTACTTAACGTCAATTGATACTTTTTTTTAAGCTAAGAAAAGGTAATAAAAAGAAAGTTTTCTTTAAAATGTTCGAAAATTGAAATTGGAACGAAGTGAAAAGGTAATTACATTACTTAAACTTAAGACGATGGTGAAATAGATTCCAAGTTTTTCGAACGGACGGAGTAAAAAATATTCGTGAAGCATCTGGCTCGGACAATGCATCGTACTTCTACTTTGGTCGTAATGGACCCTCCGACCGGAAATTGCATGCGCCGGAAATCGCCTAGGTTCAACCGAATGCGTGAGGACGAATGCGAGAGACCTATCGGGTCGATCTACTCGTGCAAAGTGCCAAGCAAGTTGGCTATTGTCGTGGAAATCTTTCCACGTATCGCGCGAGGATCATTGCGAGGAATTGCTTCTGTAAGTTGTAATCGGATTTAACGATGCGATGTAACATGTCGATACATTGCTAAATACATTGCTTTAATTTTTTAATATTTCAATTGAGTTTTTAGACTTTTTGAAACATGGTAGATAAATTTACTTCTACAGTCTGACCTGTTTTAAGTTACGATAAAAGTACGAGAGATAAACGAATGTCAGATAAGCAAAGATAAATATCTATATGACATATGACGAATATAATGTCGTATTTTTTTTTAGTAAATATGATTGTGGTCTAAGATAGCGGCGAATAGACCGGCGACCGTGTATGAACTCATCTTTGCTTAACTCAATTACTTTTTATTGACGGGATAAATGACCGTCAGAGGAAACGTTGCATTATTTCCCCGAGGAAAATACGCGAGAAATTACACATTTCTGCACTCTTCTGAAATCGCCATGATTTCAATATTCGATCACCGCTTGATTTGCTATTTCCGCCGATCGAATTAAAGTGTCCTTGTTTCGAGTGAACTTGCACGAGCCGGCAAGGAGTTGCCAGCCTGTTACCACGCGGCGAAGCTGGTAAATGGAATTAATGGCGTTGGAATGATAAGTGACGCCGTGGCTGAATCTGATTTGATTACCAAGTATTTGCCGTCCGGTAGTATAATAGTGACCTAACGTTGCCAATTGTTGTTTCTGTAGACACCGTCGAGCAAGCAAAATGACTTGTCACGACTTGTTTGGTCAATGCTCTCACTACCCGCTTATATCATCCTTGAAAGCTAAATATGTTTTTAGAGGGCCTTCTAAAAAAAACTAATGGCTCTCAGGCATCGCGTTTATTATTTTATTCTTAGGGATGGGATAAAGACGTATTATCGACTTGATTCATCGACACCAGTCACTTTGCTGTGTGTCAATTGCTGAGGATACCGGGTGCATGTTACTCTGTCACGCCTACGCTTAATATGGCAGGCGTTTATCGGACAGATAAAATTCACTCTCAATGATTTAAAAATTTAACATTAAAATTCACAAAAGAATCGTATCAGTTATATTTTATTTATGTAAATTGGCATGACTAATGAATTTAAATATCTAAATTAAAATATTAAATAATAAAAAATAATAAATAAAAAAAATATTGGTCAATTCACGAGCTAACAAAGGATATGAAATAAAATTGATAACCTATGCATTCAAAAACTCACAAATTTAATTTCAAGATCGAATTTTTGTATATTTTTGCTTAGCATAATACGAGCGAATTATTATCTTTATTTTAATAAAAAATATTGATCTTAATTAGATTTTTACATGCGACCGAATATATTTATACATATTTGTTAGATTTTTTTTCAGTATAAATGACGATTTGACTATAAATGATTTATGGTAATCAGACATTTTTATATCTTTGGATAATATTTAATAAATATTATATATATATATATATATATATATATATATATATGAATTTGCTTGTAGCTCTCATTAATTACATTTAATTTATTATTTAATGAAGAAATTCCATGAGAAAAAAATATTATATTACGTCTGTTTCATCGCCGATTATTCGAAGCATGTTTAAAACGGAGCAGTCCGAAGATCGTAATAGTGAATGCGACAGAGCAATGAAACGAAACGATTTAATAACATCTTTAGACAGTGCGTCGGACTATTATAAGAGAGAAGGCAGTGCTGTGAATGCCCCTTAAAACTGGTTTCCGTTTGTGTTTCTATGTGAACGGTTGATCGTAGCGTAGATAGGAAATAGGCCTACTCCAGTTTGCGGTCAAGAAGCGTACAAGAAATTTAATCTTCCCTTTCGAGGAAAAATTCGGGATTATCAGCTCTATTTATTATGTGCTCTCATGTTACATGTAATAGTAAATTGATATAGTAGTGTAAAATAAATTAATATAGGTATATGATTCTTATTACATGAGCCAAAATGTAATTATTTTTAATTATATTTTTTTAATATCAGTTTTAACTTATTATTCTCAAAACGAATCGAATATTTTTTACACATCTTTAAAATGTGAAAGGGAACAGCTTGCAATTTTTAATATTATATATCGAACATATTTCTGCGAACAATGTTATCATTAATCTTTTGTGATAAAAGCAATTTTCTACGTCAGAAACTCATATGATGTACCATCTTGTTTAAAGATTTACGTTATAACGCATCGTAAGATTTATACTCGAAACTAAATCGAATTACGCGCCGTAATGCTTAACATATATCATTGAAATTTTTGCGATATTCAATTTCGAACATATCAATTCAGATCTGTCTCAAATCAACGAGATGCTACTCTATATTTCTCCCCTTACGATGCTGTACTCGAGCAAGTTATCGCTACTGACAGTTCGGTACGATAGTTTTATCACGTTTTCCACTCAAGTCTCTCTTGTCGAAAACTTCGCGTGAATTACGAAGCGCGTAGCGCTAATACGCCGTTGTATGGGTTGTACGGATGGTATCCAGCTGAGTGCAGCTGACAACGGCAAGTGGAGCTATGGCTGCTGTACGTTGCGCCTGCAGAAACATGGCAAGTACAAGTTACAGCCTGTTTCGCAGGGACGGATTTAAGACCCGAAGACGCGTCCTACGTTCTTTCATTTTCCTACGTATCTCCTATTGTATTTCTCCAAAATTGTTTCATTTCTTATAAACAGGGCATTACCATTAATATTAGAATGCAAAAGGATTATAGATTTATTAATGGAAATACAGAGAAAGACGTGAGCTTTTTTGTAGCTTCAAAAATAATATTAAACATGTCAATTTATATATGTGTTTTTTTTTTATTACGAGCAGGTGAAATTTTATTTAGCAAGATATTATATGCAGATATGGAAAAAGGCTTAAATATCAGTTCGCAGTTATTTCGAACGTTAGACCGCTTATGGGCTTATTTCAGCGGTATGCACGCACTTTGCGTGCACTCGCATGTATCGAATGTGCGTGTGCGTGCATGCGATTCCCACCGTCTTCACGGGCCAATGATTTATATGCTAATCCCGCGTGGAAGGCGAATCCAAGTCTCCCAAGACTACGGCAAACTTTCACTATCGTGCATTAACAATTCCTCTATCAGAGCAGCAAATACGTGCCAAAATAAACAACTCCGCGCAAACCGTAAATATCGTAGAAAATCACATTATGCTTACAGAGCGCGAAAAACAGTCCCGTTTTAACTTTAAAGATACATATTTGTCGCTTACTTTTGCTTCGATCAATCGATGCTTCATTCAAATATTAAAAAATATTTTTTTCTAACTCGATAACTCGATAAAATAAAAGATCGATATTTTTATTCTTTGGAGTTGCCCAACTGTATCATGTTTATGAACTTTAATCTTTAGAAATTTTATATCTTTTAGATAGGAATGTAGTGACCATAAATGAGATAGGATTTATACTTTACAAGCATTACATGTTATCGTTAAGCTCGTAAATGATTTTTATTCAAGGAAATGTAATAAAAAGGAGAATAATATTATAATCTCGATTTGAATGATGCCTTCCCGTCGCTTCGATATTTTTAGAGTTTACCAACGCAAAATTACCGCTCTGACAGCGGCAACAAGTTAGAACATTAAGTTAGAACGTGTTCTTGCCTGTTCCTTAGAGAAGACGCATTTGATGGTAACCCAGCGATGCGCCTTAACGGTGCAGTTACAGCCGTTCATGACGCATATCCCCGGATTGCTGGCCTCGACGATGCACATTAGGAACGTGAGATACCATAGGAACACTGAGCATACGATCGCACGATCACATTTAATAAGCCCATCCAAGGCGCTGAATACTCTTCGCTTGGCACTCATTTCGACGATCCCTGATCGAGCGGTTAGATCATCACCAGCTGATCAGCGGTGATTCCTCGCTTCTTTCATAACGATTCGATCACTCACGTTGCGGAATAGCACATTCGCGCGAAGCGATTCGAATGAACTTATCGATTCATTGATTTTGAAGACACTGTGCTTGCAAGTATCACCCACTTGTATTCTTTATCCGCTTGGAATTTCCTCCACCGATCGATTTCGCGTCTGGACGGAAAGGGAGGTTCATCTCTTTTCTTTATCGATCTGTAACGATCAACATTCCACGCTGCATGAAAGGAAACTGGCAGGCAATTGTGCTCGAACGACCTGTCTCTCTCGATACGCGCGCGGTCGGTTCGTTGTCGAAGAAAATGAGGAAAAAAGAGGAAGTGATAGGGCAACTTAGAATCCAGCTGACGCGATCATGACGGAGGTTGCTTTTAAACTGTTGTGGTCGGTGGCATACACGATCGGTGTCTGCTCCCCACCATAGATCCATGAAACTCAACTCGCTTTGCCACTCGCTCTCTCCATCTCTCACCGCGCGTTCTCCCTCTTCGGCCTTCGGAAAGATAAACGTCAGGGCACGACTCGTCATCAAGTTTGAGAAGACAGGACGATGCCTTCTTCGGAATCGGATCCGTTACGTTCACCAGAAAAGCCAACATCGAATTTTGCGAGAGCGGTCATCAATTTTCGGATGCGTTAACCAACACTATCGAGCGCACCTGCAAAGACGACCTTGACCAACTTCCGATCCTCGGGCTACGTCAATGACCCACCGTTTATCACGGATGCTAATTGCGTAAACCATGTTCAGAGCTTGTAACCTTGGAGTTCCTTGGAGTTCGTTTTTCATAATAGATCGTCATGAATGTGTTTATTCTATCTAAATCTGATTGTTGCAAATATTTATTAAAGTTTGTTATTATTTTCCATATTCGAAATTATATTCAAAATCTTTTAGATATATTAGCCATTTGAAAATTAAAGAATAAATTTAAGGCTAAAAATCTTAAGAGTTTTAGTAATTTAAGAATTATTAATATTATTAATCCAAATTCACTATTTATTGATGAAAAAAATATAATTATTTTTAGATTAAATTTAAAAGAAAAGCGAAATGTTTATTTTCTTTGATTTATGCTGAATTGATTTATTCAAAAAGATTACAATGCTCTCTAAATTTTTTAGAAGAGTGGAATCTTAACTCTAAATAGTGAAAATTGAATTCATCTTGAAAAAGAGTGGCTTAATTTTCAATCTTTAAGAGCGTGCGATTTAAGAGAGTGCGATTTCACTCTTCGGAGTGATAATTCACTCTAAAAGTTTTAAAGAGTACGTAAGGATAGTTTTAAAGAGTACGTAAGGATATTTTACGAGTTTAAATTGTTTGAAATATTAGGTGTACAACTTTGCTTCCGCCGTTTTCCTATAGATGGCTTTAGCGGTAAGTG
>Ga0157363_1001121_pt1 | contig 21861 bp, 16 predicted proteins | sample AttsexASBM1_FD_111477 | JGI IMG/M metagenome (GOLD analysis project Ga0157363, IMG submission 111477) | Fungus gardens microbial communities from leaf cutter ant in Ribeirão Preto, State of São Paulo, Brazil - Atta sexdens ASBM1 | ecosystem: Host-associated > Fungi > Mycelium > Unclassified ... | reverse complement strand
CCTAATTAAAAAGTAAATAATTTTAACCTAAGAAGGTTGTTTTACTCTAAAGAAGGTCCAAAGGACACTTATTATTCTTTTGTGTGGACAGGTTACAAATAAACACTGCAGCATAGAACTATTACTCAAAGAAAGCTATCTACTATGTCTACACAAGATAATATGTCTGCTAAGCACCAGTAAGCTTTAATGCAAAACAGATAACTAAGCTTTCTTTGCCTAGCTAGAGTACTTCTTAAGTCTATGGTCTGGCTATTTTTCTTGACTTTGGAGAGTGTTACTCTCAATAAGAGAGTAATAAGAGAGTAATTAAAAGAGAATAAAGAAGGCCCTAAGTTAGGTAGTCTCAAGAAAGAGAATTGAATTCTAATGTTATAATTTAAGACTAAGAGATAGTCTGAAAAAGAGACCAAGAAATTGGTTTCTTAAAGATTCCACAAATGGATTTATATCTTTGGAAAGAAGGTGAGTGAGAGGATGCTGATAAAGAAGTTGTAAGATCATGTAATAAATATAAAAGAGAGATTTATACTGAGAAATAGAAAGGTATATCTATTATTGAGAGAAGAGATGTATGAGTTCATTGAAGAACAATTAAGGAAGGGGTATATCAGACATCTAAAGTTACCTCAAATGGCATCTATGTTTTTTATAGGAAAAAAGAATAGTAAGGAGCATATGGTATAGGACTATTGATATTTAAGTAAATAGACTATTAAAAGTAATTATTCTTTGCCTCTTATTTTGAATATTGTAGAGAATATAGACACAAAGAAGGTATTTACTAAGTTAGATCTAAGATGGGGGTATATTATAGAAGTAGTGAGTTTCATAGATGACATTATAGTAGGAACAAAAGACACAATGAGGTAGTAGAGAAAGTAGTAAAACAGTTGGCAGAGAATGACTTATACATAAAATCAGGAAAATGCAAGTGGAAGATTATAAAGATAGGATTTTTTAGAGTAGTAATAAGATCAGAGGGGATTAAGAGTACTAGAATAGCCAACTTTGAAAAAAGTTAAAGATGTACAGAAATTTCTGGGACTAGCCAATTATTATTGGTGGTTCATTAAGGATTTCACAGTGATAGCTAGACTATTATATGATTTGATAAGAAAGAATTAGAAGTGGAATTGAACAAAGAAACAAGAGATAGTGTTCAAAGAGTTAAAAGAAAGATTTACAAGAACTTGTTACAAACTTCATTCAGCTTGTATCTCCACAACTAGTAGACCAATTTTCACAAAATAAGTTGCACTGGAAAGCCCCAAATAAGTACATATATGGGATGTACAAAAGTAACAACAAACAACTAAGATATCAGGCCATCAGTAACTATAAAAGCTTCATTGGCTAATATCTCATGAATGGCTAGACAGATTCACATGACTGAACTTGAGTTGAAAAGTGCTCATCAAACAGTTTCTAATGATATATCATATATCATATAAAGATCAGTATTTATAGAGATACAAGTATATCAATGTAGTAACATAATTAGTTACATTTTAAAATTAGCCTGACATCTGCTATGACAGATGATGGCCCCACCAGGTATGAGTTTTGGTCATGTGATGGAAACAGCTTGCACACAGACCATTACTATTTTGTATAAATACTTTTGTATTTGAGAATTAGACTTCAGATTTAACAATGTCATTATTAAACTTCTAAATCAATTCTAAATCTCTAAGAGTATATCCAAGGTTTAAATATCACAAATAAGTGAGTAGTTCATTTTGTGATATCTCAATAGAAAGTGATATGAATAGTAGCACCTGAGTTGAAAACTTCAATTCAAGTGGTAGTAAGTTTAACAACACTAACAATTTCTTTAGTAATGAGTTTTTCAATATCTAGCTAGTTTTCCAGCTCCCTCACAAACTTTTCTTTAGACCAAGATTTATTTAGAGTTCCCTTAAGTGTTAGGACAACTGGGTGGAAGAGCCAAGTACTTTAAATCTCTAGGAAATCCTAAGTCTATTTGTCTAAAAAATACTAAACTATACACTCATCTTCAAGAAATCCTAAGAGAATAGAATAAGAATTTCTGAAGGTGACAACTATTTTATATATTAATGGATCTATTCTAATGTGTTAGAATAATGATACTTAAGTAATTAGAAATAGTTTAGAATGGAGAAACCAAAATAAAAGAGAACCAAAGTGCTTAGTAGATACTTTCAGAGTGTGGGAAAGTAGATAAGCAGATGTGTGAATGATACTAGAAGACTTTGGAAGACCACAGAGTATTGCAGAGGAGTAAGAGGGTGTGGAAAAAAGAGTTTAGTAATATATCCAGATAGTTAGAAGTATTGGTATGTAGCTTGAAGGGGTTTGGAACATAGAAAATTGGATGAGTAAATAAGTACAGATGTAGGAATAGGTCACAGAACATGGATCAGCTAAAAAAAATAGAAGAGAAAAGTCTCAGAAGAGCCAGTTCTCTTATATCAGGCTCAGATTAGCTTATGTTACTCTTATTCTTTCACTTTCTTCTGCTCTTCTGTTTTCCTCCAGTCTCAAATATCAACATATTATTATTATCATGTTGTAAGCTATTTCTTTCACTAGAAAAAGTTCAATCCTACTCATTATATATAAAGGTGATTAGAAGTTTAGGTTTAACAGTATAGCTAGTAAGACAAGCAGCAGTGAGTTTATTGGAAGCAAAAGTAGGCAACTAATAAGATAAGAATTGAATGATAGAATTTTGATAGTCATTATTACTAATAACAACACTAACAGCAAACAACTCTGCTTTCTTTGTATGAAGGTCATTCAGGAAGACTTAAACATCTCCTTTATCAGGACAGCAAGCATTTGTAAATTTACAACATAAATGAGCCTGTAAGAAGATACTCTTGTAAGTATAGTCCTTTGCAATAATATTCTATATCAGTTTGATGGATGGATAGGTGGAGATAACAACAAAAGTAGAGTCTGAAAGTTATTAAGCAAGTAAAGAGTGAGCAATGCTCTTATTTCAGTTCCAGATATAAACAGTTTTCTGAATAACAGTAGAAATAGATGTGTCAGAATTGTGAACAATGGACTTAGTTTTACCTTATTTTCCTTCTCTTTTATTTTCTTTTTCTGATTTTTTCCTTTATTTTGTTTCAAGTTTCAATTTCCTTTTTTCTTCATTTGAACTTAGTGGAAGAAGACAAAATGTGACATCATATGTCACAGTCACATCAGTCACATGCTCATGTGACACAATGGAACAATGTAGAAGGTTCTAGAGATAATGATGTCATACAGCATAGTTAACACAGGTTGACCTCAAGGCAAACACATGATCATTAGAGCTAAAGAAGTGTAGCACAGACCATCAGTAGTTTGTATATAAGATAGACATCTTGTACTTAGGAACTCTATCGAGTTCTCTTGTGTTACTCAATACAAGAGTGTATCTTTCACTTTATACATAAGCTTAAAGTCATAACAAGATACTACTACAGGAGAAATAATAGTAGTGGGTGATGTAGGAGTAGCAAGTGGTGAGTATTGCATAGGAGAGGACACTACTGGACAGGGTAAACTGCTATCAAAATACTTTTATAATCCTTTTTCTTAGACTATCATCTGAAAACAGAGTACAAAAATTGCCCAGTTTAACCCAGATATATCCAACTTGGGCATAAAGATAGGCAGAATATCATTTGAAGTGTTGGACATATTCACTTTAATAGAATAAATTGATTCTTTCAGCAATATAATATTTTGGGGCCTATAACCTGTAAGAACAACATTAGTATACAAAACAGTGCAAGAACTGAGGCATACATTGTGCTATATGGTAAACTGTATAGCAAAGTAGTACTGAGTAGTGTCTATAAAAATAACATAAGACTTAGCATAAATAGTAGAGTTTAAGTAGCTTCTAAAACCTTAATAATGTTGATATAAGTTTGCTAATCCAGCCTCTCTTTTATTCACACTCCCCAATCTCTTCTGGTGCAAATCAATCATCTTTATTATACTTCAGATATTCTTGCTGGACCCTTGCTAACTCTATAAATTTCCATTTCTAACATCTAAATATTACTAGTAACTAGAATAAGGCTTAGTAGTATTTATTCTAGATAACTATTCTAAGTTGTATACTTAGTATATATATATAAGTAGATTACACTGTAAAGCCTTATTCTGAAAATTGACCAAAACTAACATTATCTTCCAGTGTTGGCAACAACACATCTCACTACTTTCTAATGGCTTTGTCTTTCTAGTCTCCTAAGTACTCTTCTAAAATATATGACTAGTACAACTTATAAAAGCACAGTACATAAGCTGAAGCCAAAGATTATTCTGACTCCCACTTTCACATTCTTGGATAATGCTTAACTAACTATTTGGATTTCTAAGAGACCCTTGTTGGATCTCAGATAATGAGGTGTGAACTATGTCTAACACTAACTCAACACTACTTAATTAAACAATGAGTAATATCTAGATGCTAGCCTGAGCCTAGTCAACATCTAGTCAACAATATCTGACTACTTGTACTGAGCAGCTAACTTCCTTTTATACTTGAGATTCAACTTCTAAACTAAGGATAACTAACAGTTGCAATGACTATTAGTTGAGAATGAGAAGAGAATAAAAGAACTCAAAGGCCACATGATGCAGTGTCCCAAGAGAAGAAGTTGAGTTCCTACTGTTATAACAACCACAAGTTAAGATAACTCAGGCTATACTCAGTAATACTTAGATAGCTCAAGTAGGAATTACAAGAGAAAATCTATGCTTTATTGCTATACTGTTTATACAAGTACATCACAGTCTATGCTAACAATAAATAACTCTACCCTAATGTCTATATATTCTCCATGAGTCTTACATAAGAACAATACTATAGCTATGTTTATTATTTCTGATCCTTCTATATCATATGACTATAGTTATATACTTTTTATTATCCAAGAGAAAATAAAATAAAATAAAAAGAGATATAAAATCAGAAAAAGTAAAAAAAAAAAAAAAGAGAAATCAAAATACTGGAGTTCTGAGCATACCATGATAATAATAGGTAAGCATGAAATATCATAGAAGAGCAGATGAGACATTTAGTAGTAGAAGAATTGGTTGGTGTGAAAGAGTGGAAGAGTGGATCCCTTACAGGTAAGTGGTCATCAGTTGTCCACACTGCACCATGCTGCTGTACCTTGTAACTTGGATGAAATACAACGAAATCTCAAATTACCTAAAAAGGAATCTTGAAGCACGAGCACAAATATTTGGCAAAATCTTGACGTCGGAGTCTGAAATTGATTGAACGCCAAAAACGCCGAGCGATGCTACGCAATTCACAAACCGTTCTGTCCTCCTTGCTTGCTTTCTCTCGTCATCTTCAAATTCAACCCTCTTCTTTCCTTCATCTCCTCTCATAGCTTTCTATTTTCCTTTGTTTTCTCCCCTCTTTTATCATGGCCCTTAGCTTCATTGGGTGCGTTTTATATATTTCACTTTATCGACTGGATGTACTGATACGGCGATAGAAAACCCATTTCTCTTATTTCGCACTCTGATGTGCGGTACAGAGGTACATTGGCAGGTATCGATCCTGGAGCCTCTACGATCCAATTATCCAATGGTACTCCCTTCTCTTTTCTTCACTAGCTTCGTCCTGATCTCGACAGTGTATTCTATGGGTACGGAGTCACGTCGGTGCGTACCGTTTCTTCGTCCCTGGGAAGGAGCCATGCCGAGGCCGACGACGACGAAAAAGACACTGACTGATTTTTACTCTGGCAGACCGCCAAATGAATTCATACCTCCAGTGCAAGAACCATATCAGTATATTATTTTCAGAGCTTCTGAAGTGAAGGATTTGGCCGTGGATGAGCCTGTCCCTCAACGGAGTGTTCACGATGATCCTGCTGTCCTAGGGGTGAGTTCAAGTTCACCCTTTGTGTCTGCTTGTCGCGTGTCTTCTATATGATGAAACTAATCCGGATGTGAAAACAATTATCCGAGAGCGCATAAATCCATGTGGAGATTTCCGTTGCCTTCCTTCTGATACCCAACTTCCTCGAATGAACCTTTTTTTTTTTTACTGATTTAACATTTTACTTTCCCCCTCTTTAGGCTTCGGCTCCAGGTCAAGCATCCGCGGGTTACTCTCCGTATCCCACCCCAGCTCAAACTGCCTCTGGTGCTTCTGCTCCTGCTCAACAACTTGATGTACAACAACAGCAGTCGGATTATAGTCGTCAAGGTTCACAATCCAAACCTGCAAGTGTTGCTCAACGATCACCGCAAGTGGCCCAAGCACCTGTTCAGCCAACCCAGCAGCATCAACCTTCTCAGTCTCAACCACAACAAACCCAACAACCACGACAGTCACGCATTAAAGCAGGAGGACAAACTCGTCGAACGGGCGGTGGAGCTTCTATACAGAATGCTGCTGCTTCTCTTGAAACCGTTGAACGTGCTCTCGGAGATTTACGTGTCAGCAATGCTCAAAATGGTACTGTCCATTCCACCAGTGGGGGTACGGGGAAACGAACCGGTAGTGGACGACAACAGCAGTCTATCGAACAGATCAAAGTTCCCTCGACGGATTTCGATTTCGAGAGTATGAATGCCAAGTTCAACAAAGCCGCTCTCGCACACCAGGAAACTATTGTTACTATAGCAGATGGGCCTGACACTGAGTCCAGGGGTACACCATCTAATGACTCGATTGCGCCAGAAAAGAAGAAAGAGGCAGCATATGACCGTCAAAGGTCATTCTTTGATTCTCTTTCATCATCTACTTCCACACCCCTCTCTGGCGGACCAGGTGGTGCTGGTGGGCGTGGGGGAAGGCGCAGTGGAGCTGGCGGAGGTGGAAGTGCTGGAAGGAATAGGAGGGAAGAAGAGAGGGAGAGGAATGTTGCAACGTTTGGAGAGCCGGGCGGCGTTGGGTTGATGGGGCCTGGTGCGTATGTTGGTGGTTGGGGTGGATATGGAAGGAGAGGTGGCAGGCCGAGGAGGGGAGGTGCTGGTGGGCAGGGGGTTTCTGCTAGAGGTTAACTTTGTCGACCCTTTTGAGTGGCTTGGCTGTTTGTCTTCCTGTTGGTTTTCTTTGATTGAGGCCTGTAGTGTGCCATGAATCGGCACACTGTTGGTAATTGGAAATTATTTGAGTGGCATGGGGTCATGCCCCTGGAAATATGAGCATATTGGGTGTCGACCGTCACTATGATATCCCCTGGCATCGATGATCATTAAGATTTCCACATTTTTACTTTCAGCGACTCAGGATGGGGATTTCCAGCATCCAGAAATTAAGGACAGTCTGGAAAAACGATACAACAATCAAGTCATTCCAAGCTGATCGAATACGGTAAATCCGTTGGGAGTGTGCCTTTACTATTTTTGAATGCATAGCCTTTGACCCACTGCCTCGATATTTATTATCCTGGATTGGGTGATCGCGTCAGCCACCATAATATTCCGCAGCACGAAGATATATAAACTTCCCAGCACTACAGCTCAAATCCACTTCGTCTCCTCACCTGGATTACGATGGGCGTGCAGCTTCGGGTCTCAGATGGAAGCCTTGCTAAGAGGAGAGTCTCTCAGTGCATCATGACAGTTACGATCATTTCATGCATTGTATCATTTTCTGCATTCCTTGTCGCCATTCCTCTCCTCAAAATCCAACTTCTCCTCCTGAATCCATTCGCATGCATCTTGACTTTATGCCATCATGGATTGACTCTCCATGAACACGTGAATATTACCACCTGGTGTCCTACCTCAAATTTACTCATTGTCTCACCGCCACGAAAATTGCCATTACCATTGGCTTTGCCGATGATTATGGTTATCTGGCTCACTGGCGCCATTTGGTTGGTGGTGTCTACCATCAATGCATCATTATTGGGAATGTCTTTGTGGGCAGACCCAAATGGACATCATAATTATCTTATCATTGGGGTCATACTTCCAGTGATGGAGGCAATCCTGCTGATGCTCATGGTGTCATGGTGTTTGCAGGAGAGACAGGTCATCCTCAGGACGGACAAGGGGTACTAAGCATTACAATGATTCTTGGTCTGAGATCAGGAGCTACATAATCATCAAGTTAAGTCAAAATGATGCTTGTTAGATATAGAAGCAGGACTTTGTAGCAGTTAGCATTCAGTTACGTATGTACCAACAGAATATTTTAGGAATAGACATTGACAACCCAGTTACCACAAGCAAGATTTGAATTGATATAACGATTCAGTATTCTTCCTATCACCGGCGCTCCCACATAGACCGTCAACTCGCGAAAAGAATCCGGTGGCACCACCAGCGTGTTCAGGTGACTTGAAGCTACATGGGATATAGAGCTGCTGTAACAGTTTCGGAAGTCAACATTCAGATTCCGGAGATTGTGACACTGTCGGAGAAGTTCTAGGCATGCTGCCATAGGGGGTGGAAAGGTGAGTTTTAGATAGTCGAGCCCTTCCCAATTGATGTTAACTCCTTTGAAAGAAAGGGGGTCCCCCAAGAAACTCAGGTCCAATGACCAGTCCAGTCGGCGGAGGCGAGGGAATCGTCTTCTGTCGAGAAAAAACGATAAAAGTTTTTTGGAAGTCTCCGTAGACACAAAGATAGCCCCCTCAATCCTTGCCTCTTCTAAAGTTCCAAATACTAAATTTTGACGATTCTTCACATCAAGTTCACGATCAAATCTACGGAGGACCTCCAAAGCAGTATCTTCATCAAACAAGATGCGAACACATTGCCATCTGCCAGCCCGTGACAGCAACAAATCCAGGATCCCTCTGTCTGGATCCCTTCCATAATAGGACCACTGTGTAATGTATAAACGGAGAGGGATTTCCTGGGCGAGGATAAGGTAGTGAGAGATAATGGGGTGGGCGAAGTTGCGGTCAATGGTCAAGGCAGACCAAAGAACAGGTGTAGATAACGCAACCTCTCTCCAGTGCCGACAGACATGCGACAACAATAGAGGTCCCTCATATGCAGATGGTCGGGGTGGGCGGTCTGCATGACTATCGAGAAGATCTATGACATGTTCCTGAAATATAGCACTGAGAATGTCATAGGGAATTGTGGCTTGACAGTGAGACGAGGTCATGCAAGGTGTTGAAACCGAAGACGTCGAACCAATTAGTGCGGCAGGATTTTTATATGCCACACCATGTCCAAATTAAACTGTATGATATTTCTATTTCATCTATGATACCATAACTAGTGCTTGATAATTCCAAACCTTGAGAAGACAGCCTGAGATCTCCAGGTGAATTTGGCCAGGTTCTACACAGCCGGCTGATCCGGAAAAGGTCCAGAGATGTCGTCGCGAGTTCTAATAGCCAGTTCATTGACCCGTCTCGATTTTGTGCTCTCTACTGCGAAATCATGCTGACCCCTAAGTCAAACAGGAACAGGTCTGGTTTCTCTGGGCCAGCCAAATGAAGGCGAGTAGCAAATGCCAATCACATTGCGTGACCTTCATAGTATTGCAGCGTAACGAATTACCACTGGGTAGCTGGTCAATAAAATTTTGACCACTTGTTGAGCATCTCTTCTCAGCTCCATACATATAATCATTCAGGGGAAAATAACAAAATAGCAGTAGTTTCAGGTCTTCAAACTGTTTTGGAGCCTGAAAATGGTTAAAGAAAATTTGAGATTTCTGGCGACCAGACACTCACGACTTAGGTGCAAGAAATGAAAATCATTTTATAAGTATAGCGAGTTCTTCGGCTGATAATTGTGACAGTCATCCACTCTCACCCATAACCAAGGTATGAAAATTGGGAAATACAAGCTCTTCTTCAACCGTTTTCCGAACCACGTCCTGGATGAATTTCTCAACCCTTGTTACATTTTTCAACACATGCCTATCCACCTGGCCTATCTCACTTTCAATGAATATTGAAGGCAGTAGTCTCTGGCCAATTGGGAGGCCTGGTTTCGCAGGTCGTGTGTGCGTCGTGGGATTGTATCCCAGAGGGCCGCCGCCTGAAGTAGAGGTCGTGGAGGGGGTGCTGTTCATATTAGGGATGGCCGAAGGAAATGTTGCGTTCCCGAGACTCGATGAACTGAGATCACCAAGTCCAAGCTTAGAACCTCCTGTAATGATAGAATCATCAGGTTCTGGAGGTGTACTTGAGTTACATTGATCCACTCCGACGCCGGGAGCGTTTGAATTCAAGGAGGAATTCGACATCCTTCGTGAACCGGCTGGTCCATACGGATCAAGGTCATCAAGGATACACAGATGTACACGCTTTTTCCTTCCTTCGTACGCTATGGCAAGTTCTCCGTTGAAAACAAGGCCAGTTATGGAGAGTCGAATTGGGAGGGACATGAACATAGGTGAGGGATAGTTGATAAGGAGCGACGTTTGTATCGATATACGAATATTAGATTGCCAGTTGACATGTAGGTGAAGTTGCAGGTTCGGGTAGGGATCTAGCTGTTCATCTGTAAGCACTGACAGAGGAATAGCTTCATCTATAGAGCTCTCCGGCTCGATTTGAGGTGTGGGCCCTGTATGATGCCCATGCAGAGGACTAGGTATCATGACGAAAGGCGTTGTCGGTGATGGACTTGGGTAAAGGGGAATTTCATTACTGGCGCTGAATGGTTGCATCCCATAGGTACCGAAGCTTGGGGGTCGACTCAATCCTGAGGTCCAAGGATCCATGCTCAGGGAGACATCAGGAGAAATATGATCTTCAGGGTAACGGCTCCGCATGTGTGGAGGCAGATGGTGCTGCCTACTGCCTGCAATTGGTGTTGGACCTCGTCTGACCCCTGCTCGGCGCGAAACCCATTCGTAGTCATCATCATTTATTCCAGCTCCACCCTCTGTTACTTTGACCGGGTCATGGTCTTCATCATTCTCATCTTCCAGAAAATCACGATATATATCGCGCAAGTCTACTAATTCCACATCAGGGGCATTGGATCCAAAATCTAGGGCTATAACTTGCACAGGCCCAATGAAGGACGGCCTTTCTGCGCTGTCGAGTTGCCGGTTAAGCAGGACAACAATATGGTCTGCGAGTGACGCGTCAAGTTTGAGCCAGTCAAGGTCAATTGACATGATGTTTCCAGATCACATGATGCCTCAAATAACTAGCAAATATTATCATGTCATGGGCTGCTTTCGAGAGAAAAGTAAGCTATTAGATCCAGACATAGATGCAGGTCGGCGCGCAAAATCTTCCAGGTTCAACTGGGATGAGTTTCGTGAACGAGACGTTAGGAATTGCTGTCCATCGTGAGCATCCCGAACCACACTGCCAGGTCCAGGAGAAGTCCCACGGGATATCGTATAGCGTGTCGAGCTGACCACGGTTACTTCCATTGGATTCTCTGGAGATAGTGCTTGTGGTGAACTCGATGGGCCAAAAGGCCGGAAATGAGAAAGCGAATGTGCATCGTCGTTCCTTGTTACACCTGAACGTGGCAGCTGTCGCACCCACAAGGCAGGTTGCGAGGCTGGCGAAGTGCGTCCATTCCCACTGATAAACCTCCCCTCCTCTATAGACCCTCCATAAAGATCCTTCTTTCCTCGCATAAGCCGAAGAAGACTCGTCTTCAGCTGCCGCCTGAGCAGATATATCACAATGAATACCACAACCATCCCAAAGAATATCAACACTGGTGAGAATCCTAGGGAATCACGGGTTAGTGAAGAAGGTAAATGAAACATCAGTTTGTCTTCAATCGTGTCCAATGATGTCGAGAAGAATGGCGGTTGAATAGGCTTCAGTAGTACATCAGTGTGGTCCTCAGTATTGTCAACAGGATTGACAAGTTTATCACTCTTCTTCAACGGAGTTACTTCCTTGCTTGCCTCCAAAACCATTTTACCCAACGTCCAGCTAATAGCGATATCGTTGACTATGTCCATAGACTGAAATGCTGGTGGCCTTCCTAAGCCCTTCTGCTCCGCTTGTTCAGCTACCTGATCGCCTGCAGTCGTGTTATTCCCTTCTGGATCCACTATCCGGGGCATCCCAAGTCCCTCATGAAGCACATTAACGATCCATGCTGCCTTGAAGCATTGCATCTGCAACCTGGATGTTTCGACCTTCGGCCCCCAGACATCAGCTCCAACTATCTTTCCACCCTTCATGACTTCACCGTCCCCTCCTAGCTGGTGTTTTTTCCGCGATTCTTCGTGCTGCCTCTCAATTGCCGTCCAATGGCGGCCACAAAATTCCACAGCTGCACGCTCATATTGCACAAAGTCATATACACCTCCCAAGCCAAAGATGTGCTCCGAGGAATACCAGTATTCTGACACGCCGATGAAGTGAGATACAGAAAAGTCGATGGGAGGGACATGAATGCCATTCATCAGACAAGGTGAATCAGGGCATGGCATGTCCTTGTTGAGTAATGGTGCCGTTTTGCGCATGCACTGCTCGAAGGAGCCGGTTCCCGTTAGCGTATAGGGTTTCGTGGCATGAATGTGGGCAGCACCAGTGATCTGAGCTGCGCTTTCAGTCAGTTTCAAGCCCTTTGGTAGACAAGGATCCAAAACCTCGACGCTGGTATGGGCTTCTTCAAACTCTTGAATCGTCTTCTCCACATATCTTTCTCGAGCCTGATTCGTCCCGTATCCCAACCACGTTGTTACAAACACCTTGTGCCGAATCTCTTCCCCACTCAACAGCCTTAACCATACCTCTACCAAACCTTTTCCCTTCACATTATGCTCGTGTTCGGCACCAGGTTCGAATGCGATTTGCGTTGACGCACCCCCCATATCCAGAAACCCATAAGTCGTCCTCAGAGAATCAGTCTCTTTCTCCTTTCCTTTGCTGTTCCTCGACGACTTGCTTTTGAATCCATCCATAAGATAGTTCACTGCAATCCAGCCGAATAGTCCCTCCTCCTCTCCTGTGATAATCCGCACACTGCTCCCGCAAGGACCCAAGGTCTCTGACGGATCATCGACTCTGAAGTTGAAGGAAAGTAGGTAGTGACACGCATGTGTCAGGATGGCTGCCTGTTCTTCCGGCCCGAGTAACCGCATACCTGCCGTAGCCAAGAGATATATAGGTGTCGATGAGTGCAAAGACGGTGGTATCTCCTCTACGGCATATGATATCAGCGGCTTTAGATACGCCCCAACAGCAACTGGATTCGAAGCCAACGAGGACAGTCCTAGCGTATGTTCCAGGCATAGACGAGGAATGGGTTCAAAGTGATGAAATCGAACAACCGTCGTCACTGACCTGGTTCAACTTTATATACCCAGCTATTATCATCTTTCGAGCCCTTCTCCACCTTCGGTAGGGTATCTGCAAGATTTCTTTCCTTGGATAGATCTATGGTCTTCGGATCTCGCCAGCTATATATTTGTAGACGAGAGCCAGAGGAACCAGCGTCTATCACGATGCCAAAATGTCGTCCCGCGAGCCAGGGGTCATTCGAAGTCGGTGGTGCCATTCGACGTTGAGACGTAACAACAGAAGATATATGGGACCAAGTTGGCCCTGGTGGAGCCCTTGAAGTTGCAGTAGTTTAGGGATGAAAGTTTCGGAAACAGGCGTACTGTTAACCGTGCTTTGACCTTCAACAAATTGCCTGTCAACATGAAGAAATGATTCTACAGTCAGAACTGTGGAGATCCAACAATCCGTGCGTACGTGTTAGGGGGACTTTGTACGGAATAGTAGGATTAAGAGATATTTATGGATGGCAATAAAACGTGGTCACCTGTCAAGTAAATTTTAGCGTTCCAAGCGAACTGGCGCTCAGACACGATAAATGTCGAATTAAGTGACTACCCCCAAATCACCGGTGTGTGTTCTGGTTCCGAGTTAGATGTAATAAGAATAGATGCTCCGTAAGGTGGTTTCGTGTTGGTGAGTTAAGTATAAGAAAATGCCATTAGTTGTCAGGATGCTGGTTGGTTGTGGTCCGTCCTCCGTGAAGTCTAACAGGACTCCGTCGAGGATGGATAGAATGGAAAGCGGAGGGGGATTGTCTTGTCGAGGATGGATGCGTGCAGCAGCTTTGAACTGATCATATAGATAGGATATCCTTATACAACGAACGCTACTCCTTGTAACACCCAACCACACCCCCTATTCTACCACTCCTCGTCTTTCTCAGTGCTTTATTACTAGTCGGCTCCTTACCTAATTTGTTCTTGTCAAGACTTGTCTCCATTATCTTCCTCAACCTCATAATGTCCATAACCCAATCAGTCTCTTCAAGTAGTTCCTCTCCGCGATCATGTAGTCTCTCTTCTTCTTTGATATTATCCCACATCACTTCGACCGATTTCCTCTCACCTGTGCGCCAAAGGAGAATCTGATTGAAAGCCTCCGGTATTAGCACATCAAGGCAGTATTGCACTTTGTCAAGCGGGGAGAGATTTTCATAATCAGGAGATCCACGTTGGCGCAGCCGAGCACTGTGATCATCTTCTCGAACAGCGATGGTTCGTGGGGTAAATGAAAACGGAAAGGCTGAGTTGGGCTCCCTTCTTGTGGATTCTATCTCAGGCGGATTCCTGACCTACTGCTCTTTTAGTGGATGATAGGTCCCAACAAAGCATACACACCTCAGCTGCTTGAGGCTCTTCAGTAACTGCCGCTCCCATTTTAGCTGTTACGCCCTTCCAGAAAACTATTCGAGTGAACTAGATACTAAGAGAGCAAAACTACTAACCTGCGTCTCAACTACTAGATGAAGATCCACGGCTTGATAGGGCGACTTCGAAGAGGCCGTCCCCAATACAGGGTCGGCTCTTGCCAGCCCATCTACTCTCAGCCTTTCACCTCCGTCGTGTATATTGTTTCGAACGTACTGATCCTGTGAGCTTGTTCAGGATTATTATCTTCGGCAGGATATCGCCCACGTACACCTAAACACCACTCCTCCACAAGAGGTAAGAAATCATCTGCGTTCTGTGCATCAACAGCACCTCTCATTCCGCCTTCATTTTTCAGTTTCTGCCGCATGGTCCCCCCTTTGATATACATGTTGTGCCTCCGTAGGGCCCATGTGGCCTCTTCAGTCATAATAGCTTTGAGGATAGGAGTCACATATGGAAGCTGATAGTGAAGCGGAAGGTCACAGAAATCCGGACCTGATAGAATAGGAAGACTTCCAACATTGACGAGAGAGAGGGAACGAGATGAAGACTGGTTACAACAACCAGTGCTGATCGTGTCCTTTTGTGTCCCTTCGTCAAAGTCATTGACTACGTCTATGTGGCTGGATTCAAACTCTCCAATCTATGAGCGCGCCGATCTTTGGTCAGAAGTGACTGCAAGTCAGAACAAGTGCTCACAATACAAGTTCCGAATTCGTCTTGCGAGGTAGTATAAAACTGATCCCTTGGTATATACTTTTCCTTCCTATCCAAGAACATGACGCGAAACATCCTCTTCTGCTTTCCTTTTCCAGTTGAAGACCGCTTGATTTCTAGTATTCTGGCCGGCCAATAAGTAGTTCCTACAGCTGTAGCCCTAGCTAGGCATAAATCGCCTATAGATACAGAGTTTAACTCCAAGTCGTAATCGTCATTGAGATATGAGAGGTTAAAGATACTCGTTTGGGTCGTGGAAGTATCATCAATGAGTTCGCGGCCTGATGAGAGAGGCAAAGGAAAAGACGTCAGAGTGGGAAGTGATCTTGGCGAAGATGGAGCACCGTCATCCTGCGAGTATTTCCTCCGTGATTTGGATCGGCATTTCTGAGTTAATTCCTGGGGCCTTTTACCCTTCCTCGAAGAAACGTCTTGATGCGAAAGAACCGTCCCGATGTCAGGCAGATCATCGCTATCCTCCTCGAGGCTTAATTCTTCGACAGAGGGGTTCACCTGCGATTTTAGTCGACTTGGTTGCCTGTCTTTGGAACTTAGTTGCCTGTCTTTTGAAGCTCGGAGGGTGCTGGTGGACTGCAGAGGAAATTCAGTTAAAGGTCGTACCAAAGGCTTGGTTTCCATCTGCTCATCGGCCAAAGTCAAACCGGACTCATCCCCGCCTGAAATACCATTAGAGACATTAGGCGTAGCTCCACGCCGTCGTTTCTGCTGCATCTGAACATTAACCGTAGATGCTCGTTTTCGCTTCCTGACTTTAGTACCAGTGAATATGACATTCACAGCCTGTGGGAGTTTTCCCGAGCGTTTACTTCCGTACGCTTTGACTTTATCCTTCCATGATTTACTTCTTCTAATGTGCGGCGCGAATTGATAGTCCTCGTCCTCACTTCCAGATTTCCTGCTCTCATCCGAAGAGCTTTCGACAAGATTTGCGCTGGCTTTGACTGCTGCCTGGCGCCTTCGTGGTCGTACGACCTCCATAGGCGTGAGAGGCGAATTGTGTTGCGAGGAAAGGGGAAAGGGAAAGGTCAATGTGTGTCACAGGGACATAGTCGATCAAAATGTCCGCTTCTTATAGCACGTTGCCAGCCAACCTTGGTTCCACATTGCAGCGAGAAAAAAATATCAGACTGGAACCCTAGCAAAGCATCTGATGTCCTGGACAACCCTAATAGGCCACTTACCCCAGAGAGCACGTGGTACTCTCCTTCATCATATAACCAGTACTGACCTCCTTGACTGGTTTGGTTACATTGTACCTCCTCAAAATTCCTACTCCCGAATGACAGCCATACGAGGATAGTTACTACTTCCGCAGTGCTGTAGATTTGCCCTAGTGCCTTTTCTGGACACATTTCCATCCCAAATCTTGAAATAAGCGTCCTCTCCTCCAATGCATTCTCATTGTTCCCACCGTATGGCTGGCCTAAGTTTGACCACTCTTCAAATTTCATCTGTATATGAACATAAAGGTGCTAGTTTTTGCAACCCTTATTTATATTCCTGTCTAACACCAGGGAGGTGCTCGAAGTGTTTAACCTCAGTGGAGAGACTCCCTTGGTCTGAATAAACCTTGCAGCAGTTTTTTCAGCTTCAAGAATTTCATGACATTAGTGCCCGGGCGATTGATTGCATTCAAGCCCTGACAAGGTCGAAAATCGATGGTAGCAGTAAAATTCATTCCCTACTGGAGATAAACTTTTCCGCAATGAGTCAGACAGCGATGACGCCGATCTGGTACCGTTTTTCGTACCAAAGATAAGATGAATGTTATGGAGCCTGCTTACCAGTCTCTCGTTATTGACTATAGCGCTTCTTGGCCAGCCGTCGATTAGGATGCGAAGTTTCAGGCTTCCAAAATATGGCCCTCTTTATCAGATCTCAAGTAATAAGTAATAATTTATGGAGGAATCAAGGTCTTCTCTGGCTGGCAGCAGGATGTTGGCTCAGGTGCTAATACATGTCGTAGTGACTTGATTTAATTCTAGCAACTAAGCATACGACTATGAAATACAAAATAAAATCACGAGAGTTAGAGAGAGCTGTGAATGAGTACAGCGGGACACCGTCATCAAGCATCCAACGAAGGAAATATGAATGAAATACAAAACGGAAAGTGACAAGGTATTCAGTGAAGAGACTATAAGTTTTGACATAACACTACGCCGTAGCATATAATTTGTCGGCTGGAAGTGATCGGCGGAGATCAAACGTAAATCCAATATGAAAGATGAGAGGGGAAAGGAAAATATGACCCAGGATAGTGATAGAAGAGGTGAATGGAAAAACCGAGCAATTACTTGATGAGTATGGGGATACAGCTCGCCGATTTTTTTGTCTGAGTCATTGTTTGGCATCAATCGGTCTTGGAGTTGGCTTGGTCATTCTTTTGTGCCCGCATTCGCCGTCAACTTTCTGAGCATTTGGTTTACCATCGTACGATTCGATACTCAGTCAGGCGTCGGCCGCTCGGAATCACCAGTAGAATGTCGCCTCTGCAGTTTGTTCCGGGGCCCCTGAGTTGGCCCTCCTGTCGAAAACCTGATCTTTTTGAAATTGAAAATCCTCTGCAAAAATGACTTTTGCGGGCTTTGTCCGGGACTTTTTGTGGTAGACGTAGCTGTGCGAATCGACTGACCTGGGCTTGGTGCCTAACAGGCCGATGCTCAGTGCAAAAGTAACATATAAAGCAAATGGAAATGACATACAATAGCATGAAGTTTCCGACCGGGTGAAGGAAGAACATAATAAGTACTTTCGGAGCTGACACTCTCTGCATCTGATCCCCGACCATCATCCGACCTCGGAACTCTGTGCATCCTTCCAGGCCCCGACGAGTGCATCCCTCGCCTTCTCCTGTCTTCAACACCATCCGGAGGCACAGGCAACGGATAGGAACCACCTTGAATAGGGACGGGAGCCGAACAACTGTAAATCATCCCATTCGGGTCCCGTGGCGGCGTTGGTGGATAGTACAAAATGGCAGGGGGATAAGACGGTCCATGATGAGGTGCATAAACAATGGATGGTGGTACTTTGTGGTTCGAAATCCCATGAGAGTGCTTCGTGGAGCTACCGGATGAGTGAGCGTGAAGCCCATGCCAAGGAGCCGGCCGCTCTTGAGGATTGATCTGTGGTGTAGCATTGAAATGGTGAGATGATGGAGGTGAATATACAATTGGCCTAGACAGTGAATGATCTTCATAAAAGCGGTTAGGTTCCGTCTGAGAAAATGACTCCAAAAGGTAGTGGTGAGAACTTCGATGATGTGAAGAGGATGCAGAACGAGGTGGAAGTGGACTGGGAACAGGTGCTTGTGAAGGAAGAACCCGAATTTCTTCTGGTGAATCTGCATCAGCGCCAATGGGTTCAGGATGTGGATGGTAGGATGTACATCCGTAACCAGGTTGATGAGCAGAATGGATGGTGACTGGGGATATTTGACGCGGATGAGATTGACCGGAAGCAGTTGTGTGAGAACGTCGGTGATATGGAGGCTCAGTCAAAGGACTACAAGGATAGCGGTCATGTCTCCGCAGAGAAGGGGTCACATGTGGGATGGGGATATCGGGTCGGCCGTCGCTATACCTCAGCACCATTTTCGGCGGTAGTGAGTGTGAGCTGCCATCAGAGGGAGGAGAGAAGGGTATGAGCCCTTCAATTTCCATTGGAGGTACTGAAGGTGAATAAAATCCATCTCGGTCAGAGGAATGTGCTTGAACCCATCGGGCACAGCGTTCACGGGCAGTCAAGTACTCCTCGTAAGCTTCAGGTGAAGTTGTGTATTCTGTCATGCTGAGAGTCAAGGCGACCGTTTGCAGAGTCTTTCACTGATGCCTGAGAAGCAAGTTGGACCAAGAAAGAGATCAAAACAATATTTTAAGGACAAGGACAGCTTTATAGTGACAGAGTTGCCGAGTTATGGGGTTTAGCCTTCTCTGGAAGAAGACCTGGCGAAAGAAGGCGTATCTGGCCGGAAATCTATAAGAATAAAAAGGTCGCCTAGATCTTACTTTAATGAGGTCAGAACGTGGCCGGCCTCGAGGCCAGCCCCAGAGTCATCACCAAGTCCTGGGCTATCGAGCCTGGTTCGGTATACCCTCTACCCACAGACGCCATGATTCTTGAATCTGCGCCGTTGCCAGAGATATAGTGCAAAACCTAGTGTATCAGGCAAGGAACAGATCAGAACGGCGCTGAGGATGCTATCAAATATCCTTTTCGATGATAAGATGAACGTGCGTAGCATTATTCCTTGCAGTGTCGAACAAGAAATTGCTCAATGACTCCCTCGAGATAATGTCGTTGATGGCAAAGAGCTGCATGGAAATTATGCAACGCACGATACCCAATGCTCGCATGAGATCAGTAACGCTACCACTCTGGGCCACAGCCATGGAGATACTTCCTCAGGCTACTGAATAGGCGTTTAATAAATGAGCTTACAATCTGCGGAACAGTCACTTTGGCTTTTTTAGGCTCGGCACTCCTTCCGGCCGAATATTTGCAATGACTCACAAAGAATCTTGAGAAGTAGTTGAAAGAACGACGATGCATGAACCGCGGAGAAGCAACCCCCATGACACTTGATCTGGAAATCGGCTTGTTTATTCCATTGTTGGGAGAAGGCAGTATGACTTCAAGGCTACGCGAAGTTCAACGTTCAAACATGGTGAAATTAATTTACTCCGCCGATTCTATTCACTAGAATTCGAGTATTGTATGGCCCATTTCACATACTTCGGGCGCGTGGAGATCGCAGCTGTCAGCAGAGGTAAGACCCCCCCAAGGGGCACAGGATCTAGGTCCATAGATAAACACATTGAATGGTCCACGGAGTACAATTATCTCTTGAAGAATAAGATATGAAAACTGCATTGCGCTGCAGCCGTCCTTCTCTATGCCTGCCTTCGAGGAAATTTGTAGGACTATCGCAAACTGTTCTCACCGCTGTCCAATTTGGACAGGAGCTGCTTCAGATTTACCTGGCACCACGTTAAACGAGCTTCTTAAATAAGAGCTTCTTAAATAGTACACCTTCAAAGCGACCAATCAAATCCTTCGTTTTAATGCGACCTCAAGTCAGGGAATTGTACGAACACGGTCCCTCACGATCACCTGGAATTAAACAGATTTGTCCGATACAAGGTTGAAAGTAATCGGATTTCATATACAAGGAATAAGACTGTCGGTCCATCATGAAAGACCCTAAATAATGGGAGTGTTGGAAGGAACAGGGTGCACAGCAGCATGGTGCAGTGTGGACAACTGGCAACCACTTACCTGTGGTGTATACTTCAATGGAGAGCTGAAAGGGGGCAACAACAAAAGACGAGTAGTATTTTGTAGGAGGTCAACCTATGTAATTTTACATCGATAAGATCGTGGGCCATACGCTTACTAAGCGGAGTCCTTGCTTAAGACATCGGCTGTTAAGTGATAGAAGCAGAAGCAGATGAGCTTAGAGTATCTCTAAGCCAAGGGATGGATGGAAATGACTGAATAAAATTTGACCAAGGTTTTAGTCAGAATATCAGCCAGATTCTCTTTTCCATCAATGTGATATAGTTTAATTTGTTCATCCTCAATTAGATCTCTTATGTAGTGATAGTGGATATCAATGTGGAGTGCTTTTCTTGTATAGGGTTAGATCCCCAAAAAAGTGAACCAAGATTATCACCATAGATATGAGGAGTTAGAACATTAAAACCAACCTTATTGAGAAGGTTTCTTGTTTAGACAAGCTAATGGCTACAATCAGAGAAAGCCATATATTCAGCTTCAGTTGAAGACAGAGCTACTGTCTTTTGCTGGTGGCTCATTCAGGATGTTACTCTATGAGCCATTAGAGTAAAGTGACCAGTTACAGATTTATGTAATTCTGGATCTTGTGCCCAATCTAAGTTAGAGTGTGCTACAACAGATTCATTGCTAAGTCTATCATAGACTATCCAATACTTGCAAGTATTAAGCAAATACCTGCAGAGATGCAACCCTGCTCAATAATACTCATTTGAGAGATTTGCCATCTGTTGAGCAAGTTTGACTACAGAAAATCCTATATCAGAATGTGAGCTAATTATTAAATACATCAGAGATTCAACCATTTGTTGGTACTTTTGATGGAAATTGGGGTTGCACTATTTATCATTGGGTTTAAATATATAACCCAATAGAAGTGGAGTACTTGTTGAGTTGGTTGCTACATTGAATTATGCTAGAACTTTGTTCAAGTACTTAGACTGGTCTACAAAGATATTTTGATCCTCATGATTATAACTTATATGCATCCTGTTATAGCTTGAACGTGTGGACAGACTTGGACTAGGGTTAGGGTTTGGACAAGTATATATTGTAGTGATAATTATTAGTCTACAACGGGAGAAGAGATATAGTGTTATGGGACATTGAACACTAATAATTTTTATTTTATTTTATTTTATTTTTTCTGATTTTACTTTTCTTTTTCTTTATTTTATTTTCCTGGAGAGACGATGAAGAAGGCATGTGACAAGGAAGTCACATGACAGGTCACATGATGT
>Ga0157363_1001120_pt1 | contig 21864 bp, 14 predicted proteins | sample AttsexASBM1_FD_111477 | JGI IMG/M metagenome (GOLD analysis project Ga0157363, IMG submission 111477) | Fungus gardens microbial communities from leaf cutter ant in Ribeirão Preto, State of São Paulo, Brazil - Atta sexdens ASBM1 | ecosystem: Host-associated > Fungi > Mycelium > Unclassified ... | reverse complement strand
TTGCTTAAGCGATATAGTCATTTGTAGAAGAGCAAGATTATATTTCAAAATTAATACAACATTAATACAACAACGATGTTTTAAATAAATTTAGATTAAAACAAAAGATATTATCATAATATAATTTATATACATAATATAATTTACAAATTTATTATGCAAACTGTTCTGGAATTAGTCTTTTTTAAATTAAATTAAGTTCTAATAAATTAGATATTTTAATATTTTAACAAAAAATAAAAATTTAAGCTTTTCTGTTAAGGTAGTATTATATTTAATTTCCCCGAGATTAATTTTTATGAAATCCAGAGAATCTATTTAAACATTCTTTTTACTGCTTATCAGATTATCTATTCCAATTATTGCATAAGTAATTTTGCAACAGGTAGTGATACTGGATGAAGCTCACGAGCGATCCGTGCACACCGACGTTCTATTCGGGGTGGCGAGACGAGCACAGAATTTACGTAAATTGAAGAATTTGCCGCCCTTGAAACTTTTAATTATGTCGGCTACAATGGATCCCGTTAAATTCAAGGAGTATTTCCAGGCACCGGCGTTATATCTAGAGGGCCGTCAGCATTCCTTGAGGATTTTTCATGCCGTCTCCTCGCAACAGGATTACGCATTCGCTGCGCTAGCCACAGCGTTTCAAATTCATCGCGAAGCACCCGCAAAGTAAGAACAATACGAAATTCTAATGTTATATAAATTATGTATTCTAGAGAGAACGTATGTAGGAATAGATAACGTGCTAGTATGGAATTTATTCTTTTCGAAATGATTACAGTTTTATCATATATTTCTTTATTCATAATTCTGAAATCAATTTTTTATAAACTGAGATACATACGAAATAAGGATCTAGATTAAATTCGAAATCCATCGGTTATAAATTAATGGTTCTCACATGGCGCCACACATGTCAATATATTTTAGTAATTTTTTGATCTTTGATTTTCTAGCGAGGATATTCTCATCTTTTTGACCGGTCAAGAAGAAATAGAAGCGGCTACAGTAGCCGCTCGACAAGTGGCTAAACAATTAGATGGACAGGAGTATCCGCCTTTGAAAGTCTTTCCTTTGTACGCGGCATTGCCTACTCATCAGCAATTAGAAGCTTTTAAACCTTCAGCGCTCGGAATGCGGAAATTAATATTATCGACAAATGTTGCCGAAACATCCGTCACGATTGGCGGTACGTATATATCTTTATCCTCAACTTTTTTTCTTTTAATTCTCTAAACAAAAATTGAAGGGATAAAAATATTTTTATCAGCGCTAAGGTTTTTTTTACGCTAGATAATTATAAAAATAAGATAAGATGTAAAGGAAATTTATTTTTAAAAGTTTTTTTATATATTTTTCCAACGCGATAACTGAAGCGGCATACTGCACAATATTAATTATTTTTAACATTGCGCTTATTTGAACATTAATTATATAGTTACTGTTTTTGACCTTACCAATTAAAATCTAATCTGAGTACTTAACATAGAAGTTAAATATACATAGGAATTCGTCATGTGATCGATACCGGTGTGGTCAAAGCGAGAACACATCATCCAACAACGGGATTAGACGTATTGAGGGTTGAGAAAATCTCACAAGCTCAAGCCTGGCAAAGAGCAGGTAGAGCTGCTCGCGAAGCATCAGGCAAGTGTTATAGAGCTTACACACGAGAAGAATTTGAAAAGATGAAAGATATGCCGATACCAGAAATTCAAAGATGTTCTCTCGCGGGAGTCGCTCTACAACTGCTTGCTATCGGCGTTGACATTACCACTTTCGATTTCATGGATAAACCGCCTAAGGAGAGCATAGACGTGGCCGTGAATTGTTTAGAAAAGCTGGGTGCAGTTAAAGGTAATATTACTGATATCTCTTATATTTACAAATAAAAATATTTTCTTCAATTTATCCATTTGAAGAAAATAAGGATTCTGCTTAGATACATCAGTTATGCTTATATATTAAAGATTTATTAAATTTCTTATTAATTTTTATTAGTGCTATTTAAAAAAAAATTTTGTCATTTAATATTAAATCAAAATATGATAAATTTATTTTTGTGTTGAGATTGAGACGCGATGAAAGAAAACGATTGGTCAGTGTTGAGATTATTGAGACTGTGTTTTTATTTCATTGTATTGAAGATGCGAATAATGGGAATTGTTTCGAAAGAGACAATAAATTCTTATATAATCCCTCCTAAAAGGATCTCCACCACAGTTGACTACACTCGGCCGAACGATGTCACTATTCCCGTTAGACCCTCGATTTACCAAAGTGATCCTCGCGTCGGTGGAACACAGGTGTTTGGAGGAAGCACTGACGGTTATTGCTTTATTATCCGGAGAATCGATTTTCATGGATCCACCTACGAAGAGAGAGCAGGCTTACAATGCACGTTCACGGTACAGCCCTTCTTGCAATATATGTATCGTCTAAAAATATACACTAATAGAAAGATGAAATCAAAATAAAATCTATAAACTAATTGTTATTACAGAGTATTGTAGTCCGCGATAGAGTACATTTTCTATCAAAATTCACGATTGGTTACGTAAGTTATCATTTAATGTTGCTCGAGTAACTCTCATTGGGGAATTCCAGATTTGCCTCGCCTGAGGGGGATCACGTAACGTTGTTGAATGTGTTCCGAGCATACCAAAACGCCGCGCAGAAGAAGGTGTGGTGCCATGAGAACTTCTTGCACCATCGAAATCTGGAATACGGGTCGGAAGTGAGGCAACAGCTTGCGGCGTTGGCGGAACGTGCGAATTTGGAGAAGGCGAGCTGTGGAACGAATACGAAGCAACTCAGAAAAGCTTTTCTCGAGGGATTATACGAGAACCTCGCTGAGCTGCAGAGGGATCAGACGTATGTCACGGTAAGTAAATGTTCTCTTTCATGCGTATGTATTATTTCTGTATTATTATATTCTTCTTACTGCCAATTTTTTAATGTTATATTGAAAATTGTTCTTTCTTCCCTCTTTATTATAAAATAATACGTAGAAATATTATTATATAATATTATATATATATATATATATATATATATATATATATATCATGAAAATGACATAAAATATAGAATTTGCTTCTGATTACAAGGCTGAACTTTTATGTTTAATAAATATTTACTATTAAAATAAACGTTATATTGTGTAATGATTGATTTTATAGAAAAGTGTATCTTTCATCTGATATCTTGAAACTTTCATATTTCCAATATTTCTCTTTATGCTATTTTAATGAATTTTAATCAGCAAATTATTGATTAATTATTTCTTTTTCTTTCATTTTACTGTATTTATTTTTTCCTTTGAATGATAAAGATTTAAGAAGCAGCCATGAAGAATACGCGCAGAAATTCTAAATACTTTCATTTTTATCTTTGTATTTCTCTGTTGTTTGTATCTGTGCCTTGCTCGAATTTCTAAACAAAGAGAATATCGCGTAATGGCATTACGCATTCGATATAGGTGTGCTCGAAGCAGCCGGTAACCATACACCCTTCCTCGACGTTGCACGGTATGAAGCCACCATTACTGCTATTCACTGAGGTCGTAGCCACCGGAAGATGTTACCTTCGCGGTCTGTCTGTCATCGATCCGGCGTGGTTGACGCAAAAGAACATCGGCTCTGGGAAACGCGACTGACGCAATTTTTTATCCTACGTTTTATTTATACAGACCTTATTTTTGTTGACGTAAAGTGGAACAATTGAGGCCACTGAATAATGAGAACGATATAGTGATCTTTTCGAAATTGATAATACGAGAATGTAAAAAAAGATTACTATGGATATTTTACATGTATATTTTACATGTATTTATTCAGCGGAATCAATTACGTCACTGAGCTCTCTCATAAGAGCGCAATTTTGTTGTAGATATACATGTGATTAAAAAGAATCATCTTTTCTACCACTTGTACACTTTAAGCGCTGTTATTAAATTTAAGTTAATATAAATTTTAATTATCGTATGTATGTGTGCTGCGTTTTGTTTATTGAATTATCTCTTTTTCAACACGCTCCTTCGCGCATATCCTTACTCGAATGTATGTTTGCTATCTCCATGATTTCCACGAATTCAACGCAGAACAAATACTTCTTAAGTAACAATATCCAGTATCCTTTACAGTCTACATAGACATCTAAAAAGCGATCTCCATTCAATATTTAATCTTAATTCCCTATTCTTATATTTCTTTATCCTTTTTCTCCTACACATACCTAACATCTTGTTTTTATAAAGCAGGAGCCGAACGAGTTTTAAACATTTACGATTGTTACGATAAATTGAAAAAATGCACATCGATGGCTCGGCAAGTTTGGGTCTGCGGGCTCGCTGCGAAGAAATTCGAAGTATTCTCATCTGGAGATTCTGGAGGAACTTAACCAGATCCACGCACGCTTAATGTTCATTGATGGTAAGTACTGCGAAACGATTTAACAGCGAACGAAATTTCGCGTACCTTGGCAAAGTAATAGATAAATTTAACCGCGAATGTTACGCTGGGGTGTTACGCTTATAGCTGCACACTTACCTGCACTTATCGCGCTCTGTTCCGCGTTCTGCGTATCGGATAATTATGGTCTAAGTGGAGAAAGAATATTGAATTTGTAACGGCACGGGCTAATCGTCTCGAACGAGTCGAGGCGAAGAAAACTTAGCTCGACCTTTTGCAGCCGTGATATCGGTTCTGCGAATTTTCCATTAGATTAAAATTTTAACGTTCATACGTTCTGTAGCTTTTAACCCATCTCGTTATTTTATTTGCACATTAGTGCAATTTTAGCAGAATTAAAAGTTTTACTTATTAATAGTTTTACTTATTATAAATATCAAATAAATATAAACTATTTTTGTCGTGATAAAATGTAAATGAAAATAAATTCTAATGATTTTGTAAATACAGGACGTGGATTAAATATTGCAATTTAATAATTTCGGATATATGAGTTTATTATATCTCGCTTTAATTATAATACAAATAAAGCAATCGATTATTTAACATTAAATATATATTGTTTATGCGGAAATTATTACATGAGAAGCAAGAAATTTTCAAAATAGCTTTAATAATAACGCAAAAATTAATTGTATAGTTTGACATTACATATTGGGTAAAAGAGTTGATTGTATAGTTTGACATTACATATTGGGTAAAAGAGTTGATTGTATAGTTTGACATTACATATCCATTATTTGTACCAAAAAGATTATACGCGCGTGCAAGAAACGCTGCAAAATTTAATTATTTTTTTCACATACTTAAAGATTATTTTCGTCTGACATATACTGTTTGATATTAAAAAAGCACAACCTAATCTCTTGAGTTAAATAAAATTTTGTTATTAACTTCCATATGTGCGTCAAAATATAAATTAATCCATTCCTGTAGTTAGTTTTAAAGTGAATAATATTAACGTATGGATTTAGTAAATAATAAATTAAATGTAAATCAAATTTAATACATTTTGAGTTAAATTGTTTATCTCCATTGTTTTAATCTCGGTTTTAATTAAATTAATAATATGCTGAGTAGGAACAGTGATGATCTATAGAAATGATTATAAAAATAATTCAAATTGAACGTAATTTGATATTATGAATTTAACAGTATGACTCGTGTTCAAATTCTCTGAAAATATGTTATTTATAATTCTATACACAACCGCATAGACAACCTATCCACAGGTTCAGTTTAACGGCAGCTTTATACCGGGATATGTTCGCCGATACAGAGTAGATCCAATATAGGATTAAATCGTCACGGAGTTAGTTATATGACATGAGGATATTCGCTCGTCGAGCTAGGATCGAATTATATCTCTTTTCTCGGTCTCTCATCCTCTCCGCTTGCAATATATAGTTGGGCAAATAGCTGTCTTTTTCTTTTTTTTTTTTTTCTCATGTTAGTCTTAGAAATCCATTTCTTGTTATTCTTCCTCTGTTCTCTACCCCTTTTTATTTCTTCTCCAAAGTTTATTTTTATTTTTTTCTTTTGAATTTTTTTACTTCATATCATCATTTTATTTTTCCTTTATATTATTTTTCTTATGTCCTTGTTAGTTTTCTTTACTTTTATTATTTTTGTATGTTTTTAAAGGACTTGTCATAGAGAACGATATAATAGACATTTTACTTTTCTTTTCTTCTTTCTTTCTGATTCTCTGTCTCTTTTATTTATTTTCTTAAAAAAGTCGCATTTGGCGACGTCGTCCAGAATGATGATGATAATACTAACAAACTTCACCGACTCGCGATTTCACAGACCTTATCGCGTTGTTGGACGTCTACCTGGAATCCTCATTGTATAATGACGATCTTCAATGTTCTTGTTTTTAGGCGATCTTTTTTCCAGCAGGCAAGAGAGATAAGTAAAATTTATTTGATTATAAAAGAGGAAGCCATATTTCAACACTCGTACGTTTACAATTCGAACTTGGATAATACAAATGTAGTAGTAGAACGAAGGTACCTTCAGGGTACAAATAAAATAAAGCTCAAGAATGCTTGAGAAATTGGAGAGCACTTTGCGAGCCTTTCAACTGTCAATCTACCATCAGTATCTAATTTCATTCTTAAAAACAATGGAGTATTATAGATTTCTTAATCTGAAAGTAATTATCCATAATTTTTTTCTGTCAGTGATGACACCGATGAAATACTATATCTCGCCGGTGGCATGATCTGCTTCGCGAGAATTTGACAATCCACGAGGAAGCAATTGTATTGGTATATTGTAGTGATCGTTATACGAAGCAATCCCGGCTCCTCCCATTAAGGCCATGTTTACGCGGACAGATGGATCGTAAGTTGTAGAACATATTACACAATATCATATTTTTGTCATATCTTTCTGCGATTACAACATAAAAGCGCTCCGTTTTTCACAAGAACGTGGCATCCCGCGCGAAGGTGAAGATGCGTCAGAGACCCCCTTAAGTCCGATAAATAATCGTTGCGAGATGAGGCACGAGAGAGGAGAGGATCTTTTATCCTTGCTATCTAGACTCCTAAGAGCCTATCCACCTGTACAGGGGTGCCCGTGCAAACTCGCGAACGGCTTGCCATCCGGCGTGATTAAGAATTAAATATTTATGAGCACGCCGACTCCGCATCAGCAGCTGTATCACGCTTTCTTCAGGGATTCACTCCCGTTGATAAGGCACTCTCGTTATGAATAGAGAACGAGATACCAGATAAGCACGCTGAAAGCGGACGAAAATAGGCTTTCCGTCGACGGCTTCGAAAGCATCGAGCTCTTTCTCTTTCTTTTCATCCTTCTTTCTCTTTTTTGCCTCTCCTTACAATTCAGTGCAGTTTCCGTAAAGACGATCCTTTGTGAGGACGTTTAAGAGACTCTTTAATGATGAATTTCACTGTGAATGATCTGACTCGTTCCATAAAGCAATGTGACGCTCATAGACGAGCTAGATAATCCAGCTCATTCGCGAAAAACAAACTTCAACTACTTTTTTTTTCTTTTTTTTTTTTTATCAAGCATCCGCCCAAGCTGATCCTCATTAATCTGTCAGGACGTTAACATGAAAGAATGAAAAAGGCGCATCTCGCGTGTATTTCGGTCACCTACATAATTAACTGGTTCCATTTACTTCCATTTTACTGCGCCTTTTATACTCGTGTCCACGCTTTTCACACACTTTTCTTTACGATCGCCTTACGGTAACCTCATGATTGATCTATCTCCGTTCCTGTTTACAATTCTTTAACCTGTCCTAGCAGGACGTTATAATAACTGACACTTATGAATACGATTCTATCGCAAAAACTATTGCAAAAGATCTGAATGATTTTATGATAATTCATGTACTTTTATCTATTAATTTCTCAAAGTATATCTCTAAAAAAAGATCTAGAAAAATTTAAGTATAAATTGTATTTAATTCTTTATCATTTGCAATTTTTTTTTAATGACTATATTTTAATAATTATATTTCATTTGTCACAATTTTTTTTTAATATGTTGTGTATCAAGTAAAGTGAGAAATGTGTTATTTTATATGATTTAAAATGTATACATTTCTTAATTTTACTTTAATTTTCTTGATACCTCTCTCTTACATTATTTTAACACTTCTATTTTATATATCTTGCAGTATTCTTACAATTTGAGATAATATTCATATATTTTTTAAGAATGCTAAATTATAGTAAAACAGATAATTTTTTTTTAGTAAATTAATGCTTTTTAAGCGTTAACTCACTAAATTGATTCATTAAAACTAAACATAATTAATTGATTATGAAATTGAATAGAAATCAATTCTTAGTAAGTACTTACAATTAGTAGTTCATTAATATAACATCTTTGACTTTAAAATTTTTGCTGAATCTTCAATATTTCTTCGATCTTTCTAAATAAAAGAGAAAGATATCTAATATTTATATATATATATATATATAGTAATAATAAATCTATATTTTCAGTTTATCGATTTTGCTTTCGCGAACAGATTATCCTTTCGCTCTTGAAAGTTTTATTCATGGAAATACTTTGACGTCGTTGTCGATCTCTGTTATAACATAACTGGCATAATCGTTATATACTAGTCGCGGCACGTTGATCATGAAGAGAGGAGAGGACTTTGAGCAGAGAAAGACAACGATAGCAACAGGTGGCATCAAAAATTTATTCGTGATGAGCCTCCATCATCAGGGGACATCTGTTTCTGGGGATCACTCGAACTTCTTAATTACGAGATTCGGGAGAGTGATTAGAATTTACGGTACATGAGTGTATCATTAGGATAATGAAGGATGTATTACAGAATTCATATGCGAAATATCATTACGTAGTAAAGAACGTTGTAAAAATATTTTGAAATAGATCGTCTTCCGATTGGCTCCAAATGATAATGAAGAGCTCCTCTTTAATATCAATAAAGAATATACAAACATATATATGTATAGGATAAATGAAAACTCGAGATACAGAGGTATATAAAATTATTGGAAATTTTATATTTTGAATAAAAACAGTTTATTGTCATGTCAATGTTAATCCATGCGAAAAATAGAAATATAAAAAGTTACGTTTCGATATTAAACGAAATCATTAATAATTTTATAACAATGAAAACTTTATGTAAAGGCGGAAATATTCCGATAAACGAAGCGAAATAGTCCCGCTCCATGCAAATACAAACTTTTTGTACATCAATATTTACGTTTGACTATAAAATTATAAATTTTTTTCTTTTATATTATCAGACATTTATTGGTTCTCTTTATTAATTAAAGGCTCGGAGATTTGAAAAGGAATAGTCTAAAATTTTTAGGGTTTTAATTTAATTTATTTTAATTTATTGTGTATTTAAAGAATTATATTCGTGATATGCAAAGATAATAAATACACAAATGGCATCAGCGATGCCTTTACTCATCTATCCATTTAATAATTTTGGTCCATACGTATTCCTTTGTACAAGCTAGAACCGCATTTGTTTGTATGACATTTATGATATGTCGGCCTACATGAACGAACATTCCTAATTTTTCGAAAACAGCGACAATAAACGAATGTATACTAGATATAACAACCCAAGACCAATCCAAGTCGTCAGACAATTGCAGTTGCTTTTGAGAAACAAGTTTTGAACGTTGAATCAATTGGCTTGTCGAGTTTTTGTAATCCCTATTAAATTGTTCAATGTTGGATAATGAAGACACGTTTCTCACAACCCTTGAATGGAGTCGTCGACTTGCTTCGATTTCTGCAGAATCGTCGGGACGGGGGAAAATCAATGATTTTCGTAAAATATTTGTTGCGATCTTCTGAGCTCCGACAAAAAGAACGGATGTATCGTTGAAATGTCCTTTCCGTTTCTTGAACTCTCCACTTCCCTCAGCTGCTGACAATGTCGCTTCTTCGTGTCGTTTCCTCTGACCGTTTTGAATTGCAAGAACGTTCCTCTTAAGAGCATCTCCTCCACTTCCTCGAAATCCGAAAAGCGATCTTTCGGCAATGGCACTTCCTCCACGAGGCGATAAAAGCAAATCGCGAGATAATTCCTCGGGCTTTCGACGAGACATCGTTGAATTTATTGTCAGATCGCACGATGAATTTCCTTCAGAATCCATCAACTTTACGACACTCACACGAGAACGTTTCGTGTCCGCGTTTACTCGCCGGAACTGTGAACGCGATGGCGCCGACGAACTTCCGTCGTTGTTCAAAGAAGCTCGGCATCCTGTGGGGTCTCCCTCGACTCTGTGATCTTCCTGTATCCAGGGATCGGATAACGTCTCAACGACTCTCGAATTTCTTTTCCGTGATGGCAAGTACCGTCGAAAGGGAAACCGCTGGTCGCCAAACGATCCTTCACGGGCAACTTTAAGTGAAAATGAACGCGACGCGAAAGCGTCCTCGACGAAAGAGTCACGATGGCTTGTCAGCGAACGTAAAACTTTACGACGTGAATCTTCCTCCCCGAGGTCTGTCGATTCAGAATTGACTTTGTCATCGTCTCTGGAATTAGGCGTCGGATTAACGGCATGCGAACTAGTCCCGCGAGATGAAAACTCGTGATCATCTCGAAGAGTCTCCCGTTCATCACGCAGAAGTTCTGGCATCGAGACCGCTCGCCGTCTGAAATATTTGTACGTATGTCATCTTGCGGCTAAAAGGATTAAACTAACGATAATATCATCTTCAGCTTAACGTCTGGAGTGAAAGATAAAATTTATACGATGGAGACCGCGTCACAGTAAAACATTAGATGAAGTTTTTCTTGCGCTCATGCTATCATAATTATTTAAATAGAGACAACTGATTTATATTTATATAATATTTATATATATTTATTTTTCATTTCCTGCAGAGATTACAAAAAGTTTTAAAATTACTTTCAAAACTTTTAGACTGAAAGCTCACTCTTAAAGATTGAAAATTGTGTCATTCTTTTTCTGGCAGAGAAGACTTGGTTTAACTTTTACTCTTTAGAGTGAGATTTCACTTTAAAAAATTTAGAGAATAATTTTTATCATGGAAATATTGAAAAATATTAGTGAAAACTTTACTTATGAAAGAGATATTCTGACCTTTTCTTTATGTGAAAATCGATCATCCATGCAATCCTTCTATTTTCATCAATTTTACCGTTCCATTCCGTATAATTATTTGGTACAATTTGTGAAACTTCTTCGGTTTTATTCATTATCTGTTTCCTTCGCTTTTGAATCAATTTTCGCAAAGCGACTTGATGTTTATCGGGATTGTTTGTGAACTTCGAAATAGTGGATTTCGCCATTGCACGCGACCACCGTTTCTCTCGTGGATGTATTTTATTGAACTGCGTTGCTCCAGCGAACGATATGTCAGAACGAACCTCCATCGTGGCGAGTGTCAGTGTGGATAGATTCGTCGACCATTCGTTGCTTATCTTGAGCAAATAGTTCGTCCAACAGTAACCGAGAGTCACCTCATCGATGTACGTCTTGTATATTTTCCGCCAGTATCGGAGAGTTTGTCGCAACAGGGAAACGGGTTCCATCCTCTGTCCACCCTCCGTTGATCCTAATATCAACGAGAGCAACAGAGTGGAAAGTATCGGAATCGTGGGCGACATCGATTCGCATCACCGTGTTCCTGAAGAAGACAGAAATGGATACGAACGATCATCTTTTCGGACATGCGTATAAATCGGTTGAATCCTGTCAGAGGAGAAAGATCGGTACGCCTCATCTCACAAACGATTTTGACGGATTATTCGGAAAAATTATTCCCGCCTCTTTTACGTACGAGGAAAGAAAAAAATTGAAAAATTTAGGACAGATGACAGGAGGAATCGAATCAATATTTTGTAATATATAGGGTATTCAGTATTTCGCGTGACATCTGTTAATAGATTTCTGAGATTATTTTAAAATGAAAATCCCTTAATACCAAAATATCGAGATTACAGTGATTCTTAAATAAATGAGAAAGAGAGAGTTTTTAATGTTAGCCAATTGAATTGTCCGAAATTCACGCGGTCAGAGATGACACATATTGTACAATACAGAAGATTTAGAAAAATAGAAGAGAATAGAATTAATGCTTGAAAATATCTTCGTTTAAAAAGAGTTATTCTCATTTAAAAACTACCATACCCTCGATATTTTGGTATTAGGATTTTTATTTTGAAATATCTTAGGAATTTGCTATTAACGATGTCACGCGAAGTTTGGAACATCCTGTATAAAATTTATACTTCAAGCACGAGAAATCACAGTTCAGTTGATGAAAAAGTATACACTCGTTTAAATATTCATAAAAATTGCAAAAATATGAATATCACATAAAAATGAGAACCCTGTAAATGATAAAAGCGGAAACACGAGATCGGTTAATCTCGGATATTTCAAGGATTAAAAGGAATGTAAAAATACCTGATATGTTTTGTATTAAATCGCCATCACTGATGCTCTACTTTGAACTGAGAACACATTCTGTTGCCGTGATGCCATGATATTCAAACTTTTCAATAACGAACAGCAACAATCAGAAAAAAATACGCATCTGCCCGAACTCTATGATTGCACTGGTTGCATAACGAGTAAACGCGAGTTTACAAAACAAAATGAAAAAAAAACAACAAATTGGTGTAATCGGATTCGTTGAATCGTGCTCGTGAAAAAAGGGCCTCTGAATATCCAAAGAGAGTGTGAGAGAGAGAGAGACAGAGAGAGAGAGAGAGAGAGAGAGAGAGAGAGAGAGAGAGAGAGAAAAAGAGATTTTCTCTTGGTAACGTTAAGCGGCAGACTGACTGGCATTTACGACAGAGACCTTGCTACATGCTCTATCACAATTAACGCTGGCGCCAAAAGTGCATAAAGTGCATAACTCGTCTCATAGGATTCGTATTTTGTTCGCTTCTTCCTCGTTATCTTCATATCTCGCGGATCATATCTTCCTCTTTTTGTTATCTTTTTCTTGTCGATGCGGGTCTCACGCGAAGAGAAGTCTAACGGGACCAAGGTAGAAACAAGGATGACGGCGAAGATGCGAGTAGGTTGCATTCCTAACACCATTCCTCGAATAATCTTAGTGGTTAGTTTCGAATGGAATCTTGAGATTATCTGACATGAAGCGATTTACAAGAGTCATGAGAGATACGAATTGACGCCCGCGTTCATGAAAAAAGGGAAGATGTCATATATCTTTCTACTTCTTTGAGAAAAAAAAGTTATAAGGTCTGTAAATAATATCCAAACTTAAGCACGGGATTAAGTAGATTATATTTATACAGGTTGACTTCAATCTCATTCAAAGTAATGTTCTTAGAAGACAGAATCTGACCATGCAACAAAATGTGCGTTTATAAATGTAAAATGTATATCCGTATGTGAAACGTATTGTAAATTGTTATAAATGATGTTATGTCTGCGTTCCCGCTAAACTTTGATTAGTTGAAACCGCCATTATGCTTGCTAACTTGAGACAATCAAAAGGAATATATAAGCGATAACCTGATTCTGTCTTCTTGGAATGTTAATTTGAAATAAGCTCTTATGTAATTTGTGAGTCTACATACTTGTACCGGTTCCTCCATGCATGAAAATATTTTTTTTCAAATCAATTTTATCACCTAAAAGCTCTCTTATTATATCTCCTTCTTGATAATGTTATCTTTGTTAGCTTTTAACTGCTTTTTAAATTCCTAAAAACAGCTAGAAATCACACGGTGAAGATTTGAAGAGTATGAAATATATCAGTGATTATATATAGAGTTTGATTTGTTTAATAAAAAATAGAAACTTGAAGATAACTAGATAGACGAGAGATGACATTATCGAGAACGAATTAATAAGGAAGCTTTTGGCAATCCACAAGTTTGAAAAATATTTTCAGGCACAAAAAAATTTATTGGAACTTATATAAATGTATGGAGTCTACTTTGAAAAAGATTAAAGTCCAATTTCTATAAATATAATCTTTGAATCCACGCCTAAAAAGTACTTGATCTTGTAGAAACGGCAGGACATCTGTTGGCAGCAAGCGCGCAAAGCAAGAGAAGCAATAAAAAGGGATATCTACTATACTGTGTATACGGACAATTATCGCGATTTAATTGAAAGAGTTTAAGTGCAAGAGTAAGTTGAGAACTTTATAAACTTTGCTCTTCCGAGATACTTACGAAACATGTTTCTGAAGATTAGTCGCGGCAATATGGATTTTAAAGATAAATGGTTATTGACCCTTTTCTTGAAAATGTTTATTAATGGAAAAAAGTACCAGAGAATAATTATAAAGATATTAAAGAATAAAGAAAAAATTAAAGAAGATTAAGAGACCTTTAACTCTCAGTACTTACATTTCAAAAAAGTTCCTATCTACTCATATTCGGATATTTGTAACCCACGTTTTCTTTTGCTTGTATCTCAGATTGTAGTGCATCGATTTTGACAAATTTTTTTTTAATCTATCGTTTGGAGATTGAAAAAAAAAGAATTTTTGAGTTAGAAAGTCTAAAATGTCTTAGCACAAAAGATATTTTGTAATATAAGTGAAAAGGGATTGGAAAAAACGTAAAAAATTTTTTTTCAAAATCTCATTTTTTTTTAAATAAATGAAAAAACATTTTATTAGTGATGAATCAACAACTAATAGTTGAACTTTAAGAAACAAAAAGTTTTTGCGATTTGTTCTAAAAACGATTTTTTTGTGAAAAAATGAGCGATTTTTACTATACTTTTTTACTCTACTTCTTCATTTATTATTTCATTTTTACTCTACTTCTTTTGCCTTTCTTACTCGAGATCTTGTCTAACAAGATTTCTGACGAAAACTACAAAAGTATGAATAATTTAAAAAATATTTAAAGTTTTAAAGAAAACTCACCACTTTGTCCAAACTGTTCTATTTGGCATCAATAGCACGAAGCGCAGAAAGTCAATCTTTTTCTGATATTAAGAATACAATAAAATTGATTTAAATCATTTTTTTATGGTATACACTTATGATTAAAATCATAAATAATCCAATTAATAATTTCTACTTACATTTCAATTTTACAATAAGTCCGGATTTTCTGATGTCATATTCACAAGGGATGAGGGCAACCTCGATACGCATTTTACACCGTACAACTACGTAATGGCGCGTTAGAAGGTCGTCAAGCAAGGGAATTGTAGAGGTGGTACATAAGTTTTTTTCTCTTCCAGCCTCAGTACTACTGCAAAGCGTGTTCGAATGTCTGAACTATGAAAATCCGGGAAGGGGAGGTTACGCTAACCCTTTGTGGATGTATTGTAATTAATAGAGAATATCTGTTTCATTATGAAAGGTATTTGTCAATAAATAAAAAATGACAGTGACAGTTTGTGAAATTAATGTAAAAACATCAAATATGTGTTCATATGAATATTGTAAAGATTTATATATTGAATATTGTAAAGATTTATTTAATATGTATATATAATTTCGAATATATTTCGGAAGAAATAAAACAAGCGATAAATAGAATTCTACGGTTATACTTTAACTAGATCATTGCGTGTGCTTTAATAGGGTTGAGTAATTCTTTGCTTCAGCTGCACTTGGCCAAGTAACCAATTAACGAATTACCGGATCTTTATCTGCTGGCAATTCTCTGTTCTATTTGCCCGTTGTTCGCTGTGAAAAGGCATTCGTACGTTTGTCGCTAATTAACAATGAAAGCGATTTTGCAGCCACGCTTCTTTCCTTTATCTTTTCACAATTAGATTTATGATACCATGAACTCCGCTTTTTACAACTTAACAATAAATGAATTAAAATCTTTAGATCTGACGGAACGCGAGTAACATTATTTTATATTTTTGTTAAGCCTTTATTATATTCATTATTCTTGTTTTGAAATTTTATTATCTTAGCTTCTACATGTACGTGATCATAGCGAAACGAGAACGATTCCTCCGGAGAAGGTTTCGTTAATAAAAGAAGAAACAAAATTATCTCGCAGTATATTTACTAATAAAAAAAGCAGAGATTTATAAAACTTCATAAATTTAAAGCAGAGGCTGGGCCGCGCGCGTGATAACTCGTCCGTGAGTGCGCGAAGGGGTTAAATTACACATTTCTCATCTCGGAGTCTCCTTTTTGCTCCTTTTCGCCGCGCCTTTTCCCACTTATCCTCGTCGCTTGGTTGTTTTTCTCCGTCCCAGTTTTCCGCTGTACGTACGTAACAGAAGATCCGGAAGAAAAAAGCAGTGCTGAGCGCATGGATGATCCACGTAACCGCACTCCTATCCGAGAGATTCTAGATCCCTTTAACCCCTCAAAACACGACGAGAAAGCGATAGCTGCCTTCTCTCTATTTTGCCGTCTCGCTCTTCCTTGCTCTTCTCTTCTTGTTTCATTCTCTTTTTCTCTCTCTTTCTTTCTCTCTTTCTTTCTCTCTTTCTCTCTTCGTCATCCTGTCCCATGTCTTCCGTTTACTGCCTACCTATCTCCGTAGTACTCCACTTTGTCTTGCGCTCGACAGTTACATCGACACTCACTCGTCCGGGGTAAGTCTGACCAGCAATTCACGCTGAAGTGGTGGTAGATATAGGCAGTGGCGATAGTGATGTGGTGTAGTTCGGGGTGCTCTTCTGGAATGTCAATCGCACTTCCACGAGACGAGAATGGAATAATTGGAGCACTGGCTTTTCACGATGATCGAGTCATTTTTTTTCCTAGCTATTAGCGAGCAATTTTTTTTCCGTTACTGAGATGAGAATCACTAGAACGATAATTGGGAGTATTCGCCGTTTATGTGACGTGTTGTTAACATTTTAACCGCCTTATTGCGCGTATTACGATCAATTCAGTTCTGCAGGTTCATTCAGATTTTTTAAACGCGTACGTTTATTATATTACATTTATATTACATTTATAGCAAAAACTTTGAAATGCAAAATATTTAATTTTTATATTTTTGTCCTTATATTTAGTTACTTGCATTCTTTACATAAAGATCAACAAACAACACCATCTAAAAGTTTGGATTCTAAATGTGTTGTAAGTATATAGCTCAAGGTAGCTTTTAGCAGTGGAATATTAAGATTAAAGTTTTTAGATTCTTCAGACCGTGTTATAAAGAAAGTACATAAATCAGCTCTTAAGTTTTAACTAAATGACAACCAGGGAACCGAGACGCAACATTCAGGAAGAGAGTAAAAAACGATGTTACGTGAGAGGAAGTCGCTAAGCTACTTTCTTGCTCGATACTTTGGTATCGTCGATCGTATTTGCCTCAATTTGCTATTGTCCTTCTCGAAAGTTCGCGATTAGAGAAACGTGCTCGATTACAAATACGGCGGGATGAAATTGAATTTTCGATCGTATCTGTCGAAGAAAATCTGGCATAGTGATATTTGAGAGACATGGACCGTTCACTAAAAGCGAAGCGGATTCGAGAGTGTATGGCATTTGATAAACTCGTGCGCAAGATACCTCTGATAATAAAATCTCTCGCGCCACATCGCCGTATCGGCATTTTCTGACAGCGTTCAAAAATCCTGACGAAATCGGACGTTAATGAAAGTTTCGTAGACGATGTGAGCGACGAACAAAAAAAAAACCTCGAATGAAAAAAATTGAAAGCTCTTTTCAGTATTTTTGGAGCTCTCCATCGCTGATTTCCATTTCAGTTTCTGCATTTAAATGAGGAATTAGGAAAATTCTTTTTACTTTTGCGAATTGCACTACTCACATCATCACTATTATGAAAGTCTAAATAGGTTTTCTCCAATTAAGGAATATTGCTTTATAATATTATTTAAAAAATATAAATTATTTAAAAAATGCAATGAAAAAACAGAAAACTAGAGTACATTTCATTATTTAAAGTATAAGTAATTAAAAATTTAGAGTATTAAAGGATATAGTTTCGGGATTTGTTTAGAAGCTGAGTGATTAAATTTGACTGATGGAGTCGACTCGTTTGTATGTATCGCGTTAGATATTAACGCCTGTACGAAAGCTTATCAAAACTTGTTATTTAACTATTCCAGACTCCGTCGGTTTATATACTCGTCGCCGTCTATACAATTTTTCGTATTTCCAGATATATTTCCGGTTGTTATCCTTTATAGTGTAACCTCGTTACGATATTGCGGCGCACTCGCGGCTATTCGTTATGGCGAATGTCGGTTTCGTTATTGTATTTCTCACAGCGTGGTTATCCTAAAACAACTGTCACTCCCAGATATCCCAGAAATGATGACCATCTTCGTTCCCCATCACGAGCCGCGCGCGATAGAGATGAATTTTATCGCGCGCGAGTGCAGCTTCCTTGCAAATCGCTGCTTGAAATCCTTAACTGTTAACGATTTATTACAGGCGCAGTAATTGTTGCGGTGTCTACAGACAATCCAGCGAAGACGAGATTCTCTATCTCGGCAGAATAATAACGTCTCTATTTCTTCATTATTTTAAATTATTGTCACGTCTGTATTGAATTTATCGTCATACGTGCATACACACGCGCGCAAATAATTAATGGACGCGACGTGAGATACTTTAAAATTCTAGAATTTCATTTGAAAATTCACGGGAGAGTTGCGCGTATGTCGTTTCAACAATCGTTTTAATAATAATTAGCTGCCGGCGGACGCGCACGACGTAATTTGCAGCGAGTTGCGAAAGCTTCTGTCCCTGCCGTGCTCTTGACGCCCATTACGACATTTCCTTATTTTTGCACAATATTTAGTGCATTCGCGCGTTTACGCGAAACGTCGCGCGAATAATACTTCATGTCCGAGTATCGGATTAACATAATAACGGATTAAAGGCGAACGAACCGGTATACATGGTATAATCGCGTTTTACGAAGTTGCCACGCGAAAAGTCGCCGTAACGAGGATCTATTCTGAGGCCGCGCGTTTTAAGACTTTACTTTATCTCGTCGTGGATAAAAGCCTAGCGTCGAGTTGAAAATTCGATTCATTAATCTGACCGCCGCGAAACGACCGCGAAATCGATCGAAAACGTCGCTGCGGAAATTGGGACGGCCATCGTCGGCACAAAGAGAGAAAAAAGAAGGAGAAGGAAAAGGAAGAGGAAAAAAAAAATAAAAAACGACATCTTTCCTCCACGACTTTATTCCACCTAACTTCGCCCTGCCGGTTTACGACTCCCTGAATACAGCTGGCTAATTAACGACGCTTCCTTAGCGGGTGAACTGGGAGTAGCCAATTTCATTTCCGTTTCTCCCAGTTTTATTTTTCCTCCTCGGTTAAGCGGTCTCGCTCTCTCGTAATTCAGGGTTACCGGTGTTACCGCGCGAGTTGCTCTCTCGTCTCCGGCGTATCCGGATGCTGCACGTTGCACTCTCTTGCTCGAGAAAACTCATGCACTTTTCAATTTCGCCGAGCCACTCTTGGATCTGGACTTTATGTCCGGCGTAAGGCTCTCGCCCCTTTATCATTTTGGGGTAGCCACCCTCGAGACGTCATTTCTATTACGCGCGCTGTTGTGTTTCCTATGATTAATCTGCTGGACGCATAGAACACACTGGTATACTGCACATACCTACAATACATGATGTAAGAAAAGGTCTTCAATTTTCGTAAATTTCGCTATTCATTGCCGGGGCTTTTTATAAGCCCCTATACAGCGATCACTAATACCGCAATTTGTTCACAGTATATAGGTTCACCATATATAGAACTCGCGAATTGAATGGGAGCGATTCCATCTCTTGATTTGATTCAATTATATTCGGCGAGGTGCAGCGCGAATGGATTCGTGTTCATTAACACATAACAAATGCAATCCCTCAATGTACATTAATCAAATATGTGTATCATAGTGTATAATATTGCACATTACTCCTTAACAATCCTGAATTATTCTTCAATTAGTAGGAATTAATTCCGAAATGAGGATCATCCGGGGTTTTTTTCAAATACCGCAAAATCTCAAGTGGGATTCGCGCAAAAACGATAATTTCCTGGCTTTGTCAGTGTCGGCTGCGGGTATTCCAAACTTTGTCAATGTGTCGTCTAACCGATCGTGTCCGTTGCGGCCAAAGCGACGGTTTTGTGCACGCGGGGGAACGCAGGTCTGTAGTTTAACGAGCTGGTTGAATTGATGTATTCTCAGCTCGGTTTTAATTAATCGAAGTGATGTTTCAATCTGATGACAGGTAAATCATGGGCGGAGTGTCGGTGAAAGAGAGAGAGAGAAAGAGAGAGAGAGAGAGAGAGGAGAGGGGGGAGGGGGTGAAATAGGACTAGAAGATGCGAAAAAGCGAAAGAGCCGGAGAATGGAGGAAGTGGCCTGACGTCCATATAGACGAGCACCTCACGCGAGTCTGATGGCCGTGGAGAGTATGAGGTTTCCCTCGTTAAGGGTCGTAAATAATGACGATGGCGACGATAACGAGGCAATTTACCGGCACGCTTTTGCTCACGTTTTGGTTGACGTTCGACGATTTGAATCCTTTCGTGAGTTTGCGATCTTTACGCGTGACACGCTCGCGCGCGAGCGGACAGCTTCATTGTTGGCGATGAAGGCCCTCGATCGATCGATGAATGAATTATAATAGCGGGACATAATGTACCGGTATTTTATCGTTTGTGCGAGATGTGAAAATCAGAATAAAAATCTGATCGATGCGTGAAGTTTGTCGACAAATATGTACTTAAGAACGTGAGAAACATAAAGTTAAAAATTTTCTCTTCAGGATTGAGAGGAAAATATTATAACGAGAAACGACTGGATTTCAAAAGGGGAAAATAAAATTTTGCCGCATATCGTTTCTTGATTTCGATGTGATATAAAATATCAGAATGTGAAGATTTCCGGATTATAGGACTCTAAAGGTGCTAAAATTTAGGTGAGCCTGAATTTTATATCAAGCGCTTTCGTAAATCCTTAAAATCGCAACCACCGAGACGATTAGATGTGAAATATTCCAGCGTTCGATCTGATTCGGACGGCCGTTTCGAACGGAAGGACCTCAATTTTCTGACTCCGATTATTCGAGTGTATGTGAATTTGTGGGCTTATAATAAATGTAACGCGGCGAGGCCATATGGTCATAGTATACGGATATCTCGCTCCCTAATGGTTTCCCCGCTCGTTTATACTCCTTGGAGCGTAGCACCCAATTTCTCAGAAAGTGTAGAACAGATATGAACAATTTAAGCTTTAAAATGATTGAAGGTATTAAAAAAGTAAGAAAGAATGTCCAGGTGTTAAGTCAGTGAGATTCAAGCAATGTTAGACGCTGCGAATTTTTTTAAATAGACTAGAAGAGCATTGTTTTAAATAATATTTGAAAAATTTATCTTCTCGCTTTTATTAACATTTCTCTCTTTTATTAACATGTATCTATCATTGAAATTAATTAAAACTAAAAAAAATGTAGATTTTTCACTTTTATATGCGAGGAAATATTTAGGAAAAAAAATGAAAAAAACAGGTGAAAAAGTAGATTCGTTCATGAAATGATCGTTTCCGAGTAACTCCGAAGCATGGTAGCACGAAAACATGTTGGGCTATAACTATAAATATTCTGTAGGAACACGATATCTTGCATCAAAAACCCATAGAGAACGTTTATAAAGGAGATGGAAATATTTTTTTCGTGTTTTACAAGAAATACTTTGTGCAGTGTCAGCTATTTCTTTTCGCGCATGCAAAATCTCTGCTTCAGAGACTCGACGGATTCATCTGACTGTGCACACCGAGGAATTAGCTCGACAATCGACGATACCACTCTGGCGGAAATACAGCCACACAAACGCCAGTTCGCTTATTTCGCGAAGCGAGTCGCGTGGGTGACGTCTGCCTCCGGCAGCTTTGCCGTTACGGAACGGAAAGCGAAAGACAGAAAGAGGAAGTGAGAGAGAGAGAGAGAGAGAGAGAG
>Ga0157363_1001119_pt1 | contig 21864 bp, 8 predicted proteins | sample AttsexASBM1_FD_111477 | JGI IMG/M metagenome (GOLD analysis project Ga0157363, IMG submission 111477) | Fungus gardens microbial communities from leaf cutter ant in Ribeirão Preto, State of São Paulo, Brazil - Atta sexdens ASBM1 | ecosystem: Host-associated > Fungi > Mycelium > Unclassified ... | reverse complement strand
TATATAACGTAATCACAATAATAAAAATATCATTCTTCTTTCACACTTTATGTAAAAACATTTTTAATTCTGTTTAAAAATTAAAATAAAATATTTAAAACATTTCTCACATTATGAAACAAATATAAATAGAAATATCAAAAAACAAATTCAAAGAAATTCGAAAGAAACTAAAATTATTAACTATATAAGTGTGCGTATTTATTTCAATTCAATATATTACTAATAATACACTTATAAAAAACATGAACACGTATAATATATTATTCAAAGGAAGACATTATAAACGTATTAAAATTATCAAGTAATAAAACATGCAATGTATAATGAGGCAATGCTATGACTGGCACAGCAAACAGAATACAGCGAATTATTTTGAAAGGAAAATGGCGAAACTATTGCACTTAAAACTATACTTCGAAGATGTATAATTGAGTTTTCAGTTCTCCATCATTACTGGAGACATTAGGCTCTTGAACTATTTACCGAAAGCTACCTAACCGAGATCTTATCGACTAACACGTATAAATTGTCGGCAACCATGAGTCGCTACAATTTTATCGACCATTTATCAGCACCCAACTTATCAGCACCCAATTTAAAATAGACCACAAATATAATATCTTAGCAGTTTATTATATAAAGTTTATTATATAAGTATATTTTTAATATACGTGTATCCCATGTTTGTTATAAATCATCAAATTCATATCAAATTCATATATTTAAAATTTCATTGTCTATTGAGGTAAGGTTTTAGAACGAAAAGTAAAATATTATTTCTTCGATTATGAACTGAATATAATATAATATCGTTGCACTTAATTAGAAAAGTATAATTATTAAAGCTACAATTATTAAAGCTATAATTAACAAAAGAATCCTAATTTGAGTACGTTCTCTCTTGTCACTTTCGTGTCCAAAAATTCACGAAAAACACAAAGTTCTCCGAGCGCACAAGTATCCAATGTCCGCGTGTCGAGTTTTTTAAATTATATTTTACATTCATCACGTTTCTCTTTCTCTCTGTTTGTCACGAAAATAGCTCGCAAATGACGAGCAACAAGTTTAGCGACGGTAAATTTGCGTCGTTACCCGGTAATTTCTTCGTTTTCACGAGAGGCGGAAAGAGCGATCGTTGCGGCATGCGGGTGCGTTACAGACAATAAGTATCTCGTTGACATCGCCATCGTGTCGACTGCAGAACTCGACGCTCGTTGGCATTATCCGTTTGCCCGTAATTAACGTAATGGTCGACATTGAGTGCCCGAGCTGAGCTGCACTGAGCTGAATCGAACTGAGTCGAGCCGAGCCGTTTCGAACGAAATTTGCTATCGTGACAACTAACCGAGTTAATAAACCTGCATGCAACGACATTGTTTCATTAAATATAATAAATCTACGACTGTATAATTCCATAATGGTACATTTACGTCTAAAAAGAAACTGATTATAAAACTCCGCTAGATGTGACACGCTTCCAGTGCTACTAGCAAAAGCCGAGTACCAAAGTAGCAAAGTATACCGAATAATTATATGCAGCGCTGTTGGATATGTACATAAATACGAAATTCTATACTGACTGAGAATTTCGATAGAATGTATGCGCGCATGTTAGTTGTAAATTAGAATAAACATTTACTTTTTATGTTTATAAATAATTGCAAGGTATATATCACTTATTTCGAAAGCACACATAGTTCAATTTTTAAATATTATTACACAAAGTTTACAGACATTTAACAATTTTTTTATTTATATAATCATTTATATAATCATTTACATATTTATTCTATTGTATGTTTTGTACAATTATTTATATGTTTCTCTCTAAATGAACTATTTTCTGTTCGTATAGTGAGTGCAAAAAGTATAGAGAAAATACTTTTAAAACAATCCTTATTTTTAAAAAATAAATATTATCCAAAAAGTAACTGATGATTGATGTCAAATCGATATCGATATAATGATTTCGATCCTAATTTGATGTCTAATTGACATTTCTTGCTAGATAATTAATAATTTATTCATAAATAATAAAATAGACTGAATGTTTCTCGGAACTATATATATTAAAAAATGTATTAATTATAGAAAATATATCATCTTAAAAATAAATGAAAATTAAAAATTTTATTATTTGGACGCTCAAAAAATATTCGCACAGTAGATAAATTTAGTTTCTAAAATCAAAAATACACGCGAAACTCATTTATACAATATATTTAGAACAGAATATATTAATTGTATAAAATTGCTCGTTAATGTTTATTTTCTATAAATAAGACTTTTTTTATAAAAAAATTTTTTGCAAATACTTTTTGATTGTTAGTTTTTATCTAAACAGCTAAAAAATTTTTGATGAATCAATGTAGAGTAGACGATATTCTTATTATGTTAGAGAAAATTCCAGAAAAAATTGTAATAAGAGAGAAATGTATTTTATATGATTGCGTTTTTTTTATTGTTCTAAGTAAATAATATCTTTAGGGGATATCAGTTACCCTTCATGAGAATGATTGTTACTGCGTGTTGTTTTATATCTTGAGAAACGCTTTAGGGCAATCGATCTTCTAGAAAAAAAAGTTTATTTATTCCATCGGAACAACTGTACGATGTTTGGTTTTTGCAGCATGTAGAGATATATATATATATATATATATATATATATATATATATATGTGGTTTCGTACGCTTTACGTCTTCCCTCCGCATCCACCTCGGTTTTTCCGACGTGCATCAGAATGATCGATTTCTCTCGAATGATAAATTCTTGCAGAATATAACGCGTCTAGCAGCTAACAATCAAACTATGCAAAGATACATTGAATTCTGTCTTGTTCAGAACGAAACCCTATTCTTTTTTATCGGATGCTTCTGAATAATCCAGAGTGCTGCGACGCGTCTCATCTTTGGCGTCTGTGCAAATTATGACGTTGATGATTCCAATAGGCAGAATCGATTATAAACGATATTGAATTTTCCACCGACAACCATGGATCTGGCAGTTGCACCGAGAAACGTCGATACAAACGAAACAGTCGGTGCATATCGCTTATAACGATGCCGTATAGCCTGTAGGTTATATTGTAATAGTTTCAGTTAGAGCAAGCAAGAGAGAGAAAGCAAGAGAGAGAGAGAGAAAGAGAGAGAGAGAGAGAGAGAGAGAGAGAAAGAGAGAAAAGAAAGAGAGAGAAAGATAAAACGAAAGTGAACAAATGTTATAAAAAAGTAGTTGTAAAAGATGATCATTGCGATGCGCTTTTATTGCCAGATCAAAAGTGCTGCGTTAAAATTTTTTTGTCGTTCCACACACGATCACTATGAGGAATATTACACTATGAGAATAATTTATTCGCGCGCAAGCAGATTGTAATATTGATTTCTTGATAACCGGAAATTGGTTAAATGAGCATGAGTTTGAAGAGCGGTTCTATTGCGGTCGTGTGTGCGACTGTAATGCAAATATCGTCCCATTATTAATGTGCGAACTGCGTCCATATATTCAGTCTATCGACGTCATCCCCGAAGGAATATTCGTTGCACTAACTGCTTACATATGAACGAACAATATCAATTTATCGTCGAAAGATTATCCTCGGCTACGTTTTACCTATACACTTTATCTCACATTTACTCACGCATTTTAATTACTTCATCCACTGCTCTGCCAAAATTAAAACAAATAATTACAATTTTTTTAGAGAGATATTTATAAAAAAATATTTTTTAAAAATATATAAAAAGCTTGGATTATTAATTAGGAAAGATTATTTAACTTTTAATCTTTGATATACAAATTTTATACGAAAGTGTTGCATTTCAAGAGTACAGCGTGTGATTATACATTTAAAACTCTGTCATACATAATTTCTGTGTAATTATAATAATAAAAAACTACATATTAATTAATTTCTTGTACATTTCTCATACAGTAAATTTTATGTAAAATGTACGTATTCTCTACAAAATGTGTAATACACCTTTGTGTTCGAAATTTAACAACCTATTCAATAACACTTGTACCTTGATATATTTTGCGATGTCGAAGCTCTCCTGTAATGATGCAGAACGTGTTTATAGAGAATCGTTATAGATACATAATCCGATGAACGACTATAAATGTACGCAATTTGTTCTGGATTAAATATTGTAAGAATAACACAACGTAACTCGACGAGTTATTATATTTTATTGTCCAAACTACCGTTTGGCGTATTACATTGAATTTATACGAATGTGAATACGAAATATGAATGCATTTCACGAAAATAATTCAGGATCAATTCTGGTCTGATTGCAGCCATTTCATACCATGAAAATACCTATAAACAATCAAGTTAAAATTACTAGTGAATTAGATTTCTTTCCTACTTGTACACGTAAATTGTACATTGCTTACGAATGATTAAATTAAGTGCACAGGAATATATACAACTATTTTGATGATCTTATCATAATTATGGATTTTTAATCAAACCGTCGTTATTGTATTATAAATGCTTAACATGCGTTTACTAAAATTTGCTTCATTTGCAATGCAAAGTGTCCTAAAAATTAACTCATCTATAAAAGTTCCAGCTATATTTCCCTCGGTGCTTTACTTTCTGTTATACATTATTTATAATACTAGTAACAATGTAACAGTCCAAAAAAACCTTGACACGTATTTTTGCAATACTATCACATCTAAGAATTTTAGGATCTCAAATCTTAAATATTTTTTGTGTGCCAATAATCTGAGCAAAAGGGAAAAATAATAAAAATTACATAAAATCTTGAATAATAATAATTTAACAAATTTTAATTAAAAAATTTAAAAATTCTTAATTAACAAAATCTCTTTATTATCATAATTTATTATCATAAAATCTAATTTTATTATCATAATTTTATTATCATTAATTTTATTCTTGCAGTTTCCAGAAAAGAGAGAGAAAGAGTACAAATTAATAATATTATAAAGTGAATAAAGTAAATAAAATATAAACAAATAAAAGTAAATGAATAATAAAATGCAAAATTTAATTATTCTTGAAAAAATGCATACATTTACGAAAAATTTTATTATAAAATTTTTCATTATACAATAATTAAGCAATTCTTATTTCACTTTGTATTATTTTATAAGATCTAAAATCATATTAGAAATAAGATTCTATAAAAATGAATAACAAAAAAATATAAATTTTAATTTACGAAAAGAATAAAAAAAAATATATTTCTTTCATATACGAATAGACGTAAGTTGAAATTAATTTAGCACCTTTTTTATAGCTTGTAATGCGCATGCTGATTATATGTAATTGTTACGAGCATATGTTTACAGTTTTTAATTCCGAACAGCGGATTTTTTAAAAAATGTTTCTTTGAGCAAGGATACTCTCGGGAGGTTGCCAGCCTCTTCTGAGAGGAGACACGAGCGTAATAAATATTTTGGTTCCTACTGAGATCAAATCCGGAATCTCTAGCATGATAAATTAGTGCCATGCCACAATCGCACTTCAACTGTACTTAGAATATTTTACAATATTGTAATATATATATAGATATTAAAATATCCATTAAGTATTAATAATATTTCACACATACATATACGTAAAAATTTCTCTACAGTTTTCCAGTTTAAAGTGTAGGTATATTTAATTATACCAAAACTCTATATTTAATATATTTAATCAATGTTAATGTTAAATAATACAATTATTTTGTGAAATTTGACGAAAAATATCCATATTTATTGATAATCTGACATGAGTGAAAATGAGAGAGAGAAAAAGAAATTTGTCAAAGCTGCTTTATATACATAATATACATATATATATCTATCTCGTCATGACGATAAATACTTTTCACAACGATATCATATATATATATGATTAATATAGTCATGCAAAGCAAATCAAGGAGTATTTATAGATAAATAATCTTCCAAATAGCGATATAACTCATATATTATTACAAATGCCAATCCTATTATAATATTTATAAACTGCAACATCAATCTTAACTTCATTAACTTCATTGATTAGTGCGTTAAATTTTCAGTGTATCGGATTGGAAACATATATTTGATATGTTTTGATATTTTGAAATCTAACATAATCAATATAAATTTTTTTCGTAAATAAAACTGCTTGATAAGATTTTAAACAGCTTTAAAAAAGCGTTAATTACAAAATAAATTTTCTTTTAATATACAAAGTCTGAAAGTTATACTGTGTGCATCAAGAAAAGATCATCGAAAAATGTTTCGAAAAAAAAAAAAAGAAAATTGCGATTTATTCCACAGACTTATGTTACAGATTCGGTTTCGCAATTATACAAGTGTAGAAATAAATGAACGACAGCTAAAATATATTCCGAACAAAATACGGTACACGCGAGATTGTATGTCACTACATTTGTTACATTTCGGTCTCGTACTCTCCATTTACCACACGCCTGCTCCGTCGTCGTTACTTATTTTAATTAAAATCGTTGTACGCCGCCATCAGTTGGATTCGACCAAGACCCCGAAAGCAAACTGTGGAAAATACGTGTCACTGAAACGTCATGCTCGAAAAACGAAACGTAATCCACGCATTGCATGCTACACGGGGTCGCGTGTCCCATTGCGTAGGATCAATACAGCAGTCGCACATAAGTATTTCTCTTTTTATCAGCATGCGTTCGTTGGTTTTAAGGACCATTGTTGAAAAGCATTTCCAATGAAGGTTTGCACTCGTAAGACTGATTTCTATTATAAATATAACAACAAGGAGACATATTTTCGCGCAAGCAAAACATATATATATTTTTGTCTAACGCAAAGAGAAATATTTGATGAAATATTTGATGAAATATTTGTTAATTCTACGTTACGTATTAAATTCATTTTTTAAAGGAATAATTACATTTTGTAACTGATATTTAAATGAAGAAAAAAAAGAGAGCAGAGTGAATTTTAATCTAATGAAGTAAAGCGCTGATTTTAAATTGAGAATCTACATTTTTTTACTTTCTTCTTTACCGATTTTTAATTATCTTAATTACTTAGGGAGCAAATATTCCTCTATTTAATCACTATTTTTTTGTTGATAATTATTTCGTAACATTAAATCGATTAAAATTTCCAGCCCCATTCACTCAACGTAATAAAATGATGATGTATCCGTTTAAATTGAGATGTACATATGTGAGTAATGCGATACGCATTAACTCTGTGAATACAGATATCGAGAATTACATTGAAAGCTTTATGTAACATAGATACAATTCTCTCTCTTTCTCTCTCTCTCTCTCTCTCTTATTCTCCTATTTCTTTTTACGTCACGTTATTAATATCAAGGAATGAAGAAAAAGGTTTCCAATTAAAGATAGACTCGAATGGTACGAAACTCCTTTCTTCCACTAGGATTTAATAAAACTGAATAATGCATTGCTTACTTTTTAACTTATCGCAGCATTCATTTCCGCTCCTACAGAAATGGTGGTTCTCTGAGGAAGCATTTCTTATTGTTAGGACCCTGAATAGAGAGATTATGATCGAGAAGTGAAATGTAAGTGCATGAATCGTTAATTTAAACTAAATGCTCCACTATTCTGTGCAATTTCAATTTTTGCGGACCAGAAAGTTAATCCCTATCTGTATGCAAAAGGTAAATTATCAAATTTATATGTATAAATAAACGAAGCATCGTCGAAATTTTTTCAAATAGAATCAACCAATGCCCTTCCAAAATCCTGATGAAATTCTATGACATGACATCACATCCATCAATCCCAATATTTTCAAATAATTGGTTCCAGGAATTTTTGAAAAATAAATACTATGCATAGTATATATGGGAATATGTGAAAGGAGAAATGTAACGACAACGCACACGCAATATCGATGAAATATGATAGCGGAACAAATGATAAATCACTACGGAAGAGATGAATTGCAGAACTTCTTTCGAATTGACTAGAGGGAAATCATAATTTTTTTCTACTTTTATGGAGCATTACATGCTTGTTATCGTGTCATGTTTAATGCGATATTGATAGCCAAAACGTAGCATGTATAACGAGAAACCAGCATTAAACTACGCTTATGTAACAAAAAAAAATATCATAATTCCGTTAAAAAATATCATGTACTCAAGCATCTTATATTATGCATTTTCCGATAACATTACGTATTCAGGTATACAATAATAACCTTTAATAGTTTAAAAAAAAAGATCGACGAAGTATAAATAAATAATCAATTTTTGAGATTGCCTCTATATTATTTTAAGACTACGACATTTTAATAATCCGTTTATCAAAAATCTATTTCGCAATTATAAAATTTTATCTGTGAATTCTTTTGAATTAAATTGTTCACAATTTTATTACAATGAAATATAATGAGAACGTATTTTGTCTTGTCTTAACATCCATATCAATACTTTCATAATTACGTATTTGTGAAAAAAATGAAAAAGATGACAGATTTAAATTATCATTTTCAACAGTCACCTGTTTGTTGTAAGATCATTATATTACTGGCGACCTGCTTATTAAATGAACTGAAAGAGAATTGCGCAAAACAGTATACTATGTGAACCGTGAAATAACTCACAAACCATATAAACGATAATATGCGTGATAAATATTTTCACAAAGCTCTTGTCCTCCTTTAAACGCATCTCTTTCATTTTTGCTTAGGATTCCACGGAAAACTCTAACCTCGCAACCACCGCTGTGCAACCGCCACCGCCACCACAGGTCTTTAATACGCGCAAAATTCCACGCATACTTTATTTATAAACATATTTTTGTGAAACATGAATGAAAAAAATGCCGTTCGATATCGTTTGCGAAGCAATGATTTTCGCCTGGGGATAAAAACGATCAGTCAGACATGAATTTAAAATCGAAAAACGAGGAGAAAAGATACGATTCTCATGGGAAACATGATTTCACATGTAATCACACTGGCACGTGTATCCCGTTCTCAAGGAATTTCATATAAATCTTATAAAATATTGCTGGAATAATCATACTTTTACCAACGAAAAGCAAGCCACGTAATTCGAACGCAATTACCCCTGTGAGCCCGACGAATCGAATACATTTTTGACAAACCGACGAGACGGCGCGACGCGACCCCTCATCTTGTAGTTCTTCCACCCTATGAAGAAGGGCCCTCAGGGACTCGATGGAGAACGTCGATCAAACCCCCGACACGCCACTCACATCAGCTCTCTCGACAAATTCCCTGATAGTGACTTCGGCGCGTTCGACGATATATATGCCTTTTTAACGAGGCACTCCTTTTAACCCGGAATCACGATGATCGATGGTACGGAAAAATGGAGCCCAGAGAGTGGGAACGTCGATCATGATTTCGCGAATGACACCCTAACTGGGAGAATCTCGCGTAAAAGACGGAAAGGATTGCGTGGAGATCGCGATTTCTCACGTTGGTAAACGACGCGGCAAACGATATCGTGGAGGATAATTCGACATGACGCGATACCGCGCGCCGGTGTTTGTCGTGACGTTGACAGAGAGTTGTCGGAAAGCATCAGAAATAGACGCCCATGTGATAAGGGAGAAGCCAATCAGAATAATTAACGTATAATCCGCGGTTGCGTTTGATCGCTCCGATCGGTTACAAAAGCATTGCTCTCTTTGTTGTGTGTTTCAGCTTTCTGCGGAACCCGCTGCCAAAAAATTTTTCGCTTTTTTACGGATGCGCGCATCCCTGTCAGATTTTGCGGAAAAAAAGCTTTTACGCCTGACTCGGATAAAGTGCGTCATGATTTCGCACTGTTAAAAATTGACGCAGCATCGTAGAGCTTTGTGATATTTGCACGTGCAAAATGTTTTCATGGGAACTAACTTTAATGGTACAATACAAACGCTAACGGAAATTGCACTAATTTCTATTTCCTATGAAAAATCGCTCTATATTACATTATAAATATGTGTTATAAATATTCCGTCATAATCATAAATATTATATTACATTATAAATGTCATAAATTAAGGAAATTATTCATTTTTTCTTACAAATGCTGTGCATATTGTGAAAAATGAATATGCATGCATTAAAAAAAAATACAATTAATTTTAATAAATATTTAATTCAATACTACCAACTAAACATTTTCTTATAATAAAAAAATGTTCAGAAAAAAAAAGATTGTTAAATCAAATTAACATTTCTTGTATCAAATAAATATATCTTTATATTTCATAAATCTTTAGTTCAAGTGTTCAACTAAATATTTATTAAAATTGACTATATTTTTTTTCAGTGTGAATATATATGTAATTGATGAATATATATGTAATTTCAAAATTTGTATTGATTGATTCGGTGTTTTGCGGGTATGTAAAGCGTGCAAAGCAGAAAAATGTACTTATACATGAAAAGATCTTGCTGAAATATATAAAAATTTAATTAAATACAGATCTAAAACTAATTTTGTTGGACCATTAAAATAATTATGTAAAACGTTCAAACTGATTGCTAAAATATTAAAACTTTTTGAAGCATTATTCATTGCTTGAAATTCCTACGTAATTATTTTGGTCGTTCAACAAAATTATTTTCAGGTCTATACCGAGCTTTAGGTACTTCAGCAAAATCGTTCTTTTTATGTAAAGTACACATAATTAAAAATTTATGGAATAGTAAATTCCGTACATAGTCAGTCTCGGCGCTGCCTTACAATTAACGAATTGGATTATAATTGTCGATTTATATATTCTATAATATTACAGAAATATAGACAATACGAACGAGACAATAGAACAAGGATATAACAATGGTTTTGTATCATATTATGAATCTCTGTCAAATCTTCATATTTATCGCGGACACTTTTAACGAGAATTCACAAACACATTCTACAGAATTCTCATTCATAGTTTATCTAATCAATCATCGCTTTCATACACAGGAAAGTGACAAATTCGAGTGCAACGCCACTCGGAAGACGATAAAATGCATCGACTCGCGAACCAAGTTGCCAGCCGTAACGCAATTTCGCTCTTATCTCACCCCGTGTATCACATTTCGGCTCTCCGTTGCCCTAAGAGGGAGGGAAGTCCCCCGCGCCACACATCGCGTGCGAACCGTCCGAGGAACTTATTGTGGTTCGTGCCACCTTTATCTACCTAATCCAATATTTCGTTTCGTACCTCGTTGCCAGCCGGCTTTCTCCGCGATTTCGCGTGGTACGCGAAAACAAGCTCGACGGTACATCGGAACGTCGCCGCCACTGTCGACGATGGCACGATTCGCGATGCACATACACATACACATGCATTGCGCGCGCACACTTGGTGCTGGGATAACTGATTGGATTTAACAAACGTTGCAAACGAGTTTTGTCTTGGCGCGAATATGCAGGACTCGCATAAGATAGTGCACCATGTAAAGTCGACCTTGCAAAAGTAACTTAAAATTTAGCAAGAAAATCAAAACTCAAAATTCTACTTGAGAATGAGTAATTTTAAAGGAGTTTTATGCATACATCTAATGGTTAGTGTATTCTAAAAGTGAATCAGTTCATTATCACTGACTTCAGTGCTACACTTACAACTGTATATTATAATTTATAGCGAATATTTTTTACTGTTTTTCAGTAATAATACACTGATTCATTCTTAGAAGTTATGGTTTCTACAAACTAAATCTGCAGAAAATCATAACTTCTAAAAATGAACAAGTATTTTTACTGAAAAACAGTAAATATTCGCTGATGGTTACATCAATAATAAACTGAATCACTTTTACAGAATAGACAATTTTTTTATCAACAAGAAAACAGCAGAACTCTCTTAATTTTTTGAGAATATTTATTTCTATAAAATACCGGCAGCATAACTGATGTAAAATAAAAAGTTGTTTACATAACAATATAAAATAGTACATATAAATATTAATAAAAAGTAAATCCTTTTTGTAAAGAAATTAAATCTCTCTTATGAGATATCTTTCGGCATTTCTATATTAATAAATTTTAAAAACTGATTTCTGTTTTAAAAATCTGTCCTCTAACCAAAAATAAAATTTTTTTAACTATTGATGTGACAGATAATTCGAAACATGTAAAATTTTTAACATCAAAGGGATTAGCGAATTTTCCTTGTATAAAACGAAATTTTATCTGATGCGCATCAATATTCATGACTTTCTATATGTAAGTTAAAGAATGATTAACAATTTTCTGGGATATTATAATAAAGCCGACGTAAAGGTGATTTCGATCAAGTTTCGATTAAGAAAGTTTTTCTATTGTATTTTTAAGGAAATGTTTAAAAATTCTTTTTGGAAAATTAAATTTTTTTTCCCAGTTATTTTTTATCTTTTATTATTGTTTGAAATAGATTAATAATTTTTTTGTGTAGAAAATATGAATATATACTAAATCTAGATCTATACCGTTTATGCTGTATATTGGCTTTTTTTGCATCGTGTGCTCCGGTTTATCTGTAATCAACTTTAAATAGACTGCAATTAAAAAATGAAACGTCATATTAATCAGAACACTTCCGTCCATTGTCAGAACTAGAATTATTGCATCTTGCTAACTTATTTTTTGATATTTTGGGGGAGAAAGGCTCGAAAACATAAAAAAAACAGAATGAAAATCAAACATTTTTTTTTTATAAACAAGTCTATCATCTATTTATTTATTGAATGAAATGAATAATTTTAGTTGCGACAATAGCCGTAATTATTCAGATTAAAAATGAAGTTATATTTTTGTTTTTCAATTTACTAGAAAAGTCAGATTTATATGCAGAAAAAATGGTTTTATTAAAATGTAGCTATGTACAAAATATAGCTATACAGATCCAAAATTAATTTTGTTCGATGAGCAATACTGTTCAACAAAGTTTAGACATTTTAGGAATCAGTTTGAGCGTTCTATATAATTATTTTAATTAATCCAACATAATTATTTTCTGCTCTGTATTACCTACAATTTACAAATAGATACTTCCGCTGTTCTTTTCATGTATTTATAACATACGATATAAAAATCAAATGAGTTTATTATTAATTATTCATATTTTTTATATCATTTATATTTATATTTTTATTTATATTAAAATTTTTTTTTGTTCTATTTTTTTTATATATTTAAAAATTATTAAATATATCTTCAAACAACAAATAAAGAACAAAAAATAATTTTTAAAAAATATTTGATTGCCTCCCTTCCAAAAAAAATTTCTGAAATCTTAAAAAAACAACATAATAAAGTAGAAAACGTTCTTAATTTATCGAGTAATAACTATACAAATTTGTTAAAATCAACAATTTTTCATTGTTTGACATATGACAAAAAATTGGATCAAAAATAACAAATATATTTCGAAGTTTATATAGTCCGAAATGTTGCTGTATGCAATTGTTGAAATAATTGCTAATTACATTAATCGGAGCTTGATGATCTCAAATTCATTCTACATGACCTGGACTTCATCGGAATTTAAGATAGAATTCCATTACGATTTTATGCGCTTCGTAAAACATTCGAAGTATCAGAATGTACACGTAAACTGCAAAATGTACATCAAAATGCAAGTATACGTTAAAATACGTAGCGTATCACATTGTAAATAAAATTACTGAAATCCTGAAATGTGATGCGAATTATAGGTTGTTCAAAGTGAGCTTTACGGGCATATCTCGTGATCGTTAAAAAAATCATCCCTTCGTACTCGTTGGTGGAATTAATCGCGTAGTCAGATTACATGTTCATTTCTCATCAAAGCAGTGAGAATTCGCGGATGAGCAATCAGCGGGGTGGCTCGTTATAGTTCAAAATTTGGTTCAATTTTCTCCAACTGGTGTGAAATATCGTCAGGTAAACCAACAAAAACGGAAATGCAATGCCGAATTCTACCAAAAGCGGAATGTGTTTACTTCGAGATCGTAAAATTGTCGCGAACAACGTAATGACTGATTAATCGCATAAATATTATAATAAACGGATAATTACTCACCAATCGATGCTGCAATCGGTTGATGACGTCGTCTTTTCGCCGCGATCGATCCACTTTGTCCCGGGCATTTGCTCCGTCGATCGATCCGCTTCGCTCCAGACACTCACTCGCGCCGGATATCAGCCGATCGGGGAAATGCCGCGCCAGTTTAACCCGTGAGTCTTCGCGCCAATTAGCACAAACACGATAATCATCCGTCGTACATAATCGCCCCCACGCATCCCCTACCGCATTCGAGACGAGTAAACGTCGCAATATACACTGTTCGCCGTTCGCTTTATCGATCCGACGTGACGTGACGTGACGTCTCCCGCATGACGCACTTGCGAGTCGCGCTAACGTTTTCGTCGAGGTGAAAAATCCAAATTACGCGAAGGCAACTTCAGAGCGGTGGTGGCGCGATAACCTCGATTCGCGAAAGTTGATTAATTTTACCGTCGCGCGCGCGTCTGCGGACTTCAATTCCGTCCCGGAATCGTCCATCGGTTTGACGCAAATGTCGCAAATGCTTTCGATCTTCGTGTGTACTTATAATATAGTTAATAGTACGCGAGACTCGCACTCGACGCAAAACAATGCGGAACGATCCTCGCGGCGCCAACACTCAGAGTAAATAGTTTAGGTGCGACTAAGACGACCACGCGCGTCAAAAGAAATAACTAATAAAATAAATACTAGTCAAAACAGAAATATTTGTCCGTTTTTTTGCGTACAATAAATTTTTCAAACATGTACTGCTGCTTGGCAGAGAGATTTACTATAGGATTTTTTTTATCCTGTAGTAATCAACAGGCTTGAAAATTTGTTGTTCGACAAAAAACGAATAAATGTAATATTAGTCTAATATATGTACCAACGAGACATAATAAGTGCAGTTCAAATGCTTCGAAGCACTTGATTAACCAATAGGAAAAAAGAATTTCATTAATATCGTTTTTTCTACTTAATCGATGTAGTTTAATTTTAATCTTCTGGTTAAACTAGCTCTTCATTTTTTTTCTCTAATTCTAAGGATTATAAATAGAGAAAGAATAAATTTTATCAAAATTAGAGTTAATCTACATTCGTAGGAACAAACATAATTAATCAATTAAAAAATTCTTCGAAACATTTGTAGTATTAAGTGGACTAATAATGTTATTTCTACTATTGTAGATTAATTTTAATCACAATTTAATTTATTCTTTAACTTTTTCGAATTTTTAGAAGGTATGAAGATTTACAATGTTACATTTATCCGTTTTTTATCATATAAATTTTTCAAATATATTAATTGATTGGAGGACAAATAAGTTCTCAAATATCTCTGTATAATCATACAATCAGGCTTAAAAAATTTATCGTGTGACAAAAATGAACAATTAACCCAACGCTACAAATACTTCGAAATATTTGATTGACCAATTGGAAGAGAAAATTTTATTAATTGACCAATCAAAGAACGTTTTAAAATATTTGTAACATCGAATAATCATAGAAAAAAAGAAGTAAGTTAAACTGAAATTGTAATTAATCTATATTCATAAAATTGTTGACTTATCCAAGATTAATTTCGATTTGATATGTAAACTAAAATATAATACATATATGAAAATTATTCATATAAGTTAGACTAATTTTTCACATTTTTCAACACGTTACTATTTTAACTGTACTTATATAGAAAAATATTCAATATGTGATTCAAAAAGACAAATATACATAAATTTCTTTATAATAATCCTTATTATATAATCCTTATATAACTGAATGACTTCTTATTATTATAACTTGAAGATTGACTTAAAAATTTTGTTTCGATTTAAAGATCGTGATGACAAAATTAATCAATTGTTCAAATTATTCTTGATAATTAATAAAACAAAGATTTACTTATTAATAAAATTAAATTTATTCACTGAAGTACAGAAATACTTCAATCACTTGTCACATATTTTGAATTATTTTATCAAAGCGTACAAAGCATAAGTACACATTTAATATTATAAAGGAATTAATCATATTAAACCATTTATAATAATTAATAGATATTATATAATAAATATATTAATCGCATTAAGTGCATGAAATCAATTCGTCGTTATTAATATGAGACGTTAGATTTAAAACGGCAATATTAAAGGCGTATTCCGTTTTCTGCATCTTAATACATATTATGTATCCTTTTATCCTTATTTTATATTCGGAACAATAAGGATAAAATGATGTATTATGTGCATCATGTGAAACAAAAGGCACTCTCAGTATGTAACTAAATTAATATACTCATATTTAAAATAGATATTTAATAACTTCTATTTGAAATAAGTAATATTACAACTTCAAATAAATATATATATTTATTATATGTTTGGTCAAAGCCAAAAAATTTACTCATACTCATAGATTTTTTATCTTTAAAATTAAGTCTTAATGTCAAACCAATTCGAAAGAATATTTTAAGACATTACCTAAGACAGACTTAAAATAAGTTCCAATTATGAATACCGTCCTTAGGTTGATAGAATTCAGCCAATGAAATGGAAATTAAAATTTGATTGGTCAAACTCTAATCTCTAATTTGCAATTCTTAATCTTCAATGCGTAGTGTGACACAGGCTTTACTATCACTGAGAATTACAGAATAGGGGACCTAAGGTCGGTATTAGCATCTTAAGACAAGTTTTACTTAAGACGGTCTTAAAATAAGAACCGACTATGAATATCTATATAGTATAATTTAATGCATAGAGAATAAACCTACTATATCGGTGCGTTCATTTATTTTGATTCGTTTCGTTATTTTCTTGCTGCTGTTTGGTCTATATTTTTGGATTTAACGGAATATGTCTCATCAAGATGCAACAGCTCGGTGAGTGATTGTCGTTCTGAATGCACGCAATAAAATTTATAGTCTCTCAGGGCCTCTTTCATTAAATTCTTGTTAAATTAATCAACGATTAACTCGCAAAAGTATCAACAGCAGTTTAATGTATCAGAAATATCTCCTCTCTCTTTCTCTTCTGAGACAAACTGTATTTAGTTTTCACATTGATAAGCGTGGTGATTGAGTTAATCATCATTAGCGTTAATTAGGATTGATAAAAGAGGCCTTCAATTTCGTTCAACAGCTTCAACAGAACAGCTTCAAGATCACATTTCGTTTCTCGCGAATATTTTGCTTGTCAATGGCAGATTCAGTGTGCGAACGAATGTCGAAGGTTTGTTCGCGTCGCATTCTCCATGCTCTAATATCCTATCAATCCTATTATAGTTCTTACTCACTCCAATGCATTTATTAGAGTGAGTAGGAACCATGGCAGGAGCATGTGGAGCATGCGACGCGACAAACCTCGAATCTCGTTGCGGAATGTACGAAAGTGCCTTGTATAATGTTCGAAAGAGCGACGACGGTTATAATTTGTTTTCTGTGGCAAAAAAAAAGCCAATCGCATGCACGTTGTGTTTATGTCGCCCGCGTCGCATCGTTCTTATACAGTCAGTCTCGCGATACTCGCCGTTCGATGCGCAATGTTTTCAAGAATTCCGAGTTCTGCGTCTCGCGCATGTTTCGCCAGTCAATCATGAGAAGCGAATGAGTTCGGGAGTATCGAATCTAATGGCGCATTCTATCATCGCGGGAGTGTCGAATACCGCATACAAAAGCGATTAACTCGACGATCGTAATTGGGGCAAACGCGTCGTTTCATATTGTCCTTTCAGTTGAAAGCGATCGAATATCGAAAACATATGGATTGATCCGTGCGTGATATCAATCTGCATTACTCCCGAAATACAAGGATTCCCGAGCGATCCATCGCATATCACGAAGTTGTCGCTGGATCCACGACTCGCGTACCGCTGTGAAGTTGCTACGTACGTGAAATAGTCAAACTGCTCGAAACTGGTTGATGCTAGGCGAAATAACGAACGCGTCGATGTGTGTCGCGTTAAGCCGGAAACATTGAAGAGCACATAGGCAACAGGAAAATAGGAACAGGAAAACACGAACCAAATGAATATCAGAAAAAAGACGTAAACTGAATGACAGTGCTGTGCGATCCGTGTATCAAAACGGTCGATAAAGGTAAGAGAGAGAGATCGTGGAAGATGGCCATGCCATCTCTATTTCTTTTCATTCAACGATGTAATGGGAGAGAGAATATGTTTTATATATGCGATGTGTTTTAAGCCTGGAATTGCCACGCGAGATGCAGCCGGTCGTGATCAGCCGCTTTTTTCCGATCGATTCGTGTATGCGTGAATAATCGGAGAAATGAAGCGGGAAAACAGTGACTCAGCATGCAATGGGTAAATATTTCCAAGAAATGGAATGGCCGACGAGGAGACGGCGAATCAACTTGTAAGTAAATTCAGTCATATTCGCGTGATGAATCGTTCATTTCATTAAAGATTCAACACCTTTTTCATTATCGTGATTTTATACGTATCTCGCTCATCCTCAATGTGTTATTGAAGTAAAATCCGAGTTTGTTAATGTAACAAAATGGACTTCTTTAATTCTCTGTGCTGTGACTTTTTATGTACACAAACACATCGCAAGAAAAGTGATACAAATCAAAAATATAAAATTGTTTCGGAGAGAGAAAAGAAAATTATATATTTTGAAGTTATTTATTACGACATAAATTAACTAGATTATAAATTGCTTGTTTCAAGTCATTTAAAAATATAGATATTAATTTTTTTTGTTATTTTTCTTTGAAAAGTATTTGAATGTAACATATGTTAAATCGTTACTTTTCCTTGATTAAAGGTCGATATCTTTAGAATTTAATTTATACATAATAAAAAAATTTTTTTAAATTACTTATTTATTATTTCACTTTTCTTGGCGAGGATATATTGAAATATATCAAAATAGAAATATTAAATTATAGTAAATTATAATTTAAAAAATATAATATTTGCTTGTACCAAAAAATATTTAAAGAATAAAAAATAAGAAATATTTTCAATTTTATTACTTATAATTAAAAGGAAGTATATATAATATAATATATATTATATAATTAAATAAAGTTGATTTCTTTTACTTTTATGATTTGAAATAATTTTTAAATGTTTTAAATAATTGTATTGAATTTAATTATATATATATATATAATTAATAATCATATAATATTATACGCACAAATAATAATTATGCTCCAATGTGCAATATTTCATGTCGCAACACATTGATGAAAAAGAAGAATACAATTAGAACAATACAATTTTATAAACATTTATGCAATTATTGCAAGAAACGCAACATTAAAAAAAAATCCTATTTTATGGAACGTGTAAATTTTAATATCTCTGCATTGCAATTTCTCTGCAACGATATATTTCACGCATCGTTATGATGTGGCGCGATTTGTTTCGGCGTGACCTGCATATCGCATGATCAATAAGATATCTGCGATGGCAGAGCTAAAGCTGCAAAACTAAGTTATGAAAAAACACATCGTGAATGATATATTTAACTTTCAGTCCGTATATTTACGAATCGGTAAAAATATTTCATTTGCGCATACACATTACGACATATTTTATTTCTGCTTTTATGGTTTTGCAACGGCACTAATGTAAGCTCGTTAAACATTACAATAATCCGTTGAATGATCGCACGTGATCAATTAATTACTGAATCTGTTAATTCTCTTGATTGTATGATCCCTTTGTAATTTATCATATTTTAAGGTTATTGACTTCGAAATGTAATTTCAGATGAAATTATAAATTAATTACAAATAAATTTATCCATTTTGTCTGTAAATTCGTATACTATAGTGAAATTTCATATAAACGATTTAAAAAATCGTGAAAATTACACAAAACATATATTACTAAACAACTAACAATTTTCTTTTGAATTTAGTTTAGTGGCACATAAAATTTAGCGATTGATTACTCCCACTGTGTATAATAATACGAATGCACGAGCATCGCGATATGAAACGCGATATGAAAGAGCATTACGCGCGAGCGACTATTCATTGCCAGAGTAATAAATTATACTTGCAAATGGCATTATTTTCGATTATTCGCTCTATCGCTTCCTCAAAACTTGATCAAATTAACAAACGAACAAATTAACGTTCGGCTGTCCACTAGCTGCTGCGTAAACGTTACGCTTTTGCAGTCGTCGGCATTAGCTGTCACTGTAATAAAAAGAGGGATGATGTCTCCCAACGGTAATTCGTGAATAATTTGCAGGAACAAATCGCGATAATGATCCGCTTTCAAAACTGTAACTGATAAATTAAACAAATGTGTCCGTCCCGTCGATCTGTCGATCATTTTCGCATTGTCTCCTGCGCGGTATTGATCACCATTCATTCATACGGTATTTTCTCTTAATACGACTTTCCATCATGAAATCCTCTACAGTTTACAGTTTGATAAACGACAACAACCATGACCGACGAGAGATGATGTATCTCGAGGTCGTTCGGATCGCATATCGCCGCTCGTTAATAAAACGCAGCCTCCCAATTTTGCTTCGTAACACCGCGGACTAACAAATCACGAAATACCATTATTTCCCGATATACATTTGCATGTCGCGGGTAATTAAATAATCATTTCTATCCACTCGAAAATAAACACCTCGATCTCGTTTGTGACATAATCGTACTTTGCTTTAATTCCTATCCGCAAATGTGGAAGTGTACAATGAAAACTATTTCCTTTTTTTTTTTTAAAGTTGGAAGTTAAATACGAATTTACAGTTATGTTAATGATTATTCGTACATTGCAATTTTATATTAGAATGTATAATTAAATACATACAATTGCGATACAAACATTAATAAAATCATAAAAAATTATTATGCTTGGATAAAATAATTTGTCCTGTTAATTTATTTACAACTACAATTTTACAATTTTCATCTCATGAACGGTTATAATGATCTTTTATGAATATAATATTTACATGTTTAATATTTTGTTCACTTATTATATTTTAACATATTATTATACATGAGCGAGTTTTTACTTCATCGATTGATCAATCACATTATGCGCAAATGCAACTTTTACGGAACAAAATTATATTTGCCCACAATGCGATTGATCAATCGATGAATAAAAAAGCTCGCCCTATGTTATGGATATTCTGAAACGTAAACGATAAATCATAGAAACGGCTTTGATTTTAATGTACCGTTATATATTAATTCTCCGACTCCACTTTTATCCACGGTAAAACGAAGGATTTGACTCGACACATATATATATATAGAGCGAGGAAATGTAATTGATTGGAGACTCGAATGTTGCTGAATGAAAACGACTTTACATTTCGCCACGGTAGTTCCTCTTAATTGGCTTATTAGTTGTGAAAGTCATGATCGAGCTAAACGACGAGGACTGTCCTTCGGCAATGCTCTGATGTGGTAGATTAAAAGTTTGATCGACGGTTCAAGGGTGTCGAGGCCATCGACGATATATCGATTCGACGAACGATCATTGAAAAACACGGTCACTTGTTCAATTCAGATCTCGTTTTATTCTTCGGGATCGACTCGGTGTAACGCGAAGCGGCATTAACGCAGATTTGATTTCTATCGCGTCACACAGAAGAATTTCTAACTATCACCTCACGCGAACGCTAAAATTTACATGACTCTCCGTACACTCAGTATCTATTGATAAAATTTGAAGTCATATTTGGAATGAATGCGATGATTATTGATTATTATTATCAAGCAAATTTATATAGAACTGCTTCAATTTTAAATTATAGTAAAATAAATTCTAGAGGCGCATTAATTTTTCACAAAAGTGTGGTACAATGAAATTTTGAATTTCGAGTCGAATTTGATATTCAGTCAATCGATATTATTTTTGTGAGATTTTTTTTATGACTGAAATGTTTTATATTAATATGTT
>Ga0157363_1001118_pt1 | contig 21867 bp, 20 predicted proteins | sample AttsexASBM1_FD_111477 | JGI IMG/M metagenome (GOLD analysis project Ga0157363, IMG submission 111477) | Fungus gardens microbial communities from leaf cutter ant in Ribeirão Preto, State of São Paulo, Brazil - Atta sexdens ASBM1 | ecosystem: Host-associated > Fungi > Mycelium > Unclassified ... | reverse complement strand
TGTCACTTTTATACATCCTATATATGTGCAGATAGCCTTCATTTGGGGCTTTACAGCACAACTTAGTTTGTGAAAATTGGTCTACTGGTTGTGGAGATACATGCTAAATGAAGTTTGTGACAGAAGGCTGTGTGATTACTACCATTAACACATTTGATAAAGTAGAGAGTGCTATCTTCTCCATCCATCACAGCATGCAGTAAGTCTTTGCCCATGTACACCACAGTGAGCCTATTGTTTAAGCTTCTGATGGTAGAACCACTCCTCTATAACAAACCAAGACTGACAAGGTTCACTCCAAATATTACAATCACAAGACCTTAGAGTTGGTCAAGTAAAAGAACCTTGTATTGGGTTAACACAAGAGAACTCAATAGAGAACTCTGTACAAGATTGTCTATCTTATATATACTAATATCTAATAGTCTATGCGAGCTATTTCTAGCCTACCCTAAATGACCATGTGTACACCAAACATACTGATCTTCATCCAACTACAGAGACTCAGTTATGACCCCAATAGTCACAAAATGGCTAGATTTCTCAGACTTCAGTGACTCAAAATAAACCTTCTCAGTGAACATATGTGTAGTTGTGCCACAGTTAAGGATAAGACCATCACCTGCAATAGCCTCTTCAACTGCCATCAGTACTTTACCAACCTCATGCTCTCCTAACTACCTAAGTTGATCAATCACTACATTTGCTGAACCACTGTTTTAATCCTCTTGCTCCTTGTATTTAGAACATACTAGTTGATTTTTCCAGTGTCCAAGACTTCCACAATCACAACAGAATTTATCAGGCTTTGGTCCCTTCTTCTTTCCCTTCCCTTTTCCTTTCTTCAAACTCAAACCTCTATCTTTCTGACCAGTACTATTTGCCAACAATGCCATCTGATTGCTAGCAGCCTTTTTGCTGTAATCCTCAACTACTCAATCCTGAACCATTTGGTCAAACTCAGTGTTCAACTCGGTAATGATGTTGTTTAAGGTTAGCAATGTCCCTTTATAATAAAGAGTATTCTGTAAAGCTCTCCACTCCAGACAATGAGAAAGTGACATGAATAGAGCATTAATGAGTAGTCATAGATGTCTTCTTGTGTTATAAGACAAGAGTGTGGACAGACTTTGGCTAGGGTTAGGGTTAGCCGGACATAGATAGATAGTATTATTATTAGTCTACAATGGATGGAGAGCACATGACCTGGAAGTCATGTGATATAGTCTAGAGCGGTCTGGAAGGACTAACAGTCTAAAAGAATTGAGAGGAGTCTAGATAGGAGTTAAGGTTAGGAATGACATCAAGAGACTATGGTTCCTTATAGTGTACACATAGTGTGCACATGTACAGCAGAGATTAAGAGTATAACATTAGGGCACATGTAGAAAACATAGTGGTCTTAAGGAAAACACATGTGGATGAGTAATAGGACATGAGGATGATGCATGGACATAAGGACAGGTTAATATTGTTGTAGCACGGACCACATGTAATTTATATAAATAGAGGAGCAATGCAGTGAAGGCTCCTTGTCGAGTTCTCTTGTAATCCCCACTACTAGATAGCCAACTGAGAGCTTTGCTGAAGTAAGCAAACTACAAGTGCCATTCCAGCGAGGGGTTGCTACAACATCTTGTCCCATATCTGATGTCAGATATCCTACATATAGAAATAGATACTTGTCTCCTATCGAGAAACAAAATATAACTAATACAAATTGTCTCACATCTCTTTTGCCGTCAAGGTGCCATATACATGTGGCCATTGAGAAGGATTCAAGACATTGTGAATAAGACCCATTACAGCACAATCATTCTGAATCCATTTGTGATATCATTTCCATTTCCTCTCCCAAGCTACATACTCAGATGAGAATATATTATCTTCATCATCTAAATCACTAAGAGTGGTCTTCATTCTGCCTGAAATAGGAACAGAAGTTGCCTGAGTAGGAGCAGTACTTGAAGATATAGCCAGTATAGTACCAATCACACTTATTCTTCCAGTAGTCTGCATTGGAGTAGTAAGAGAAGCCAGAGTCTTAGATTTCTTAGGAGGATTGGGTGGCAGTCTAGTAGAAGGAGAAAAGTCAAACTCAATATGGCCGATCCACAGCATATGAGTCTCAAGAGTAGACTTCATTTACTGAGACCACATATAGTAGTTATTGCCATTGAGTTTAGAAAATGCATAAATATCAGTCATTATAGAATTGCATTTATTGGGACCCATAATCTAACAAAAGAAATGAGTGATGTGAACAAACATAGTTGTATAATAGTAGATTAAAGTGCTTAATTTAATCTAGAGTTCATGGATAAAGTCATTAACTTCCTATTACAGAGTAAACTAGAATATATACTATGAGATGAGGTGAATGACCGAGTCTCAGTCCAAGTTACAATAATGACATAGAGTACAAGTCCAACATAATAATAATAATAAAAATAAAAATAATTGCAATATTGAAACTGTTATTTTTGATAAAGGGACATCAGTAGAAGTATTAGCAAGATTGTTCAGAAATAACATGTAGAAGTTGCATAGATTACTAGAAAGTGTGGTTTCAGATTGAGGACTACAGTTTGTAGTAAAGTTGATAAAAGAGCTGATTAAAATGTTGGGAATTGAGATGAAGTTGTTAATATCATTCCATCCACAAACAGATAGTCAAACAGAAAGAATGAACCAGAAACTAGAATAATACTTATAGTTCTTTGTTGATTACAGACAAAAGTATTAATTAGCCAGAGTGGTTAGCAACAGCAAAGTTTGCAGTTAACAATAAGACATACTTAGCAACCAAGATATCTCTGTTTATAGTAAGCTATGGTAGAGAGTTGAGAATAGAAGCAGACATTAAAAGAAAGGGATAAGTAAAGAAGATAATATAATTTGTAAAAAGAATAAAGAAGGTATAAGAGAAAGTAGGAGCAGCATTGAAAAAAGCTCAGGAAAAAATGAAGCAGCAAGTAGATAGGGAAAGAAAGGAGGTAGAAGAATAGAAGAAGAGTAACAAAGTGATGTTGAGTATGAAAGATTTGATGTTCAAAGAAAGACTAGCAAAAAAGCTAGTAGATCAACATATTGGTCTATATATGATTGATGAGATAGTTTCTACTAATGCAATCAAATTATAGTTGCTGACTTCAATGAGGATTTCATTTGGTAGTAAACATCAGTTGAATAGTATAATATAGAGAATAAGTAGAAAGACAGAAAATAGAAAAAGTAAAACTGGTAAAAGTTAAAAGAGTGAAAGAGTGGAAAGTTGAAAAAATATTAAATAAAAGAAAAGTAAAAGGGGTAATAAAGTACTTGGTGTAATGAAAGAGGTTTACAGTAGAGCATAGTACATGAGAAAGAGAGGAAGACTTGGAAAATACAAAGGAAGTAGTAGTAAAGTTTGAAAAAAGACTAAGTGTGGAAGTAAGAAAGCAAGAAAAGTTGAATATAGTAGAGAAAAGAAACTTTAGAAGAAGAGAATTACCAGAGAAGTATATAGCAAAGATGTTGTATAGATGGGACAATAGGAAGTTTGAGGCAGAGTATTTAGAGAAGTTAGAGGAAAACTAGCAAAAATAAAAGTTAGTTTTTCTAGAGAAGAAATCTTGAAGAGGGAGTAATATCAGAATTAAAGATAGTGAACTCTATTTATTTTCATTTTTATTTATTTTAACATCATCAATTTATTACATAAAGCTCAGTAGCAGTTCATGTCTACAGAAGAAATTACTATAGAATCAAATAATACATATGGACAGAGAGCTTTTCTATTATGCTATTTTACCCTCTTTATTTTCATTTTCATTTATTTTTATTTTTGGACTTAGGATTAAGGTTTAGTATGATGTTACACATCAGTCACAGGTCACAGTGACATGATCATATATCACATAGAAGAATATAAAAGGTTTTGAAGCAATGATAATAATAGCATATAATACACATGGCCTTTAAATAGGCTAAATATTAGAATTGCAGAAGTTGGACTTAGTTTTCTTTTCTTTTCCTTTCAATTTGTTTTCAATTTTTGGATTTAAAGTTAGGGTTTAGTGTTGTGTCACTGTTATACTGTTACATAATCATGTATTGTGATAAAAAGCAGTAGAAGGATTTAGAAAGAATGATGACATATAAGCATGTTATATACATGTTGACTTTGAGGTAAATATATGGTCATTTAGGGTAGGCTAATAATAGACCACTAGTCCAGGATATATAAGATAAACAATCTTGTACAGAGTTCTCTATTGAGTTTTCTTGTGATAACCCTAATACAAGGTTCTTTTCTAAATTCCAACTCTAAGAGATTTGAATTGTAATACTAAGGTTAGTATAGCATAGACCAGTAGTCTGGCTAAGATAGACACTTTTGTACTTGGAACTCCATTGAGTTCTCTTGTGTTAACTCTAATATAAGATTCTATTCTTAACTTCACTCTATAAGTCTTGAATTATAACAGAAGGGTTATACAGTAGAAGAAGATACTTGGGAGAAGTTGGAAAATATGGAAAAATAATGAACTTAGTAGAAGACTTTGAGAAAGAGATTAGAGAAGAAAAGATAAAAAGAGTACAAATAAGAAAGGAGAAGGGGAAAGAGAGAGTATTGAATCCAGAGGCAAAAGTATTTAAAAGAAGTGAATTACCAAGTATACTGTAAAAATATTGTTTGGGTAAAATGATAGAAGATTTGAAGATGAGTATTTAAAGAAGCTAAAAAGAAGTTAAGCAAGATAGAAAGGAAAAGAGAAACAAGTTCCTTCAGAGGCAGAACTTTAAGGAGAATACTGTTTTTCTTTTTCTTTGATTTCTTGGATGATGAAGAGGCATGTAACCATGGTTACATGATGCATTACATGATATTATGTCATAGGCCTAGAATGTGCTGAAAGGATGATGTCAAGATGCATGTCTACAGCATGTTCATCTTATGGTATACACATGGTGCACTCATAGACAACATACAACACATGGACTTCAGGATAGAGTTATTTATTGCTAGCACAGACCATGTACTTGTAATATAAATAAGGTAGCAATACATTGGAGACTTCTTGTTGAGTTCTCTTGTAATCCTCACAAGACTCTTTCACTATAAGACTACTTAGTGCACTATTGATCATTTTGATTAGTGGTTGCCACAACACAAATAAATTATCTTACCTGGATATCTACTTTGCAATCTCTCGTTAAACCCAAGTTCATCAATAGTCAATAAAACTGCTGGTAACATGGTGTTCAAAGACTTTCCTGAGCTATAGGCAGTCATTGAGCCATACCTTGGGATCTGTCTATGTACATTGTCCAATCTTGGCATCAGCTTTATGTAAAACACATGAGTGAAAAGTAACACAACACACAGAGACAAACATCAGTAGTCACACCGCCGCCGCCTCAATAGTTCCCTCCTCTTTAGCCATGGCTGAGGCCGCTTCAGGATCACAGGACAAGTCCGTTCAAGTCAAGCTTGTGCTTTTAGGTGGGCACTTTTTCCTTCCACTGCCACGATTCTCTGTTCCATACCTAAATGCCAACCTTAATCCATTATAGGTGAAGCAGCTGTCGGGAAATCCTCAGTTGTCCTTCGCTTTGTACGTCGAGTCTCTCAGCAACAACTGCTTCTACAACTTATTCTACGGTTAAGGTCTCTAATGAATTCCAGCCAAACAAGGAACCAACCATTGGTGCCGCTTTCCTCACTCAGAAATGCCGCTTGGAGGATCGTATTCTGCGGTATGAGATTTGGGATACTGCAGGACAAGAGCGTTTTCATTCTCTTGCAGTATGTATCGCGCCTGGAATTCACTCCGTCCGACTCAAATCACTTTTTTCTCTCGACAATAGCCTATGTACTACCGTAACGCTCAAGCCGCAGTTGTAGTTTACGATGTCACCAAAGCTGCCAGTTTAGAAAAGGCCAAGTCTTGGGTAAAGGAGCTACAACGGCAAGCCAATCCAAACATCGTCATTGCTTTTACTGGTAACAAAGTTGATCTTGTACAACAATCCGTTTCCTCCTCTGGTTCTCCCGACGATGAAGATGAAGCTGATGATGCCACTGCCATCCCTGAAGAATCTTCAAGCCCCCCAGGAGAGTTTGAGAGTTTGCGTCAAGTTCCAAGGGAGGAAGCTCAAGCATATGCTCAGGAGGCTGGCCTCTTGTTCTTTGAAACTAGTGCGAAAACTGGAGAGGGAATTGTTGAGGTCTTTACGGAAATTGGTGAGTGGGAAATCAACACTCATCAAGGATATATGACCCTCTGATATGATCGGGGGTGTTTAGCTAAGAAAATACCGATTGAACATATCCTTGCTGCATCTCGCAATACATCTGGCCGTCCAGGGGCTGGTGGTCGCGGTGATAGTGCAAGAGAGGAGAACATCAGTTTGCAAGATGATCAAGCAAAGGCGAAGGACGCTTGCAGCTGTTAAACTCCTCTTCCCATATGCATTCCTGTTCTATTATTGCTTTTGTGTAACATTTCCATTACAATGGTCCACGTAATATCCTTCCAAATATACATGTCTTTTAGAGAGGAATAATGGTCACACTGGTGAAATGAAATAAATCAATCGATATAATAATAAGGTGGTGGTCTAATGACATTCTCTTGATCGTGATGGACATCTGCATTCAGATAAGGTGGTGGTGGTGGTGGTGGCAGCGGCGATGGAAGAACCTGAGGAGAACGAGGACGTTCGAGAGGATCGGGTCGTCTAAAAGTAGAATCATCTATCGAGGGTGGTGGATCCGAAGGATCGTCCATAGCAGGAGGTGGAGGTGGTTGTTCTTCCAAAATCATATCTTCTTCACGTTGATCCAAAACCAATGCCAACCCTTGTGACGACTCTTGTATCTCTGTCAACGCAGTTAAATCAGCATCTCCTGCAGCCATTTCCACCGATGGTGGCGGTGTCATGGATCTCTGCATATCCTCCGAATGCCCATCGAATTGATCTTCAGCATGAAAACCAAATTTCATACCCTCTCCTTCAATCGCAAGTGACATCGACGTAAAATTATCAGACGACGTAAATGTCGAGTCTGGTAAGAGAACCTCTGTTTCGGATTCGAGAAACGTTGGCAATCTGCTTGAAGTTGAGGCCTCCGCTGTGGGACTGGAAAAGGGCGGAGGTGCATCTCTTTCTTCAAATGGTGGAGGTGCAAGAGTGGAGATCATGCTTGGACCCGCTTGACCTTCACAGTAATGGGGAGCTGCCCTCTCAAGTTCATCGTACCGATTGGTCTTGGCGGGAGGTCGATCGTGTTTCTTGGAATAGGCCTCATCAAAAGTCTGAGAAATTTCTGGTAAACGGGCGGGTGGTGGAAGTACACTGAGCGGAATCGTCAATGTAGATGTACGTTCTGACTGCTCCTTTGTATCAAGAAATGAGATATGCATCTTCAAAAAGAACACGACAGAATGGAGCAATGTTGTCTGAGTTATTGATCCAATATCTGCATCACATCCCATTTCTCCGTAATCACTTCCAGGAAGATTACTCTGAGTCACCGTCGGAGATCTTATGGTTGAGGAGGGGTGAAGGATGAACCGAAGACGGATAGACCGAGATGAATGAAAGCGACAAGAAGCACCAGAACGCGCGATCACAGTCTTGTACGACAATCCAGGGAACAAAGGAGACTTGGCAGACGACGACTGCACAGAAAGGCCTACGCCCAAGGTACTGTTTGAAGTCCCTACATGGTCTTCAACCCCACCACCACCAACCATCAGCATATTGGTATCCTCTTCTTGCTCTGCGACCCCACGCCTAACTCTGATGACCCTGATCAATTCAACACGCATGTTCCTCAGCCTAAGGCCCCTGTCCACGACAATACTTGTGGGCGGAGGGGGGATGGTAACATAGACTGGTATGAGTTCTCCAACAGTGAAAGAAGAACGAGGAAGTTGAACCTCCACGCGTGTTGGGTCTTCAAGTAAATGTGTTTCAGGAGAGGCAGGGAGTGTATGTGCATGGGGACTGTAGCGCCGCGTATAAACTGTGATACTCGTTGAAATGATGGGTGCAGACTCATCATTAGGATGTAGGCAAGCTGTCAAGGTGTGCGCCAGTGAGGAATGGGGTGTTTGGATTGACTGTGGTGTGTCAGGAGGAACAGGAATTGAGAAAGAAAAGGTCGTTGGGAAAGGATCAAGAGCTCTCTGGGTGTACAGAACAAGTTCTGTCGAATTGAGCTCGATTTCCTCGTCGTGTGCAGCTTCGTAAGTCCTCAGCAACACGGTACTAGCGCAAGCGTCAAATGACGCGGAATTCTATTTTCTCGAGAGACAGACTTGCTTACAGCTTTGACCAGTGGTGCTGATCAGCATCTTTCACCTGGATTTCTCCCTCGATAGCTGCCCGCTCTTCTTCAACGCCCAGATAACCCTTCTGGAAATTGACAGAGTCAATAGTCGGCAATATGAGAATCTCCGGACAATGGGGTTTATTCTGGGCGGCTCCTTGACCAAAACAAGTGGGATCTTGTTGTGAGTAAATGGGAGGGGGGTGTGGATCTGCCATGAAGGATAGATCCGGGGCACAGAATTAGTTAATTAACCTATTGCGTTTCTGGGTCACGTGGTGACAGTTAATACAAACTACATCACTCTCATTGGCATTCTACACGCGCAAGGCTGTCAAGTTCCTTGAACATGCACTCATCACCAAAAACTTCTCTTGTCATGAGAATGTCCCAGGTGGCATCTCGCCGACCCACGAGCAGACCACTTCCAATTTCTATCGTATTATCACTGGAATCCGCAAAGCCCATGCCAAAAGACAAAGTTCCAGCGGTCGTTTCAGTAGTATCAAATAAATCACCTTCATCATCGAGAACTTTCATCGTCTCAACGGCCCTACGGCAGCATAGAGAGAATAACGATCGCATCTCAGGATTTGGGTTTGACAAAGACTTGTGCACAAGCCGGAACATCACAGTCCTGAAGCCGATCTTCCGATCCGCTTTTAAACGATGTTTGAGTGGGGGTGGAGAGAGAAAAGCGAGACAATAGAGGGCCATCACTGTTTTCTCTAGATAACTCAGCCAAGTTTCTCGTCCACAGATCTGAAAGTCCATGTCTGTCAGAGGAAGTCGATGGATGAGAGCCTCAAACAATCGTTGGATGTGCGTTTCGGGTATCGTTTGGGCAAGAATTTGGCGGTTGGCATCGGAATGGCTGAAGCGTGTGAAAACATCAAGAGCTGCATCAGCCAGAGACGGGGGCTTTGGTGGTGGAGTAGTGGGGTGCTGTCCTGCGATCTGGACAGATACGAAAGGGGAAACAGCCTCAGTAGGATCTATAAGATATGATGCGACCAGTTCCAATACACGATTTGATAGAGTTGCCGAATACGATGACGAGGGGGCAAGAGGGATCAAAGGGGCAAGGTTGACGAGAGTATACAGGGTATCTTTACGTATCTGGAGTAGATCAGACAAGGAGAGGGCATCTGAGGCAGGAGCTGGGAGACCATTAACTTGGCGGATGGTGCATGTGCGTAGCATGACATGGACAAGTCTGCCATGACGAGAAAGGAATTGCCAATTGTCTGGAACTACGGAAAGATTTCGCAAAACGTTGATAATGGTGAGGATGATGTCTGCTGGTCGGGGAACGGGGCCGGCATTGTGGTTCTTGGAACCCTGGTGGAGAGCCAAGGCAGCAAAGGGCTCGAGCTGGACGTCGCAGATGATATTGACAAGTTGGCGATGAGTTGTAATTTCCCGAAGCGCGCCGGCCGAGAAATCATCCTGCAAGTCGGCAAAGGCAAGTTGCTCCAAGAGGTCGAGGAGGTCGTCAAAAAGATCAGGACATTGGAAAATAGGGAAGCCAGAACCAGGGCTCTGACCACGCATTGTTGAGAATATGGTAAGGGTAGTAAGGGCATAGGATAACTCTGTCGGAAGATTTGAACAGAGGGACATTCGGAGAGCTTCAATGTCAATCATTCCCCAGTCGTTGATGTCACGTAAAGGCCTTTTCTGGGAGATTGTGTTGTATTCGTGATCAATGATGCGGAGGTCACGGCCACCATGGGTTTCCAGTTGGCGTGCCCAGGGGATATACTCGATCTTGCGGCGAAGAGGCTGGCGCAGGCGTGTTTGGGCGGTCGTTTGAAGGGGTGGATCAGGAATGGACTGAGCGCTGTCAAGGGGATCTGATGAAAAAAAAGTAAAGCAAAAGAGGCGAGAGAAGAGTGGAAAAGAACTGACCAGTCTTTTGTCTGGTGCGCTTAGATTCGGGGTCATCGATGTCAAGTTTGCGTTTGATTGGCTGAATGTCATTGAGGAGGTTGGAGTCAGGAGGGGGGTTAATAGCTGCTGAGCGGGGCCTCTGGATGGAGCGCTGGATCTGTTGTGGGATGGGAAGTTGTCTGGAGGCAATTTGGGCCTTGCGCTGTTGATCCTGGATGTTTTTCTTGTACAGATCTTCGAATGGGTAGAGGATGGCGGTGTACACCTGCTCGAGCATGAGAGCGACGGATGTGGAGCCATTTGGCTGGACGTGCGAGAAGTCTTGGGGGAGGTTGAACTCTGCACAGATGGCAGGCCAGGCGTTGTTGGCCTTGAGCTAGGGGTTGTATGTGAGGGGGAAAAAATTGAAAAAAAGGGTAGAGAGGAGCGAAAGACGTACAGCATGTGCACCGCCGTACTGCATGGCAAGACCCCAGAGCTTGAAGAGACTGACGTCGTGGTTTGCAAGGCGGAAGGAGCCTATCTGGGAGGAGGGCTCGATGTAGGACCAGGGAGAGCTTGCAGGGTCGTAGCCGGGCGAAGGCACGCCAGTGAGCGACGGAGGCAACGGCGTATTGCGCTTCGCCATGACGCTGGCCAGGCCATTGAGAAACGACTGCTGGCGGTGATGGAGGGAGGTCATCGTCCTAATCACGTGGACCACCTCCCCTTGTCACGATCTGTCACACCTCTCTTTCAATGTCCGAAATCGACGCCATCTTCGCCTCCAAGCCAAAACCAAAGCCAAAGCCACAGCCTACCAGAAAAGTCTCCTCTCGCCCCGCCCCTGCACAAAAACAGCCCAGGAAAACCTCTGCTGCCCGGGCTAAGCAGGTGCAGCAATTCAGGGACTCTCGTGGAACCCACCCCAGTGCGAATGCCTCTCTTTCTTTCTTCCACCAACTCTTTTGACCACGCTTCCAGGACGCAAAACAGAAGAGGGTTGGAATGTTTACAAGGAAGACGAGCTCGGCATAACTGCCCACGGCGGCGGTAAGCCCACCTCCCTCCTTCTCTTCTCTCTTTTCACATTCTTGCCTCTCAGACACCCCCTTGTGTCCATTCGACTGTCAATGCTGTGAGTTTCCTCCTCTGTACAAACATCTCCCTCTAATTCATCCCAGGTTTTTGATCTCTAATATACATGCTTATTTTGATCTTTTGAGCATCCTCCACCCTGGCATTTTCGAAGCCTTCCGTGTTTCATTCACACCCGGGAGGTCAATAACTTGCCAAAAATAATTCCATACACCGCTGGAGGGCATGTCTTGAGCAGATCCCTCCAGAGACAACTCTTGTCAATCATGGGAACATGTATTAACTAGTCGTCATCGTCCTCTTCCTCGTCATAATTTATAAGACTCCTTCCTTGCACTTCATCTCCGAACGGATCACTTTGTCCCTTCTGCATCTCAAGCACCTTTTTCTGTCGTTTCTCCTCTGTCTTCCTGTCTTCCTCGGCTTGCTTGGCCAAGTATGCCTTGCTTCCAACTATCTTTTCCGGATTTTTGCATATCCTCAGACGTCGATCAACTTCTCGGACCGCCTCAACATTCGGTGCATGTCCTTGTTCTAATATCATCCTTTTCACTGCTTCCAAGACCGGGAATATCGTGTCAAGAGACAATTGCTCTGGCGTTGCCTCAGGTATTAGTTTCGTTCGAGCCCATTTCTCTGCCAGCTCCCCTGTCCCAAGTGAAAACGCCGCCAATGCTATCTGTGATGGTGAATACAGTAGCTCTGCATCAGTCAGTCGAGACGCTCGAATGTGATTCAGTGCAGTGTCATAGATAAGAGGCGCCTGTACCTCCGTAAGGCTCTGGACGAACTCTATCATCGAACAAAGACAAAAATCAACAACCCATAATCCTCACCTGTAAATCCAGCCAAATTCCCCATAGTGCACGATGAGCATGCCACACTGTGAATTCAAAATTCAGGCTTTGAGCCACCAGAAATTCCAGGTCCAGCACATCCGAGGGGGCTGTTTTCGGTATATGCGTAGTGTAGGTTTCCAAAGAAATCGGATTGTTCGTTGTTTTAGTCGCAAGAAACAGTGCTGTCAACCTGCCTCTCAAATCAGTCTTGGATCCAAGAATCAGAAAAATAACGAGTATCCCATACATCACGTTCTTCGGGTGCCAGTCCATCACTGTATTCTTGAGATAGAATCGTTTGAGATACGAGATAGCTGTGGCCTCCACCTCCTCCGGGAATCGAAACATGGCGCATAATTGTGGTATCTTGGTCAAATACAACTTCACCAGGGTCACTTCTTCATCTGCGTGTAGGAATGAAACATGGGCGGAAGACCCTGGCTAATGATCATAGCAAAACAAACTGAGGGATGAAATAGGAACAAAAAAGGATTCGACAAGTAAAGCGTTACCTCATCAACTTCAAACGTATTTCGGATTGCAGCAACGGCGGTTTCATTGAGTTTCTCTCGTATTTGTGCAAGACCTTCCTGTGAGAAGCGCCAGTTTTGAAATTGGGTACTAGCTTCATATAAGGGCTGTCTCTGCTCCAAATCCTTCGTGTCAGTGGTTTCGGACGACATTGGAAAGATCAGCCTTCTTAATTTATAAAAGGAACAATAGATGTATATAATTACATATACAAATACTCTTCCATAGAATATTCTATGTGAAAGTAATGAAGTAAACCATTCCAAGAAGAAATTGTCGAGTTCGTTATTCCATTTGAGATGAAATTAGGTCTCAATGCGAGTGAAGTTTCCCATTTCACGAGACCTAACATGTCTTCTTTCCAACACGAGTTAGTAGAGACCAACTCTGATTGCGGATGAGGATAGTCCTTCCTACATGTTGTTGCCTATCAAACCGTAAATCTGTTCAACAGCAATCGTTCTGTGAGTTGGGAAAAGCCCATTTGTATTACACTTGTCTGTTGATATAATAAGCCTCGGATCAAGTTCAAGTACTGAGAGAATCAATCTGAATCCCAAGAACACTGATTAGCCAGTCTCTCTTCCTTCCAAATTTTGAGACTGCTGTTAACACTGGCTGTTGGTGCAATTACAATGTCATCCGTCTGCTCTACACTATTATCTATGCCTCAATAGGGATAATAATATAAACAGGTACATACACGCTTGTAAGGGTGTACTAGTTAGACTGGCCAGCTCGTGTCAGGTCGTGTCAGGTACGGCATTGACTAGTTATTTGAGCATTAATACCCAGCTTCAGGGGCAGCAATTCCCACCATGTCGTCATTAATTCTATCTGATTTTGCAACTCTAGTAGATTTCCTGATTAGCTATGTGATCACTCTTGTATAGTATCTCTCTCCTCGTCATCATGTGGGCTATCGCCTTTGGATTGAAGCTGTAGGAAATATACCTTGTACCTTCCATTTGAGAATAATGGAGATGGTCCCTAGTCTATTCTTCTTTGCATCGTGAAGATCAAACAGTTACTATGGTGTTCAATAAAACGTCCTTACCACTTTAACACTTAGCGTCGCACAATGAAAAATCATCAATGAGTAGAGTTGTCTTTTCGCTGAATGAAGGGTTGACTCGCTCCATTCCTTCTGCAATTTCTATAACCCAGTGTATATGTGATACAGAGTTTCAAACCGACGGCCCAATTTAATAATTATGAACATGATAAGAGATGAGATTACTCCTACCCCTTATTCTTCTTCTTCAGGATGATCAGTCTTCCAGGCCTGGATCCAGTCAATGATCCTAGTAACATTGGATTCAAGTTGTTCCGGTCCGTCGCTTTGTAACTCGACGACAGGAAGATCAGGATAGGACGACCGTGCTTCATCAAGCACGACTTGCATAATCTCGACTTCATTGTTTTCCTGTATTTTCTTCAAAGGATATCCTCTTGCAAAATGGTTCGTTAAATAAAAAAGACAGATGAATACTCGAAAACATACCTTTTTTCTAATCGCTCCCAGAGTAGTGTATGGTCACATCTCAGTACGACCACGAGATCAGGCCATCTTTCAGGGTATATATCACAGGTATGCCAATCTAGGATGATTCCACCCTCAGCAATCATGGGTTCTAATTCGTCTAATAGCTGTTTTTTTCATCCCTTGAGATTTATAAAATTGACATTCAGAAGGAGATTCTCCTATTTGAACCATACCTTATCTTCATCTACAGTATAACTCTGCCATTTATTGTCATAGTTCTCGTACAGCCCTTTTTCCTTGACCCAGTCACCCACGTTGATATGTCTCAGAAGGATTGGTGACTCTTTCGCCAGCAATTGTGCATGTGTGGTCTTCCCAGTTCCAGGCGTCCCTGTCATGACAATGACAGGGCCTTTTTGAGTAGTCATCGAAGTGAAAGTGAATGGGAGCAAAATTGAGACCAAAGTTTCGGATCAAGTTATGGCAGTGCAGCAAATCTTCGGGATTTCCCGAGATGTATAAAATATCAATAACTTGAAATACATATATCATCATATGGAACCGAACCAAGGAATAGACGAGTTAGTGGCCGTTTTACCTATTCATTTCACCAATGCACTTGTTCCCAATGTCCAGCTACATCAATTTCCTCTTTTAAATCGTCCTCTCCAAGTTCCCCCAAGTGCCCAGATGAGCGGCAAAAGAATTACCGCTCGAATCAAGCCAGGAATACGACGAATAGAACTTCATATTCCGGCAGATACACGACCTGAAGTATGGAGCAGTAATAAATCACGGGACTTCGGGGCAGCGCGGATTGAAGACGATGTAGAGAAAAAGCAAGAGCGGAAAGGACTCAAAGAAGGGGAGGAACCCCGCTTAGGAGAAATCCGACTGCAAAGCGAACAGTTGCCTCAACGGGGTGTTCAGATGCTTGGAATCATAAGAAACGGTCAGGAATATACTGATTTCCACTTTTTTTCCTCTTGGACTTACTTACAGTTGTAACTTTCTAGGCAAGTTAAACCTCCATCCAATCAGGGAGACCCATCAGTTCCGACCAACCCTCACTTACTTGGATATTTTGTCGCGCCGAAATAGACACGGGCAGCAGGGTGGATCGGATTTGGAGTCTGATGATGGACCACCCCCAGATCCAGATGATCCATCGCCGGTGCAAGTACCGAAAAAAGAAAAGAAATCTACAGGACCTGGAAAAGAGGTTCAGGTCTCTGCCCGAAAATCTGACGACAAAAGCGCTACTTCGGCGCTCGGTGGCCTTTCAACGGTTCGCAGGGACATGTTGCGGATTATCCGCTCGGAGGAGGACGAAGAGTGGGAGGAACTCCGTTTTTTCGATGTTGCGGTCCGTCATTCTCGATTCTTTAGTACATACATTTCTCAAGATTCATTCAGGAAAATAAGTCAGCGGAAGCTTTTGAATCAGTCCTTTCCAAGAGCACAGAATTTCTTGTGTCAAGAGGCGATATCACGCAATTTCTGGAAGGAATCGAAGGTTTAATGCCTAAAGTGGACACTTGACAGCTTAGACTCCGTCAAAATTATTGATTTTTTCTTGCTTCCATACGCACTTTCTGCTGCGCTCATGAGCGACACCGAATCTGACCAGGATAACGACAATGCAGAGGCTGATTTTGATGAGATATCTAAGTTCGATGTGGGTGAGAGTCCCTCGTTAGACGCCATCCTGCAAGTTCTTGGAAATGACGATCAGGCATATAACCAATCCATTGATTGTATGCACTCTTATCACGCTGTAACTTCCCTGTGTTGACTGCTTAGATATCTAGCATTGTGCGCTCTGGTTGGACATTTAGACTTGCTTGTGCAAGAACACAATCCCAGGCTGAAGCAACGAGCTCTTCTTGTCTTTCAACACTTAGGTGTGCTATATGCCCTCATATCATACCATGAACTCAGTTACTGTTCCTTTTACTCAGTTACCGGCAAAACAATAGATCAATTGCTGCAACTACGATTCAAGCTACGTGCCCACTCGACTGGTTCAAGAGCTTGCTCTCCCGCTTTGGTTGATAAAATCATTTCTCAACTCGGCACTCTAGTGTTGTTTATAGCAAATGATTCGGATGAAAATTGGAGTCACACAGCACCAGGTGAATCTCTCAGAAATCAGATGGAGCGTGATTCTATGAGAGCTGCGAGTCAACTGCCAGGTATTACCCTACAAGAGCATGTTCTCTTCGAACATCTGCTGAATCAGCAACAGACTGCTGGAATGCGTTAGCATCCGCGCTCACCTTGCACCACGGCTCTCCTGCTACTAAACGGTTGATAATCCGCCTCTTATTTGGTGTCCTAGTTATGCAACAAGACCTTAACAAGAGCAGAGTGTCCTCAAGGTACCCCTCGGTCGCATCATCAAACCGATGTACAGAATTCTGAAATTCTCGTCAGTGATTATGATTTTATGCTACTCTCTTCAGCACTCGAAACCATCATTGGAGAGTATGTCTCTTTCGATGCGGTGACAGGGTATCCGATCATACTCAGAGATCAGCTGGATTGTGCATTTTTTCTCAATCTATACGCTGTGAGAATTTTCGTAGATTGACTTTTTGCCTACTGACTATCCTTCCAGACCGTTCGGACGATGAACCCAGATCCAGCTGACGGTCATGCCGTCTGTAAACCGTACATCGGATCCCACACACTTGCTTTGATTGACTTGGTTCTCTTTCCTACTAATGATTACCCGGAAAAAACACCATCCTCTCAAATCACATATATAGTTTGTTTCTGTTGGGGGAAATTACTATCCTGGAGTTGGGTGACATGGGCCGATCAACGGTTCGTTAGTGCAGAAATTGTCTGCTTCATAGTGAGTATATTCAATGCGGAACTCTGGCATGTATCCTCATCGGTTTCAAGACTCGGCGATGGCTTGAAACCATCAAATGCGATGCAACTTGCTCCAAACACAGAAAATGTGTCCTCGCCTTGAGTCATTTGTTAGAAAACGTCTTTGCAAGCTTCGCTGCGCTCTCTGTGAGACAATAAAGTTGTGTTTTAGGCTGTCTGCTAACTATGCTCAGGATACTCTTGCTCGCGGTGTGGGGCAGTGGGAGATGGATCATGAAAGCCCGACTGGCTTGTTAAGGCTGCTGGATCAAATTTGCTCCTTTATATTGCCAATTCTTCATGAAGGATCTAGAGGAAACGATTTTCAGTCGTCTGATTGCCTACGACCATATACGTCAAAAGTATGCCGGAGTGTTTTGCTCTTGTGTACTAGAGAAAGGATTTCGTATGACAGGGACAAGGGTGTGCAGTCACCCTTTCATCGCCGTGTTACGATCTCACCTGCTTTAATCAGCGAGGGACAGCTATCTAGATCTGTTACTCTCGATGGACGAAACCATCTTGAGAAAGTCTCTCGTGGAGCTACAAACCGAACGTGCGGCTCAGTTCTCCGGTAACTTGGACTGTAGTGCGTTGTGTTATGACATTGAGTGTGCTCTAGTTGACTCTTTTTCAGTCTTCTCTGAAGCAATGGGGTAAGTGAATGGGGTACATCAAGCAGCTGATGATTGCATCTCATGCGATTATCATTCTTAGTTACTTGAATGAAGCACTGATCTCGCCGGCACATCTATCGATGATTCGCTTTTCCCTTGGGTTCCTGACCATCCTTTGCAATGCTGATATACGAGGATTATTTCTTCGGGAGAAAATTTCCTCCTTCTTTATGAAACTGTCCAATCGTCTGGTCAGTAACGAGGGATACAGGAAAGTCTTGCTGGGCCCTCTGTTAACGGCGCTTGCGGCAGCTGGGAAATATTTCAGCCCTTCCAATCCATTTACCTCCCTGACAGAGGATGATGGCTTCTGGAGATTATGCCTCCATCAACCATGCGACAACTTTCATTCTAACAGTTAGCTATATCCCATCTAGGCTCACTCTGACCGCTAACTAGTGACATCTTCCGATTTTAGTGGCATTGGCTCAGTACATCCTGCAATGCTCGTACTTTCCCGACAGTCTCCTGTTACTGGAGACGTTAGACCACTTTCGCACCATTGTCCTGAAGATCCTAGAGGATGAGTTACCACATCGTTGCAGAGATGTCCTTAGGCTATCTTTCCCGGTTTTCTGTCAAGTTATAGTCCACCTCCTTACTCGAGAAACCGAACTTTCGCGAGTCATCAAGCAATTTTTTATTAGTTCTCCATGGACGATGGTACTATTTAGGGAGATGAAGCGGATGCTTGCCTCTCCACTTGTGTCAACTACCCCTGGCGATGTACTCTATCATCTGTGGAACGTAATAAGATCTACCGGAACACTTCTCGTGCAGGTGGTATGTGAACCGCACTCCTGATCAGCTAGTTTGATAGTGTATATTCCAGCTCTCGGGTGACGTTGTCTCAAACCAAATGATGAAGGTGAGTAGGATGACCACGACACAGGGATGCTAGTTGATTTCAGTCAAGGTTCCTAGGACCAGGCTTCTCTTGTATCAATCTCAAATCATCCCCGTCAGTGTCATAGATAGCTGGAGTGATGTATGATCGTCATAATGATCGTCATAAAAGGTCACTGCCACAACGGCCAGTGCAGAGGTAGCACGGGAGCGTACTGTGAGATGGACTAAAATTGTGTCAGTTGTAGCTATTATGGTTTGAAATTAGAGATAAGGTGGTCTATGAAAGCCTTGCAACTGTCAACACAGACACAGAGCCTATGTTTGTTATGAAACCTTGATCTCAGTGGTTGAGAGGAAGGGCTCGAGAAAAGGCTAAAGAAAAGTACTGTACAAGGGTCTCCTTGATACAAGCCATTCTTAGACCTTTTTGCAACATCCTGATCTTTCATGCATGTTGCCTGCAGCTTTTTGATGTTCTCAGAAAGTTTGTCACATTAACTACTTGTTCCTAAGATTGTGTCTTCACAATCAGTTTCAACAGTGGAAGTCAGACTATGGGCATTGGGATATTAACTTAAACCTAGTGTAACTATGAAGAAACCCAATACTATCAGAGAACACTTGCTATATTGTAAGTCCAGGTTCATTCTATGAGAGCTTAGTTGCACTCCTAAACTGGTTATCATCTAGACCAAGACAAGATACTTTGAATTCTGTTATTTTTCTGGAGTAGCCATGCTGCTAAATAGTCAAAGAATCTCTTTTGCCAAAAGTGAACTACTAGAGTTTTTCCAGTTACTACTTGGTGTTAGAGAAAACAAGCTATTGTGGTGTTAGGGTATGGATCATGCCTGGAAGAGAAAACTGTTAGGGTGACTGAGTGAAATCCATAGGATTATGCAGAGTTTATTTTCAGGAGAAACCTAAGGTTATATTATCTATTCAGAAAACAGAGTAGAGCATAATTTCAGGAGAAACCTAAGAGGACAAAATAAGGTTTTCTAAAGGCAGCAGCTATTATAAGTACTTTACAGTCCATTTTAATCTAGTGAAATAGTACTGAGATAATCAGAGAATGATAGTAACTATATGGTTAAAAACTCTAATGAAAACATCTAAAAGATTATCTAGAAGGGTAGAGAGTGTGGAACAACAATTACAGAAGTGATGATAGTAGATAGGGTATAAGATACAAGTATGGGAAAGTCTACAGGATTGTCAGATGCAGCTCACACTTGGAGGCAAAAGTCTGTAGGGTTAGTTGGAGTTCAATAAGTATGAAAACTTATCAAAGTCTATAGTGTTGCAGGCTTCCCAGAACAATATTGGCTTCAACTTATATACTGTACCATCTACATATTGCTTGGTCATAACTTTAGAGGTTTGAATTGCATACAAGTGACACAAAATTTGCAGAATTGCTGTACATTTATTGTTACAAACTCAAGTCCTTAGTGTTGGACAAGTGAATGAACCTTGTATTGGGTTAACACAAGAGAACTTGATAGAGAACTTTGTACAGGATAGTCTATCTTATATATACTAAAACCTCATGGTCTATGCTAACTACTTCTAGCCTACCCTAAACAGCCATGTGTTTGCCTTAAGGTCAACATGTATTGCACATATTGTATGACATCATCCTTCCAGAACCTTCTACATCCTTCTATGCATTTTGTGACTTGTAACTATATCATCTAATGTGACTGATGTGTGATAATGTGATCTGGTCACCCTAGTCTTAGTTCTAAGAATAGAAAGGAAGATAATTTGAAAAGAAAATAAAAATGGAAAGGAAATAAAAATAATTTAGAGTCTACTGCTTTCAGTTTTGACATCTATACAGAAGCTTGGCTAAGAATATCTGCAGTGAATGAGTTTCAGTGTTTTGTTTTGACTAAAGCAGCCAGCTAGAATATGATCATGATTATACTAGAGAACACATATACAGGAATTGCCAGAAGATAGTATAAAAATTCTACTATCAAAAAGAAGAAGACTTAAGGGTCTATGGACTAGCAAGTTTTCTATGTGATTGTGTTTTGTAGCAATAGGATCACTTGAGAATATTATACAGATATCTCAGGTATTAAGATCAACTTTGTGGAATAAAAAGGAGACAAATATTGTTGCTTGAACAGAGGCTACAAGTTGTTCATCAGTTAAAATAGGCTTCAAGTTGTAAGAGTTGATTGTAGCATAGTTGGTGTTTTTCTCTTTAGGATAGATATTCTATTGTTTAGTGAGAGTGTATTAGGGGCAATTTACACTCATTAGGTAAATCTATAAATGTCAGACATACAAAGTCTAGATACTAGTTTCTTTATTTAATTTCCTTCTTATTTTTTCCTTTCTTTCTTTTATTTTCTTTACTTAGATTTAGGGTTAGGGTTAGAGTAATATCATGATCACACTGTCACAAATTTGTCACATCAGATGACATAGTCACAGTAATGGTCACAAGTTATAAGATCACAGAGAAAGAGATAGAAGGTTTTGGAAGGATGATATCATACAATATGTATAATACATGTTGACCTTAAGGTGAACACATAGTTGTCTAGGGTATGCTAAAGAAGTAGTAGCATGGACCATGGTAGTTTAGTATATAAGGTAGACAACCCTATACAAAGCTCCCTATTGAGTTCTCTTATGTTAACCTAATATAAGGTTCATTCACTTGTCTCACTCCAAGGACTTGAGTTTGTAACATTAGAACTTGATCCCTTTTTCTAAGACTGTCCAGTATAGAACCCTCTCTCTCTTACTCTCTTACCATTCTCAACCAAAGGGCAACACCACCTTTTAGTCAAGAAGAATTGCCAAACTCTAGGCATAAGAGATATACTAGTTAGATAGGAGAAGTCTAGCTATGTGTGTGTACCAAAGCCTACTGGTGCATTTCAGACATATTACCTTTTGTAGATATGTTAGTATCATTTTTGCATAAAAGCCTTATATGCTATCGAACATCAGTATGAAGTGAGATGAGTGAAGGATTTAGTACTACAGGTTCCCTTATAACTTATCCATGTAGAGGAACAGTGGAGATCTCCTATAAGTCCCATCTAAAGTAAAAATTCTTTTCTAAGGAGGGATATTAGCCAGAAATCTATTAGAGTAGTAGTTGGAAGAGTAGATAGTCAGTAGACAGGGTAAGATAGACAAGAAGAGTGCCACTAGCCCTTACAGAGAAAAATGTCAAGTTTGGAGTATGAGTCAGGGAACACAGGATCTATGCTCTCTGAACAATAGTCACTACCATCCACCCCACTACTGTTATGATCTTAAGTCTTTAGAGTTAGACAAAAG
>Ga0157363_1001116_pt1 | contig 21874 bp, 18 predicted proteins | sample AttsexASBM1_FD_111477 | JGI IMG/M metagenome (GOLD analysis project Ga0157363, IMG submission 111477) | Fungus gardens microbial communities from leaf cutter ant in Ribeirão Preto, State of São Paulo, Brazil - Atta sexdens ASBM1 | ecosystem: Host-associated > Fungi > Mycelium > Unclassified ... | reverse complement strand
GGTATGAGTATATAAGGTAGACTACTTTGTACTAGGAACTCTATCGAGTTCTCTTGTGTTACTCAATACAAGAGTTGTTTCATTGCTTAACACTTCGAGCTTTGAATCATAACATCTACCTTATATAAACTTGGCTAATATTCCATACCCTAAAGGATATGTGATATAACATTATTATTCTGGAACCTTCTAGAACCTTCTATGTAACATATGATTATGTGACCATGACTTATGACTGTGTCATGTGACAGTTTGTGACCATCACATATAACATTATACTAATTCCTAACCCTAAGCCTGAAAATAAGAAAATAAAGAGAAATGAAAATAATTAAAGTCTACTATCTTTAACTCTAACTTTATCCTCTTTAAGGTTTCTCCTTTGGAGAAACTGACTTCCATTTTTGCTAATTCTTCTCTAACTTCCTCAAATCCTCCTTCTCAAACTTTTCATCATTCTATTCATATAATATTCTTGTAGTGTACTTTTTTAGCAACTCTCCTCTTCTAAAATCTCTTTCCTCTACTATATCTAACTTCTCTTGTCTCCTTACTTCTGCATTCAATCTTCCCTCAAACTCTGCAACTACTTCCTTCACATTTTCCAAGTCTTCTTCTCTTTTCTATGTATTATGCTCTACTGTAAACCTCTTCTATTGTATTAAGTACTTTATGACTCCTCTTATTTTTCTTTTATTTAATATTTTTTCAACTTCCTATTCTTTGACTTTATCTACCTCCACTAGCTTCACTTTTTCTATCTTTTGTCTCTCTACTTATTCTCTATATTGCACTACTCAACTAATGTTCACTACTAGATGAATTCTTATTGAAGTTGGCAGTTGTAATTTGACCACATTGGTAGAAATTACCTTATCAATGATATATGAACCAATATATTGGTCCACTAATTTTATTGCCAGTCAATTCTTGAACACTAGATATTTTGTGCTCAATATCATCTTATCATCCTTCTTCTATTCTTCCACTTTCTTTCTCCCTCTATTTGCCTGCTGCTTTATTTCTTCCTGAGCTTTTCTCAATGTTGTCCCTACTTCTTCTTGTACTTTCCTCATTCTCTACCATTGTTTGCCATAAATAAAGACACTTTAGTTTCTGAGTGTGTCTTGTTGTTAACTACAAACTCTGCTAATACTATCTATTCTGGCCAATTCTTCTGTCTACAATCAACAAAGAACTATAGGTATTGTTCTAGTTTCTAGTTCATTCTTTCTGTTCAACCATCTGTTGTTTGTGGATAGAATGATGTCAACAGCTTCTTTGTTATGCTAGAAAACAAGTACTCTTATAAGATTTTAAGTATATAAGCTCTCTTTGAAGACATTAGCAAGAAGATTTTATACTCCTAAATGATGCCTTAGGTTCTCTTGAGTGAACACCAGTTCAACAGGCAGTATGGTAGCTATTAATAAAACCAGATGTCAAAAAGAAAGGATCTTTAAGAACAAGAAACACCACTTGAGAATAACTAGCTACAAAGTATGTATACTCATAAGAGAGCTTTACTGGGTTATGAATGTTTGGATGATCAAATAAGACAGAAACATATTATATCAGAAGCTGATAGAGTACAAAATAGTAGAGTAAGTAAGAACAACCATAAAAATGGTAAAGGAGGAATAGAATAGGCTTTCACAAGTAGGAATAAATCATCAGATTGATGTTGGGTTGCAAATAAAGAAGATAGCCATGTGCTTGCAAGACCTCAGAGAGCTTCATTATGGTCTCAGTTTCCATTCTCTAAATCCACTTTTGTATTTATTGAGTGAGTGTCACTAGTACCTACTATCACTTTTGGGCAAGTTTTGGAGAGTTATAGCAGTCTGAGAAAGGCTAGCAAGATGAGTATTAGTTAGTATCTTCAGTTGTAAGGTTTGACTTGAGAAGTGCCTTCAGGATATATTACTTAGGATAGATAGTGTTATTAGAGACTCTTAAGGAGCTTTGCAATCTATTTATTAGATTTTTCAAAGGAACTTGTTACACAGTGTAATGTTTACTGTTTAGGAGTATGTTAGTAAGAGAAAGCATTTGCAAGCAGATTTTACTTGTATATTCTGTATTTTATATTATTGTTTCTACACCTTCCCTTGATTTCTGAAGCTGATGTTGTCCCCTTTGAATTCTTTAGTACACAGTGAAGGACTAGTGTTGCATAGTTCTTGTTGCACCCTAGCATAATCTCCTTTCTGCTTAATTCCTGTTATTGTCTCAATTTCCAACATTCTATTTAGCTCCTTCTTTAAACAGCCTCACTAGTCCTTCTGCTGATGCCCTCCCTGTTGTTGCTACAAAATATGTCATCTTGGACAATCTATCACATACTACTAGGATCACATCTTTTTCTGCTAATAACAGCAAATTAGTGATAAAATATCAGATACATTCATAGTTTTTCTGGTGCCTCACTCAACTTCAGTTTTTCTGCTGGTGCCTCTGTTCTATTCTTCATTCTTTGACACATGTTACAACTGTCCATATATTTCCCCATATCTCTTGTTACTCTTGGCTACCAGTAATTTCTTGTTACCAGCTCCATCATCTTCCATCTTTCTCCATATCCTGCTATTGGCACATTATAATACAACTGGATTATCTCTACCCTCAACTCCTCATATTTTGGTACATAAACCTTCTCTTCTTTTAACACCAAATCTATTTCTATCTGCCGTTCATTCCTCATAATACCTTTACTCCTACCCTTTTTATCTCCTCTATCATTCTAACTATCTCTTCATCTTTATTCCTAGTTATTTTTATTTTTTCTAATATTTCTACCTCAGGTCCTTCTATTACTACTTCTGCTAAACTACAAATACATTGTTCTTTAAACACATTCCCCTTTCTTGGCACAAATCCTTCCTTCACCTTTATTGTATGATCCTACAATTTCTTTGTTGGTATCCTCTTACTTGCTTTCTTTCAAAAGACATAGATTCACTTGTTGAACCTTTAAGGAACCAATTTCTTGGCCTCTTCTTCTAATGTTGCTGTCTCTTCCTCTTTATCTCAAATTTCCCATTCTTTGGCCATCTTCTTTACTTCTATCATTCTCTTCTTTTTTGGTTTATTTTTCTTCTTTTCTTCTTTCTTCTATTCCCTCTCTTTTAATTTTACTTCTTCCTCTTTTTTTTTTTCTTCTTTTGTTTTTTCCTCCCCAGTTTTCCCTGCTTCAGTCTCCTCTGCTTTCCTCTCTCTTCTGTATACCTCATCATTTTCATCTTACCTGTCCTCCAATCAATTTCAAGATTATAGCAAGTAAGCCACAGTATTTCCAAAATCACACTCCACTTCTGACCTCTAATCATACCTATCTCCATTCTCTCCTTATGGTCTTGGTAATAAATATTCACCTCTACTATATGCTTAATAGGCCCCTCCTTGTTAGAGAAACCATTCACATTCCTTACATATATTGGTCTTTCTATTTTCTTCAGCTTAAACTCCTATTTTGTGGCAAACTTCAAACTCATAACTAATCCCATTTCCCTATTATCCAACTATACTTCTACTCCCTCTTGTATATTAATTTTTTCAAGTATAATTTTTACTGTCACTTCTCTTAACATGTTCTCATTGTTCATATCACAGCAGGATATATTATCCATTACTCTACTGAACATTGCAAACTTATTATTACTAGAGCCTAGTAAAAAACTACCAGACTTTCTTCCCTATTTAAATTATTGTCCCTATACTCAACTTCTTTCTTGTCCTATGATTTCCTAATTTCTACAGTTTCTTACAATATGACCAAATTCTTTATAGCTATAACAGTTTCTTTCTTGATCTACAGTCATGGTATATATCTGCCTACTGTTGTAAGTATACAACAACTACAACAACCACATTTATTCTCTCCACTCCTTTCATTGGAGTAAGCCCTCTCAGTACCTACTACTGGATCCCTTACCTCCTTGGCCAAACTTGAGACTATAGCATCTGTTGCCATTGTGTCCCTCCAGCATTTGCTAGTGCATTCAATCTTAGAGCTTAAGCTCTCATCTCCCTTCTCTCGACCTTTTTTCTTTTCTTCTGCTCTCTCTTCAATGTATATCTAGATTTGTTGTTTGTTCATACTATTGCTCAATGCTTCTTGGAGGCCATTCTGCCTCTATAAGCTTCCTCTTAATGACTTCATTCATTCCCCACTTGAATTCTTCCACCAATAGTCTTTTCTCATATTTACTTTCTCTTGCTGCCCTCCTAAACTCTTGTACAAACATCTCCATTGTTCTACTCCTCTGCTCTACTTTTTTCAATTCTGCCACCTTTATTGTCTCATCATTCCTTTTGCCAAATTTCTTTTTTAAGTCTATTAAAAATTTCCCTATTGTTACATATTCCAATGTTTCTACCTCCAAATTCTCTAAAATGTTTTTCTTCCAAATATATGCTGATTCTCCCTGCACATATGATAACATCCACTATATTTACTCTTCTACTGCTGCCTCCCTCATCCTCATTCTGATATAAATTCTACATGTCATTAAGAAACCCAACACCTTGCTCATCTCCTCATTAAATATTAGTGGCTTGGCCACTTCTACATTTGACCTAGTATTGGGTTTAGTGATTCCTACTGTTGCTGCTCCTTTGTCACAAGCTGTTCTTGGTACTGCCAGATTATCTATATATATTGATTGAAGTTAAGTTGACTCATATTGTTGTAAAGAGGTGGAAATTCAATTGATAATAATAGTAATAGTGTGGGAGGTAAGAATGTGTATAAGAGAAGGGCAGAACCAGTCTCAATCTCTGTAGATATTGGTGGGCCCTCTTTTTATCCCATCTCACACTGTCTACTGACTACCTAAATATCAACTACAGCTCTAATGAAATTGTAAATGATTTTGACATAAGAAGGTTATTCTACTCTAGACAAGATCTGAAAAATACTCATCATTCTCCTGTATAGACAAGTCATAAGTAAACCTACAGCACAGAGCTTTTATGTAAAAGATACAAGTAACTACTTCAACACCACCCAATTAAATGATGAGTAATGTCCAGTTATGTCAAAGTTGAAAACAGTGGACTTTATTTATTTTTATTTTTACTTTTATTTTTATTTATTTTATTTTTTGTCCTTAGAATCAGAGTTTAGTGTGATATTACACATGACTATCACAAACTGTCACATAGAACATAGAACATTGTAGAAGATTCCAGAATAATAATGTCATCTCACATATCAACTGTATGTAGTACACATATTTCTGTAGAGTAGACTAAGATAGTGTAGCACAGACTATTAGCCAAGTGTATATAAGGTAGACACTTTGTAACTGGAACACTTAATACAAGGTTGTTCTTTTACTCTTACCCTTGAGCCTAAGTTCATAACAAGTTAGTTGTTATAATTGAAGATTTATAGAGTAAAGTTAACAAAAGAATCTTGTTATTATCACATGATCAATAATTTCATATGTTATAGGAGTTTGAATTATGCTGGACATGTGTTGGGGTTAGTTTCATTGTATAACTCATTTTTTACTACACCTTGCTCTAACTATATGTATAATCAGTCAGTATCTTATAGAGTAGTAAAGATCTCCTCATTTTCTCTCCTCATTGTTTTCTTAAGAACACCATATATATTCCTCATTGTCAATAGATATATATAGCTGTAGATACTATCCTGTATCCTTACACTTTACCAATTAACTCTTTCCCCACTCTTACTCAAGTCTTTATATAATTTGCAACCTAAGTTAAGCTAAGGTCATAACAAATCTTATATTAGGGTTAACATAAGAGAACTCAATAGAGTTCCAAAGTACAATGTATTCTACTTATATATGCTGGGCTGTTGGTCTATGCTATACTGAACCTAGTCTATTCTAAAGAACATATGCATTATATGCTATTAATATATAATGTGATATTATTGTTTTGGAATCTTCTATGTCCTTCTGTGACATATATAACAGTCACATATGACATCATACTAAACCCTAATCCTAAATCCAAAAAATAAAATTAAAATTAAAAATTAAAAATTAAATAAAGTTTATCATTTACAACTCTGACATTAGTGGCCTGGGTCTGGTCAACAATGTTCACAACTACTCATGCTAAGCAGCTAGCTTCTCTTTATGCCTAGAGTTTGGCTTTTATACCATGAGTAACTAGTAGTCATAATGACCACTAGTCAAGGATGAATAAAGAGTAAAGAGAAAGAAGACCCAGTATTGGGCAGTCTTAGAAAATAGGTATTAAGTTCTAATGTTACAATTCAAATCTCAAAGTGTTAATGTAAGAAAAAAATTTTGTATTGGGATAGTATAAGAGAACTCAATTGAGTTTCAAGTACAAAGTGTCTATCTTATATATACTTGGCTAATAGTCTATACTATACTAAACCTAGTCTATCCTAATATGGTATAACATTATTGTTCTACAACCTTTTGTAACCTTTTGTGTGATATGTAACATTATACTAACTTCTAATCCTAGACTCAAAAATGAGAAAATAAATAAAAATAAAAATAAAAATGAGAAGAGAAATGAAAATAAATCAAGTCTACTATCTTTAACTCTAACAAGTGAGTTCTTTTAATCTACCACCATCATTACTATATTAAAGTCTACAGACTCTAGAAGTTTAACATCTACACTGATAGTTTTCTATCTTACATTCAGCACTAGTTATAGAGTCTTTTATTTACCCATATGTTTAACTGCTTTCAAATTGTAATGCAGTGTGACTATTCACTTGCAGAGGCCTGCACTATTAGGAATGTATATTTTACTGCAAAACAATAGTAGATTCTCTTTTTCAGACTACTTGTTGTGGCAACTACTAACCAAGACAGTTAATGGCATACTAAGTAGTCTTATGAAAATCACAAGAGAACTCAACTGTTGTGGCAACCACTAAACCAATGTCCAATAGCAGCACAAGCAGTAAATCTCACAGGAGAGATATTTAGTAGGAATCCAAGTTGTGTATTCACAAGAGAACTCGACAGGGAACCACAACAGTATTCTACCAACTATTTATATAAGTGTTCTTGGTCCATGCTACGACTTCTCTATACCTACCCTAATGTCCATGCCTTATCTGTTATAAGACGAGAGTGTGGACAGACTTTAGGTAGGGTTAGGGTTAGAACAGATATAGGACAGTAGTAATTATTAGTCTACAACGGATGGAGAGCATGTGACCTGGAAGTCATGTGACAGAGGCTAGAACGGTCTGGAAGGACTTAGAGTCTAGAAGGATCAGGAAGAGTCTAGAAGGAGTTAGGGTTAGGGATGACGTCAAGAGACAAGAGTTCCTTATGGTGTGCATATGTACAGCGGAGATTAAAGGTATGATGTCAGGGCACATGTAGGAAGCATGGTAGCCTTAAGGAAAACATATGTGGATGAGTAATAGAACATGAGATAGTGGCATGGACTTAAGGGCTAGATAAATATTGTTGTAGCACAGACTAGGAGCCATGTATATATATAGTGGATAATATAGTGAGGGCTTCTTGTTGAGTTCTCTTGTAAATCCCCACTACTAGATAGCCTATTGAGAGCTTTGCTGAAGTAAGCAAACTACGAGTGCCATTCTGGCGAGTGGTTGCTACAACATTATCCTCATATCCATTACTCATCTACCATGTATCTATCTCAAGGCCAGTATGCCATATACATATGCCCTGACATCATATCCTAAACCCTACTCTTAATCTCCATCATCCATGTGTACACCATGTGTACACCATGAGGAATCATATTCCTTGATGTCACTCCATCTCTAGACTCTTCCTGATCCTTCCAGACTGCTCTAGACTACTCTAGACCAATGACATCATGTCATGTGACTTCCCCATCACATGCACTCTCTCTCTCTCATCATAGACTAATAATAATACTACTACTATATCTTAACTCTAACCCTAAAAGTCTGTCCACACTTTTGTTTTATAACATCAACAAGGAGTTCCCAATGTATTCCTATACTATATACAAGTCCTACTCTAAACTACACATGTTGCCTATAAGTCTACCATACCATTATCATAAGATAAACATGTTATAGCCATATTTTTGACATCATTATTCTAGTTTCTTCCACTATATTCTAGACCTATGATACTATATCATATGACTATGGTCATGTGCCTCTTCATTGTCTAAAAAAGAAAAGAAAAGAAAAAGAAAAATTAAATCAAGAAAAATAAATCAAAAGAAAAGAAAATCAAAATCAAATATAAGAGTTCAAGCATACTATAACATCACTCTGAAGAGTGGAGTGACTTTATTGTAGATTGCTAGAGCCTTTGTACAGTCTTTACTACTAGCTTTTCTTGCTTACTTAATCAATTTCCACATTTAATATCCTTTAGTAGTATTTTCTCCTTATTGTCAGAATTGAAGATGAGAGACTTGGTTTATTTTATTATTCTTTCTTATTTTCATTTGACTTTCTATTTATCTTCTTGATTTTGGGCTTATGTAAAGGAGTGTAATGTGACTGTCACACAAGTCACAAAATTATAACACCTATCATAGAATAGTTACATATATTACAAAATTACATAACACAGAGAAGATCATAAAGGTTTGGAAATAGATAATATCATATAGCATGATAACAACATATTGGCCTTATGGATAATGCATGGACTTTAGAATAGATTAGCTGTAGTATGTATATAGATCATAGTTTGTAATATATAAGATAAACTAGCTTATACTTGGAACTTTATTGAGTTCTCTTGTATTACTCAAAATAAGAGTTGTCTTTTATCTTTACTCTAATGTCAGAGCTGTGAATGATAGACTTGGTTCTATTCATTTTCTTTCTATTTTATTTTATTTTTGGTTTCATTTTACTTCTCTTTATTTTGAACTTAGATGAAATATATGATGTGATGTAGGTATGACACCTGTCACAGTGTTGTCAAATATGTCACTGTCACTGTCACACAATCATGTGACATAGAGAAGAACATAGAAGTTTCTAGAACAGATAATATTATACAATATAGTCACAATATGTTAGTACATGTACTTTAAAATAGGTTAGTTGTAGTGTGTGTACAGACTATGGTCTGTAGTATATATAATATCTAAGGCTTAAGTTATAACACTCACCTATAACCATACTTTCCAATACCTGAACAGCAAGAAACTCCAGTTTTAACAACACTACATCTCAGTTATCTTAGAAGCCAGTACTATAGTTAGTCTACCTAGAAAGTATATTAAACTTTCTTATAGACTTCCTAGAGTAGCAGTATAGTATAAAGTCAAACCATACTAAATACAGAGACTACTAGACTTGTCTTTGGTTCAGCTTCTTAGCAGTTATGAAGTACTTAAGATTCTTGTAGTCTATTCAGATCTTCACTAAGGTTAGAGTTCCTTTTAGAAAGTGATGCCATTCTTCTAGTACATAGATGACTGCTAGTATTTCTTTGTCATATATCTCATAGCTACACTCTACTAGGGAGAGAGACTTGCTAAGGAAAATGACTAAGTACTATTTACTATCTTCCAAAACCTAGAAGAGGATAGCTCTTATTGCAAAATCAGAACTGTTAACTTTGGTATAGAAGAGAGTAGATATTATGACTTAAGCCTAAGTATCAAAGTAAAAGACATACTCATATATTGAGTGACACAAGAGAACTTGATAAAGTACTATAGAGTAGTCTACTTTATATACTTCTAAGAGTTAGTCTGTATATATATATCTTACCCTAAAGCTATAACTATCTTCTAAGTCACATGACTGTGTGATAGTGACATATGATGTGATATCATACTCTTAGCTAATTCTAAAGAAGAAAATAAGGAAACTAAATTATCAAAGACTAGAAAAATGGAAAACAATGAAGTCTACTCAGAAGATTTTCAACAGTAAAAGTGTCTGAGAAAATCAGTACCATCAACACAGTGATAGCATTCTTCAGTGCATCAAAGACTACTTAGTTGTATAGTATTACAACTTAAACTTAAGTGCTAAAGTAAAAGTGAAAATTTGTATTGGTTAGCACAAGAGAACTCAGTAAAGGACCTAGTATAGATAAGTCTACTCTATATACCTCTGGTGCATGGTCTGTGTATACTTTATATCTAGCCTACCCTAAATACTATGAGTTATGTATGTAAGAGTTATTTTATTATAAAATATATGTTAACTTATTGATTATCAGACTAGTCATTATAGAGTAACTACTAGCCTTCAATACTAGAAAAGTGTCTAAGATAGACAATTTCACATTGAGTGATGTTATTATCTCTGTATGGATTGAGTTGATCTATAGTAAGACAAAGATGAAGATTAGATATAAAACAAAAGTAAACTCTACTATGGAAAATGAAGTACTTACAGAGTTTGATGATGAGTAAGTCTATTATAGAAGATTACATACTTTTGGAGTTTGATAAAGTAAGTCTATCATAGAAGACAAACTACTTGTAAAGTTTGGCTGAGGTAATAGAGCAAAGTCTGCTATGTAAGAACAAAGTGCTTACAGAGTTTGAGTACTATCTTTATAGAAAAAGAAACAACTCAGAATGAGGCTGATCTTTACAGAGAAGAGTACAGCTTGAGTAATGAGTGCTATTCTTACAACAAAGAATGCAACTTAGAAATGGCAAGTTTTACCTGTTATCAAGAAGAATAATACTCAGGATAGATGAGTGCTATCTTTGCAAAGAAAAATACAACTCAGATATAAGCTGAGCATTATCTATGATAAAAATATATTCTATCTGTTATATAACTATGTGACAGTAATGTTGTGGCAACCACTTATCACAATGACAAATGATCACACAAGCGAGTAAATCTCAAAAGTGGATATAATGTGGGTAGTTCACAAGAGAACTCGACAAGGAGCCTCTTCTTAATTAGAGTCCTATTTATACAAAGTCCTCATAGTCTGTGCTACTAATAATTAACCCTGCCCTTATGTTCATGCTCCTTCCTCATATTCGTCTCAAGGTCGCCATGTTGTATACATGTGCCCTGACGTCATCTTCTAGATCCTTCCACCACCTTCTAGGCCTATGACATCACATCATGTGACATGTCATGTGAATGCAGTGTTATGTGCCTCTTCATTGTCTAAAAGAAAAAGAAAAAGAAAAATAGAATAAAATCAATATAAAATCAGAAAAATAAAAGAAAATAAAATAAAAATTATTAGTGTTCCAGCGTTCCATAACAAGTAATAGTGATACTATAACCCAATCAGTAACATTATATTATAATGTTATATATGTCATACTTTTGTGACTTGTGACTATTACATGTAACTTCAAGTTATATCCTCTGAGCTAAGTCTATAGAAAAATAGATAGAACTATAGAAAAATAAAAATACTAATAACAATCTACTAATCCTTGTTACTAGAACTCTCTACCTCATTCCCAGATCTTCTTCTAAAATTGCAACTAAGTGACTGTTGGTAACACAATGCATAAGTTAAAGTCAGAATCATTCAAAAGTCTGCAACTCTATGCACTATGAATAAGTCACAGTACTTGATCAATAACTCTGTGCATTTTCTGCAGACTTTCCACCCAAGTGTGAACTATACTTGTCAATGAGAAAGGTTACTACTTGAGTTCTAGTCTTGAGTTGTTCCAACTTATAGTTCCTATAATAGTAAGAAAACTCATTTCTGTATATTCTCCACTTTCCCATGCTTAAAATTGGCATTTGCAACCACTCACTGATCTGTGCCTTAGTGTTTACCCATTTTCTTATATCATGGACATCTTTAAGTAATCTACAACTATACCTAACATGTTAGATACTTCTCTTCTCTCCACTCTTCTGTGATTTTCTACTACTCTAAGATACTCCATGATACTCTATAGTCCTCTGCTGTTTTCTGTACTTATATTGATGTGATTTTCCATACTCCAGATATACTTACTAAGTGCTCCAACTCTGTCTCTTAGTTAGCCCTAACAGTTTCTAATTAAAGCACTAATACTCTATGCTTATGCAAGTAGTACTCTAACACACCAGAATAGGCTTGATAGTATGTAGTAGTTGTCATGTTCAGGAATTCTATCCTGTTCACTTAGAATTTTTCAGAGATGATTTGTATAACAAGTTCTTGTAGCCAATATGACTGAGGATTTCATAGAGTTTTAAAGTTATTTCACACTTCTTCCACATTTCCACCCAGTTACTATAACATACACTATACTAATCTTAGCTATGAGTATGAATAAGCAGAATTTTTATATAATAATTCATGGCACCAGTTGAGTTACAGTAACTCCACATACTTCTTTGTCTCTTACCTCTATCTTGTATGGTAGCACTCATAAGAGAAGTAGCAAATAAACATCTTCTTTTCTCATCAGCTAGTACTTTATACTCAACAATGGTTCAAAATCCTTCCAACATGAACATGGACATAAACAATAACATTATCAGAGGGAGATCTACTCTCTCCAGCAAAGCTGGCTTGAGGAGTTCTTTGATTTCCTCAAGCATTTCTTTTATTTCATACCACTAACATATGGAAAATAACAATGACATCCCAGATATTGACCATCGGAAACATATTGACTACTCTCAGCTGTCATATGGAGAGAACATAGAGGTAGGTGATTCAGTCATAACAGCAACTGACAAGTTCTCCACAAAGGAAGGACAACATGTATGCAATGAGGCACCTACCATCAAGAAAGCACCTAAACCTTAAGGTAAGAGTGTGTCTAACAATGACTTTGACATGAGTCCATCACAGAATACAATCAACATCCAGCTGCTATATGATACTAACCAAGCAACTGAGCTAGAGACATAGGAAGAAGCCTTCCATTCTATCTCACTTCAGATGCCAAGAATATTAGAGAATCACTTCATTGCATGACAAAATATATTATTAATAAAAAAGTAGAAAGTGGTAAGGCCAATGAGGTTAATGACATTAAAGGTATAGGTGAAGTAGCATGGGGCTTTATTTTGGCCCTGTATGAGTCAAGATGGAATAAACTTATTGCTGACAATAATAATCATTCTTTCAGATGAAAAGTGAAGGCTCAGTTCACTCCAAGGATCAGTGAGAGTACCAGTAACAAAAACAACAAGAACAAAAATATGGACAAGCCTGCTTCAATCTCTAGACTGCCTCCTCCAATTCCAGCCAAATAACCTAAGGAAGTTAATAAAATTTCAAAATTCTTTAAAAAAAATAATGACAAAAAAGAATGAAAAAATTGTATACTCAAGCTTCAACTCCTCTTAATATTACCAGAGAAGTTTTGAAAATAAAAGAAATGTTTTCTAATCTACAGACCAAAAAAATTGAGAATATACAAAAAATCATCAGTAGTGAAGATAAAACCAAACCTAGACTCAATATAATGACAAAAGGGCTATTAAGGAAACAAGTTATTGTTCCTATGAACAATGACAACAAGACTCAATTCATGAAGGACTTGAGTGCACATATCACCAATATTAACAAAGTACTCAGGAATATCAAATCAGAAGTCATGGTAGACTTCATATGATTGGAGCAATCAGGTATTGTAATAACCACTAATAAAGTAGCAGCTCCCTTAGACTTACAAACCATTGAATGATATGTCAAGAACACAAACAATATTAAGGCAGACAATGTGAAAACCCCGTGATTATCTCAATCAAAATCCTACCTTAAATCATAGATATCCTATACTTCCACAAAAACACTAACATCTCCTTAATAGCAGATGTGGTTGAAACAATCATCAAGAACAACCATATATTTAACAATATTGCTATTGCTTTGAGACTAAGAGTTATCAAGGTATCTCCAAAGTCTGACATAGCCATTATATGGCTTGACATATAGGATGTCCAGAGTAGAAATAAGACTAAGGGCCTCATCAATTGGTGCTTCAATGTAAGAAGCTTCATTACCACAGTTCAAGGAGTGAACATGAATCCAGGAGTACCGCAGTATAAGAATTGTTGAAAGTGGGGACATACTACCTTCATGTATAGAATTCAAGGATCAAAGTGTATAAAATGTAATAGTCCTCATAAATTGGAACACCATCATTACTTTACATAGTGTTATAAAGCAAATGAAAAGACTAATCCCCCTGAATTGGAGACAAAGCAGAGCAAACCATGTTCTCATATCTTTAGGTATTCAAACTGCAAAGGTGATTATCAAGCTAACCCAAATCTATACCTATTTTGGAAACACTGCTTCAATAGGGAATAGCATTCCAAGAAATACCAAGAGCTTCATGAAAACAGAAGACATCCAATTTGTTCAGCTATAAATGGTAATCAAGTATGATTATGAAAGAGATCAAGATATTAATATTCTCACAGAATGTTTGCAAAAACAACTTTGTTGTTAACATCATATTAGAAGCCCAAATTTCTTTCAACATTATCTTCATTCAAGAACCATCATGGTCTACTATTTGATCTATACCAAGTTCCAAATATAAGAAGAGAGAAGAATTGGTAGGAGTTCCAAATCACCCTAACTGAATTACTTTCTCCAGGAATTCCTCAAGGGTTAATGACTCCCCAAGAGTTATAATGTATATTAATAACAGACTTTCCTCTTTTTGTTGTTCTTTGCATAAAGACATTCTTAGCCACAGGGACATTTCAATTGTTTCATTTTTTAATTGTGGCTTGATTTATTTCCTCATCAATGTCTACTTAGACTCGTCACAGTCAGCTTTAAAGTATCTTAAGGATACTGAGGCTAACATCAACAATGTCTTAATAATGACAGGGTATTTCAATATTAGAGATAGTATTTGGGATCCTAATTTCCCTTATCATTCTGCTTACAGTGACCTGCTTATGGACATAGCAGACTCTATGAGCTTAAGATTATCTAACCCCACTAATTGTATTCTTACTAAGTATTTGGACAACAATCAAGACTCAAACTTAGTAATCAACCTCATGTTCCTAAGACCTGAGTTAGAAGAATTTGATAGCTATTCCATTCACCTAGATTAGAGACTTGTATCCAATCATGCTCCTCTCACTGTCAACATTTTGATCTTTGAAGAGTATATTTAAACTAGAAAGCATATAATAGTCAAGAATAGTAAAGAGAAGAAAGACTTTGTTGATGAATTAATTGAAGCCATCAAGAGGCTTGACACAGAGCAAATTTCAGATGTTGAAACTCTCAAACAAATCATTCAATCATTTACTAGTTTTACAGAAAGAATATGGGTAAAGAATTCAAAGATTGTCAACATCACCAAGCACTCTAAGAATTGGTGGGACAATAATTGCAGTAGAGATCTAGAAAACTATAGGTCTTCAAAGTGGATTGAAGATTGGAAACAATTTAAGAGTATAGTCAAGAAAACTAAATGTCTTTTCTTCAATCAGAAAATTCAGGAAATTGCCAACAAGAATTGCAGCCTATGGGAACTCATAAATTGGGTCAATAAGCAAAAACTTCCAGCCATTGAAGCAATCCAATACAATGGTCACCCATGCACTGAAATCAACAACTTATGGCATGTGCTTCATTCATCTTTCAATACAGCATAAGACCACCATATCAATATGAGCTTATTAGAGGAAATTATGAGGAAACACACTATGACTTGAAAGCCATTTTTAGAAGTGGAATTCATTATTTCCATCAATCAGTGTAACAATTCATTGACTTCTAGACCAGACAAGTTATCATAGAAACATCTCAAGAGTATTATCAAAGACAAGATATATTTAAGAAAGATCATCAATATTGCTGATGCATGCTTTGAACTAGGTCATTGGCCAGCATATTTTAAGGTTTCAATATCTATTATCATTTCTAAACCCAATAAGAAGTTGTATGGCTCTCCCAAAGCTTTCAGACCTATTGTCTTACTCAACATGATTAGTAAACTTATCGAGAAGGTTATCAGTAAAAGGTTCCAATTCCAGTCAATCTCAAAAAATTTCATCCATTCATGTTAATTGGGTGGTTTAAAACAATGTTCTACTACTGATGCTAGAGTTGCTCTTACCTACTTTATTTGCACTGGCTAGGTCAAGAATACCATGACTAGCACTTTGATGTTTGATATTGCTTAGTTTTTCCCATCTCTAAATCATCAACTGCTATCTCTTATCTTTGACAAGGCTGGGTTTAACCCCAAGATCACTATCTTTTTTCACAATTACCTAGTAGGAAGAAAAACTCAATGTTTTTGGAACAATTCTTCTTCTCCATTATCTAATGTAGATGTTGGGGTTGGTCAGGGATCAGCTCATTTCCCTATCTTGTTTGCTTTATATCTTGCTCCAGTTCTTTATATTTTTAAAAAACAGCTAAAAAATCTAAAAATCCCAGTATTTATTCTTTCTTTTGTATACAATAGATTTTTTGTTGCTCAGAACAAACTGTTGACAGTTTTAAACTCTTTTTTTTTCTGTAGCTATCATATTACTTCTTCTCTTCTCAAAAAATTCAGACTAATCTTGGAACATGGGAAAATGGAGATGTTTCATTTTCTAGATCACATGGAGTCTTTGAACCTTCTCCTTTGGATCTATCACCTCTAGGTGGTCCCATCCTTTGGCCTAAAAACACATAGTACTATTTTAGATTTATTTTTGACAGGAAATTGTCTTTTTGCCAGTATATTGATTTTTACACAAACAAAGCTATCTCTATAGTCAAATGTATGAAGATGCTTGGAAACTCAGTGCATAGTCTCATCCCCACCCAGAAGCTGTGTTTTCCCTATTGTTCTCTATAGATTTCAAGTCTGGTTTTACAACAAAGTACCATTATCTTACTCTCTTAAAGAGCTAAATACAATGCAAAGGAGAGCTGCCATTTGGATTTTAGAAGCTTTTTGCACATCCCCTTCATTCAGTATAGAAGCCATCACTAGACTTATTCCAATTCACCTTCATCTCAGAAAGCTCAGTGGTAGATCTCAACTTAGAGCATATTCTCTACCATCCAATCATATCTTAAAGTCACATCTATAATCAAGACAAGTGAATGAATATGAAACTCATCAGTTGTCATTGGAAAGGCTTACTCCAAAACAATGCTTAAATATCAAAGATCCTATTATGGATATGGATAACAGGATTAATGAAATTTTTCCATTGTTTGATCTATTCAATAAGAAATTCTCTCCTGGAGATAGACTGATAGATGTTTTTCCTAGTTGTTTCTCTTTCCATTCTACAAACAGACAAAGTGAAGAAAGCATAAAAATGCACATTTGCAATCTCAACAATATTACCCTCCAAGCATCAGCAGATCCAAAATCTGCTATTGTTGTATCTGATGCTAGTATTAAGAATCAGGTTGCCACATCTATATCACATATCCATGTTCATGATAGAAAAATTATCAAGACTGTCCACCATGCTATAAATATTATGTCTACTGAAGCTAAGATCTTTGCTATTAGATGCAACATTAACCAGGCCACTAATTTGCCCAATATTGGGTGAATCATCATCATCACTGACTCTATCCATGCTGCAAAAAGAACATTTGACTCATCATCACACCCATTTCAAATTCATGTGTCATTGATTTCTAGTAAACTCAGAAAATTCTTTGACAAAGATCACAATAACACCATGGAATTTTGGAATTGCCCTAGTCAATGCAAATGGTCCCTCCATGACATAGTGGATAAGGAGATTAGAAACTTTTATCTTATTCCCAACTACCTATGCAAGTTATCATGGGTTTTTAGCAGGAAAAAAAAATGCAATGATATTCTCAGTAGATGGAAAATGACATTCCAATCATCGGATGAAAAAGGTCAACACTTCCTAGAACTTCTCAATGATGACAATAAACCAATTGAACCCTCATATGCCAAAGGTGGACCATGGCTTAAATACTTTGGACACTCAAATTCACTGTGTGTGAGAGCTTCAAGAGCTATAGTAAATCATGCACCTATAGGCAAGTACTGGCTTAGATTTCTCCCTCAGGAAGAATTTAAGTGCCCATGCAGTCACTATCCAATTGAAACAAGGTAATACATTCTTCACAAATGTAGAAGATACAATAAATATTGGAATCCAAAAAGAGATACAATAGCTCACTTTACTCTTTTCCTAGAGTTTGATCTTCTTTTATATCTTTTTCTTTTTCTTTTTCTCTTCATGTTGTTTGCATCTTAATGTAAGTAGTTATGAAGTAGCTACTATAGACTGCTCTCGAGCCCCATGTAATAAATTGTTGATTTTTTTTTAAAAAAAAGTGACCCAGAGTCACCAGATCCTATTAGCTTCCAAGAGAGATATACTCCTTTCTTTCTTTCTTTCTTTCTTTCTTCAAGCACGTCTTTTCAATATATTTGCTAGATGTTGCTCCTATTGGTCAAAGCTCTGATTATTCTTACTATTGGTTTTATCTTATCTCATATCCTCAAGCACTACTTTCTTAAAGGCCCACTTGCTAACATTCCAGAGCCTCCATTGACTTCAGTTTCAACTGGTAAATTTGACATTTTACCACTAGTGTACATGTTCTAACTCAGGTCTCCGTAAAGACAACTTTCTAGACCTATTTAATGCAGATGGTTGAAAATTTCATTATCACATTGCCTCAACATGTATGACAAGTTATTTTTCACTGTGACTCCCATTAACCACATCAAGTCAGATGGTGGCATCTCCAAGATAAATGTACTTCTCGGTGTATGAGCCTGCAAAAATGAAATGTTGCTAAATAAGCCTAATTTACACTCATAGAAAAAGCAACTCTATGTTTTCAATCTGAGTGCACTGTACAGGATTATTGTCAAGGTGAACAAAATAGTACTACTGTCTTCTCTCTGCTGATCTCTACAGAATGGACATTTGTGGATCTTAATGGAGCGTTTTTGCAAGTTAGCGGTCATTGTTTCAATTTTGGGGGTTAAATAGCCAATTTTATTTAATGTAAACCTTGTTTTTTTTGGTCCCAGTATTGTTGCTTCTCTTGGTAAGTCTTTTGGATTATCATTTGTTTAGAATAACATGCCATTAGGTGACATCCATCGCAGACATAGGAAACTGTTGAATCCTGCATTCTCTATGACAAGCCTCAGAGAAATAGATATGATCCTCCTTCTTCACTAATCACTTTGTCTAAATATTGTAGTTCCAATGCTTTACTCCATTAGCACAAAGGTGGGCCCATTGTCAGATCATGACCAGTGTACTTACTTGTACCAAGTTGTGCGAGTCCATCTTGTCTCAAGTCCAATATGACTTGAATAAACTCAATATGTACACTTGGTTTAATCGAACAGCTCTGGAACTTATTGGCCAAACAGGGTTAGGTTACTTATTTGACACTCTCAGTCCCAATGCCCTGAAGCATGAATACACTAAATCCACAAAGGAGCTCGTGTAAGATATTCTGTTATCTTACATTATCCAGAACTTTTAGTATTCCATTAGACCAGCTGCCATTCCCATAGCTTTCGCCCTTGCCAATATTTTGCTATGGGCGTCAAATATTGGATCCAAGAGATTTCAGCAATGAGTCATGGATAATACATCATAGCCTGCACTTCATTGTGTTAGAGATATTATCAATGTCATGTATCGTACATCTGTGAGGATCTATGAAGAAAAGAAATCAGCCTTTATGAAAGGTAATTTACAGCAGCAGCTTGGGGGAGGAAAAGATATTATCAGTATCCTGAGTAAGCGGCTCCTGATTGTTGCATTAACTTCTCTCATTTTCATTTTAGTGAAGGAAAACATGCATGCTGAAAAGCAAGATTGTATGTCAGAAGAAAAAGTTATAAGCTATGTGAACTATATACCTTGAGATCCCACATATTACATATTATATTTGTAGCCACAGATATGATGTCTTCGGCTCTTGCCCACATATTTCTCTTACTTGCCTCCCATCAGAACAGCAGCAGAGACTCTGTGAAGAAATTGTTACAGCACGCTATCATGACAAGCACCTTGATTACGATGCTTTGAATAATTTACCCTACATGGATGCCATCATTAAGGAGATACTCTATCTGTAAGTCTTTACACCCAGTCACGAGGCTATTTTAATTATCATTAGCTATCCTCTAGTGTCACAGCTTAGTCGGATATATTCCCTTTTCACTGTTATTGAGTTCCCATGTACTAACTATTATCAGCGCCACAGAAGATGATTTATTACCTCTTTCAACTCCAATCAAAGGACAAGATGGTACAGAAATAACAGAAATTTTTGTTCTGAAAGAGACCACCATCAATATCTCCATTATAGGTGAATCTAAATCCATAATTACCTGAATGTATTACTGACCACAGATCCAGGTGCGAATCGCAACCCTGCTGAATGGGGACCAGATACTTTGGAATGGAAGCCAGAGTGTTGGCTGGTAAACTTGCCCAAGTCGGTTCTGAATTCCCCCAATGCCAGAGTATATTCTCAGCTGTAGGATGCCTTGACTGTGCTCATAAATAAACTCATACTGATTCAACCCTTAACTTGACATTTATGGGTGGTCCACACTCTTGCATGCACATTGTCTTCCTTTTCTTTGACAAATCTGAGACCAACAGCTACTATAAGAGGATTCCAGTTCTCCCTACTTGAAATAAGTATGTTACATTTGTTTCATGAAATTGATTGCTCAATCTCTACAGAGATAGTGATTTGTGATCTCATTGCCTTATTTTCCTTCAAGGAAAGTGATAAATTGATCAAGTGGGATATGGGAAGCATAGCTAGCCCTCACATTGAAAGTGAAAAGGGTCACTTGCTGCCATTGCTAGTAACCCCACTAATCTGATTTTTACTAAGGATAGAACTTGTATTCTTTCTCTTCAATATTAGAAGCAAATTTGTTATCTAGCATAAATAGCTTGATTAGCAACAGTATGAGGAAATATTGAAAAATTTGTATCATTTTCTGAAAATTTGATTAGTAGTCAATTAGCTCTGAAAGTGTTACAAGAGTATGTGTTACAAGAGTATGCATATTGGTAGTATGGACTTAGCCATAGTAGATATGAGAAACTATTACATGCCGATCTGGCCACATCTGGTTAACACCTTGAATAATGCCTTCTCCCTCATTCATACTCCCAAACCTTATCTGATACAGATCAACTCTGACCATTCCACATTAATCACTCCTCAGATATTCTTGCTGCATTTCCTAGCAACTCCATAGAACTTCATCCTATCATCCAAGGACTATCCAGACCTAGGGTAATTACTTACAGTCTCCATTCTCTAGATACTATCTTAGACAAAGTATATTAGTATATAAGTCAGATAGTTACACTGTAAATCTCTATCCTGAAAATCAATTAAAACCAACACTCTCATCTAGTGTTGGTAGCAACACACCTCTCACCTTTTAGTGGACTAAATCTCTATAAGTAAACTGTCATGACTTATCCCTCAAGTATATATCTCTAGAAGTTGGTCTGTGTACCTCCAATCTACTCTAAAGCTATAACTAAGTTCTTCTAGTAGTTTCTATAATGTTCTACTAAGTCATATGACTGTGTGATGCATATGTGACATGTGTGATGTAATGTCACACTCTTGGCCAAGTCCCAAGAAGGAAATAAAAAAGCTAAACTATAAAAGAAAAGAGAAATATGAAAGACTAGAAAAATAGAAAACTAGGTCCACTTAGAAGGTTTCTGACATATACCCTCTGAAATATGTAATAAGTGCAACAAGCAGAGGCCCAGCATATAAGCTAAAGCCAAAGATTATTTGTTATTTATCTTCCATATATCATAAATAAGCCACTCACTGGTTGTGATACTTGAACTTAGTGGTGTTTCAGAGGTTTAGTATAAGGAGATAATGATGAGTAGTATCAACAAGGATAATTGATGTTGTTAAGTCTGAGGTCTAGTTCTCAGACATAGAGGTATATATACAAAATAGTGATGGTCTGT
>Ga0157363_1001115_pt1 | contig 21877 bp, 26 predicted proteins | sample AttsexASBM1_FD_111477 | JGI IMG/M metagenome (GOLD analysis project Ga0157363, IMG submission 111477) | Fungus gardens microbial communities from leaf cutter ant in Ribeirão Preto, State of São Paulo, Brazil - Atta sexdens ASBM1 | ecosystem: Host-associated > Fungi > Mycelium > Unclassified ... | reverse complement strand
CCTCAAAGCCATGTCCTCATCGAAAAGTCTTATGGCGAGCTCGATGCTTATCCCCTCCGCAGGTCCAGCGTCCTCTGCAAAGCCACCGGTGGAGGTCGCTGGGAACCCAAGCAGATAACCGTCCTCTCTGGCTATCGCCCCCCAGGTGGCAAGGCCCCCTTTGAGATCGAGCTCGAGCGCGAAGAGCAAGAGGCCAAGATCCGCAGACTCAATCCCGTCGTCAAGGATGGCGATTTTCAGTACCGTTTCCCTCCACAGATCCTCCCAGAAGATAATCTCGACTGGCCATCGCGCGGTGGTCCCATCACCTTCTCCACCTTTTGACGTATTCTTATTGTGTAGATTCTTTTTCATCGTGTACTTGTATATTCCGCTTATAGGTTACCCTGGTTAGGTTCCTCTCTTTCTTCTCTCTCTCTCTCTCTCTCTCCCTAGTCGCGTTGTGTAGATGCTGCTGCTCTCTATTCTATTGGTTTTTTTTTTTTGTCTTCCATGATCCGTTCTTGGTACGGCTAATTGTCACCCGGTGCTGCTCCTTGGAACTGTTTCAATAATACAAATGCTTGAACCGAATTTCACCCCCCTGGTGACATCGGCTAATTATGTAGTATGGAGTATCCGATTCATCGGCCGACCTGACACCAGGTCGTGCTCCCGATCAACAACCGTATTGTCTCCGGTTTCTCAGAAATTAGAAAGGAACAGGGTCCCTACTCCCTCCATGCCTCCAAGAGAGCCTAATCGCTACCCATATGGACCCTCCTTGGTTATATCCCTACTCCTTGATACATTCTCGTCGGATGTCGGATATATGCAGAAATAAATAAATCTACATTCCGTTCGGTCACATTGTGGCGCGACTGGTACCACATGGATTCCATTCGTGGGCCAATGGTGGAGCTGCTGCAGTGAAAGAACGGTTACTTTTTGGAAGAGGTCGTGTGCGCGTATTATCATTGTGGTCCCTCAGGAGAGCAAGAGGGGCTTGATCCCAAAGTGAAAATGATGTTTCAGACCATATCAGAGTTCATCAGCTCTGGGAAAGTCATTTTGTCCATGTCAAACCACATCTGAAAGTGAAGTGGCCAAGAGGTCTCTGGCTCATGTCCATTGCCAGAGTCAATGCCACCTGCACCTGCACACAATCATATCAAAAAAAAAGGAGTGGAAATGATTTGCCCTAGATTAAGTCAACGATCGACCAATCACAGAATGAGCTCCTAAATCTATATCTGGACCTGTCAGTTGCAAGTGAACTAAAAATAAAAACATGGTTGAACCTGAAACTTGAGTATGTCTTGCCATTTACTGAACCTCGCATGTTCCTGACCTACTACTTCTGATAGCGGTAACGTCTAAGAGTGATTTAGAATCCTCGCTTGTCGTCAAATGTTCAGAACCCTTTGACAATGAGCTTCTTGTTTGAGAGCTTGTAAAGCATTACAGAATGACATTGATTTATGTAAAACGGTTACGGCCCGGAAATTCCGCGGACAATGATAGAAAGAAGCTGACTGAGATGTGGAACGTGGAAGGAAGCAGTGAAGAAAAGGTGTCACGGTGAGAGGTAAGTCTATCACTGCTTGTTTTATGTATCTCGAGTGATCAATCAAAGTGGGTATCGGATGGCAATATCGCTACGATGGTGGTATACAGCTAACCGAGGCGACTTGACCTGAAAAAAGTAGGTTCGTGTCAAATGCGATAATCCTCATAGTGGTCCGTTTGATGCGGGCAATCGCGATTGGAAAAAGTACACAACTGACAGAGAATGGAGTATACAAGAATCATCGCAAGAACGATCAAAGGGATGGATACGCGGACGGCATTGAGACAGTGAGTGACCAGTTGAGAGCGGTGGAAATTCGGATCTTGAGAACCGAGGGTTTTCTGCGATCGGCTAGCAGAGGAGCAGCAGCGCGACATGGTCCTGTTCACTAGGAAGAAAGAGGAATGTGCATGACGTCTAGGCTCCAATCGGAACCTATTCAAAGAAAAGCCTATGCCTATACCGTAAGGTAAAGGAGAAGCCTGGAAGAGAGCAGCATGATTCGAGCAAGGTGGCAGGCAACGTTGTGAATGGGTTGCCAAAGGCGTGTCTTAGAAGAACTCATCTCGACATTGTGTGGGAAAATGGTATATCGTTGGTGAGCTATTACGCTTTTCAAACTTGACTTGACGGAGTTTTGTCATCGTTCTTATTTTGAGGTCATAGGAACGTCATGGGACAAATTCGCAAGGCCTGCGACACGTTTCTAAGAAGAAAAAGATCAAAATAGTTCGGGTACTGCTGAGCTGCACATAGGAAAACATATCAAAGGGCGCTTAAAAAGGCTGCAGACAAACTTGAACAAATAAAGAACGGGACGCGTGACGAACGGGATGCGTGACGTTCTTTAGATTTTTATGTTTTCACGGACTCTGTTTCCGGTCTCGATATCTTTGCCACTCTCGTCAAAATTGGGCCGACATGTTCAATGGACTAGGTCAATGAGTGCTACCGTACTGGCAACTGAAAGCTCTGCTCCCAATGATCCCCCTCCACGAAGTCAAGGTCGTAGTATGAAACGCCGTCCAAAGCGTCCAGCCATCTCAATTGTCTCACCAAGGAAATGGTGCAGACCTCTGGCTCCTGGTGTTGTTCCCGCATATGACCTGGCTCTTGAGTTGTTGGAAGCGGACAGCACCCAAATCAAATCAGAGGCACAAATTCTACGCGAGAGGATACGAGTTATGGAAGAACAAAGGGTGAATATGACAGCCGAAGAGACAGAGGCTGCTCAAGAGACTGTCAAGAAAATGGATGACGAATTAGAGACGTCGAGGGCAAAGTTGAGGATATTGGAAGTGCAGGCCGAGGTTAATCTTCCGGACGTCCGATGGAGAGTTGCCAATGCAATGCGTAAGTGCAGCATGGCTATATACGATGTATCTGAGCTTTTGTTCAAGCGGATATGAAAAAACCGGTTGATCGACATCTCTTGGAACAGAAGTGGCGGAAAGATGGCGACCTGGATCTACTGGTAAATTGACCGTCCTACTGTAATGTAATTGCTACTGAATCAGGTTCGTAGATGGAGCGTATCTACCAAATGCGAGTAGTTCCGGACCTACTTTCTTCGATGCACCCCTCCATTCATGTCCGAATAACTGCCAACACCCTCGGTATGGTATCGGGCAAGGCGAATCAAATCGTTGAGCCAGGATCTTTTCTCCTTCCCAGACAGGTGCGTGTTCTTATGCCAGTTGTACTGATCTCTTACTTTTTCTCTCTAACAGACTTTTGCCCCGCCCAAGATCTACGCGAATGTCTTCCATACAGATACACGGCTTTATACACTCATCCTTCTGGATGCAGGTAAGGTTACCGGTACGAGTGATAAAGCAACGTACTCAAGTCGAAGTAGATGTTCCTGACGAGGCAAAGGCCTCATATACTACCTATCTACATTGGATGCAGTGGGTCAAGCTGAATTACGACTTGAAAACTGTGTCTGATGCCTTGGCAGGCCTAATATCCCCTTGTCTGCCAGTCACACGGCTCGCATTCTTAACTTGAATAATCATACAAAGTACATTCCTCCCCACCCACAGCAAGGGACGAAATATCACCGCTATGTACTGCTCCTACTTCAGCAGCCTCCTCTCGGTGCATCCGAATACTCGTTGAACCTTGAAGCCCGAGCAAAGACAGATGAATCTACTTCTATGCATCTTGACATTCCTGTTGTGTCTAACAAGCAACGTAAGGGGTTCAGTCTTCGAAGTTTCATGCGGGAGTGGAGCTTCGACATGCGTAAAGGTGGAGGTGCCCATATGTGGCGGGAGGTTTGGGATGAGCATGTTTCTGCCATCTATAAGAATATACTTGGTAAGTTGCCATTCTTTCGGTGTCATGCTTGCGGCTGACTCTTATTTGCTGTAGGAACGCCGGAGCCCCGTTACCGTCTCCCCAGGAAGTCAGACCTTGCTCCGAAGCAGTCGAGGAAATATGTTAGTTGATTGGTCGATTGGCTATGGTATACTCACCCCTTTCTATTTTCTATTTACCACTTGGGCATACTTCCAAAAAGTGAATAGACTGATTTAGATTTTTCTGTCAGGGACTTCTCTCCGTGACTTGCGTGCAACATGCAACCTCGTTATGTCAAAACATACTTATATGGAACACGATGAGTGCCGTTTGCCTGCTAGATGGCCCCATACCGACCGACATCGGTTCATCATTTCGTTTCTGGGACGTGTTGTTACGTTACTGCTCTCATCTTGTACCGTGTGCACTGAGACCGGTTTGGTATTTGATTTGATTTACTGTGAAAACCGTATTATAGTCAAATTGTGCATATGATGACCTGAAATCAGGTACATTCAAGGGAGCATGTTATCATTTTGTTATCATCTTCTTTCATATTTCTTAATCTGTCAATGGTGCTAGCTCTAGTGTGTTTTCGGTGGGTGGTGTTCGTAAGTCCCGTAGTAGTGTGTCCAAGTGACGCCTTGCCTCTCGATGCTCATCAACGTTCAAGGGTTCGAGGTTAATCTTGAATGTTAACCAGCGAAGCCATCAAAATGGTACTTAATTCAAGTCGCGGTTCTTGTACAACTTCGCTAGTTCGAATTTCGCAAGAGTCGCCATTTGAAGACGATATCTCTTATCTGCCAGACCGCCGATCTCCGAAAGAATACTTGAAATTTTGTTTTCATTCGTCCGGGAGAAGTAGGAGAAATGACATATATGTCATGAGAGAACTGCGCTCTCAATTCCCGATCCATTCGTGCGCATATTTCCCAACGCGGCATGAGGTGAGATCAGCCAAATACACGCTTTGTCATAAGTACCGATGTCTGAGAAAGTCCGGCCCATGCTTTTTCCTGTCCAAGGTCTGCCGACGTCATCACATCATAGTTCGGTACCGATGAAAAGACGGTGTTGGATATTGATTTTGTAAAAAGCTGGTAATGACTCACAGGCAGTAGGATATGGACATGAACATGGAGCCATTATTCTGTCAGCGATACTAACGGATGAGGCGATTGTGTGGACAAATTATTGTTACTTGGATTGTTCAGACAGCATATTGAAAGTCGATCAATGTGATGAGGGAGATGCCGAATCTCATCCTGAGTCTTTCTGGAAGGAGCACAGGTGATAGTGCAAAAAAGGCTTTGCCTCTTTACGGGATCTCCGTTTTACTGATCCGACGACGGCATCGCCTGCAAGTTCATGCAACCGAAATTGGGAGGCTATGCGACATTGAAAAATCTGGGGGTCAATTGAAACCATCGTGTGATTAGGAATTGTTTTGAAGCGGCGGTTGCAAGCCGTTTGAATGTTTTTGCGAAGATTGGCTAATTTAAGGCAAGCAATTTGAATTAAGACATCTAGATGGGCAGACGGTAGTTATCGGGGTGGGTCATTCCAAAATGCTCGCTCCTGGTTTGGGAACAGAATAATATTAATGTATCGCATACCAAATTTGGCAAAAATTCTACTTTCCTATCTCAATGATTAGGAGATAAGGGACTCGACCGGCTACCCGTACTAATTTGGGCCTACTGTTGCATAGAGCTGCGATTTCTATGTGCCAACTCCAACAAGTCATCGATCCAAGCATATCCTGAGTCCTCAAGGGTACAATGTCATACCAAAGCAAAGCCGCACTCCCTTTATTGTTCAGAAGCCCGAAGCCTGAAAAGCGTAAGGTGGTAGCATTGTACCAAACGTGAGATTATCACTTGAATTTCAGGTGCGATTTTGTTTCAGGGGCTCCACAATAATTGGGTCCAATCTTTAGCGAGAGTCAACTGATTGAGGCCAGCTTCGAATGGAGAATAGACGTCGTTAGTGATTCCAACATGCGCTCTGCCATAGAATTTCAGAGGGAAAGAGAAATAAGTCAGGACTCTGAGGGAGTTAAAAGTGTGTCAGACACACGGAAGGAAGAATTCCCAAATTATTGTCAAGCTGCGTAACAAACTACGGGCACAACCAAAAAAAAACACCCAGCTAACATGGGAAACAATTTTTCTCTATTGCAATTATTTTCCTTCACTCATGCACAGAGACTGTTTTACATCGTTGCGTTAGGACTCATCTCAGGTGTCGGGTTTTATCATGACAGAGGTCATCAATGCTTACTAAGCATTAAACAGTTTACACCAAGGACGACCTCCATTCTATGGCCTTGGCTTCCAACGACAAAGACAAATTTGTACACCAGATAGCTATAAAGCTCTCGCGTCAACTCAATATCATCAACCCAAATGACTTGTTGGCAGAGCGAGTCATAGATATCGCCAAGACGAAGACGGTCGAGGGCTTTGCTGCAGGTGTGTATTTCGCAGCGGGGTGCTTATTTCAAACTTATGTGTTAACACAGCTGCGAGATCTTTTGGCAAGTTCAAGGATTCATTTTTGTTGGAATTGCATGCCGAGATTTTGTCGCATGAAAAGCAAGTGGAGAATGGCACTGTCCCACAACCTATTCAAGGCATCACTGTAGTCGATAGTGACGTTTTACAGCCACCACCAGTCCGGCAAGGAGGTCTGCAAAGATTGGATACTGTATGTTAGCTTTCAATTTTCAAAATTCCACGACTCAATTATCTCTAGCGCCATACGTTCAGAAAACCCTCAAAACCGCTTGAACCTCCAACTCCTCGGGCTTCAGTACTGGGTCTAGATAGACTGGCGAAGGAGAAGAGAGCTGAGCAGGCTCTAGAGAATAGAGGGGAAGAGAGCCGTAAACGTCCAAGGACAGACCGTGACGACGAGCCTGTATTCAAGGGTGAGGATCATTGGTCATATACCAGCGATCTGATTAACTGGGAGTCTAGTCCCTTTTCTTCCCGCCTCCAGATCAACTACACGCCATCGAGGTGAAGAAACGCCATCTCATCCGGGAGGCATCTCTGAAACCGCCAGGAAGCGTTTGGAGGAGCACAGAAGGAACAGGGAAAAGCAACGAGGTATACCTCCAGTCTTGATCCGGAATTTGATCATTTATCTTTGGCATAGAGGGTATAACTGCAGTCAATGAGCAGCGGAATGTTGGTTCTCGAGGTTTGGGTGAATTCCAGCGTCGCTCAAATCGAGACAGAGATAGAGATAGAGGTGCGGTTGGAAGGAGAGACAGATATGGCCAAGGCCGGAGAGGAATGGTCTGGGATGCGATACCACAATCTGTCCGTGAGGCACCAAGTACGCGTGTGCCAAACGTCGCATGGGATTCTACTCCTCGAGATGCGAGAGGACAGGATGGATCAGGATGGAGTGTGGCAAGAAACAGGCGGTGGGATGCACCAACACCTCGCGCTGGAAGCGATAATGATAGCCCGGAAGGAGAAGGTGGTGCAGCAGTCGATATCAGGGAGTGGGAAGAGGAGCAAATGAAGTTGGATCGTGATTGGTACACTGGCGCAGAGGAAGGTACTCTTGCTGGTGATGAGGAGCATAATCCTCTTGCGCAATACGAAGATTTGAACATCCTCAAACAAGCAGAGATTGCAACTAAGCAGACAGTCAGTGTATGGTATCTTGATGGTCACCTCGTGTTCACCCTCCTATAGAAGAAGATTTCGGCAAGACAAGCACAATATGTTGGTGGATTTTCTTTAGTTATATCATCAAGTCCAATTATGTCATGTTTCGCAGAACGCTGACAACGATCTATGGGAAGCTAATCGCATGGTTACATCTGGTGTCGCCACTCGCAAAGCTATGGACCTAGACCTTGAAGACGAGTCAGAGTCAACTGTACATGTCATGGTTCATGACCTGAAGCCGCCTTTCCTTGACGGCCGTACCGTATACACCAAACAATTAGATCCCATCAACCCAACGCGAGACCCTACTAGCGACATGGCCGTTTTCTCTAAGAAAGGCAGTGCTTTAGTGAAAGAGAAACGTGAACAAGCCGAACGGGCTAAAGCAGCAGCTAAGCTCGCGGCACTCGGCGGAACTTCATTGGGTAACATCATGGGTGTTAAGGACGAGGAAGCTGAAGCTGAAGGTGTGCATTTCTACTACTAACATTGTCTTATTTCGCCAGATTGGACATTCACATAGTATGTTATTTGTCTTGGTTACTGCAGCCGAAGCAGAGAGAAACGAACAGGAGGCAAAGGCAAAAGGGGAGAAGGAGAACTATAGGGGTGATTCCAAGTTCGCGGAACATTTGAAGAGTTCAAGTGGAGTTAGTGCTTTTGCGAAGAGTAGGACACTCAAGGAGCAAAGAGAGTATCTACCCGCTTTTGCGTGTCGTGAAGAACTTATGAAAGTTATTCGAGAGAATCAAGGTGCAGGTTTTATGCTTTTAATTCTGAACATATCTCTCATTGACTATTCAGTTACTATCATCGTGGGTGAGACTGGCTCAGGAAAGACGACACAACTTGCACAATTCTTTTATGAAGATGGATTTTGCAGTTTTGGTATTGTGGGATGCACTCAGCCTCGTCGTGTTGCTGCTATGTCCGTCGCAAAACGTGTCAGCGAAGAGATGGAGGTAATGTGTTTTAAGATCGATGAGTGGCATCACTCAATATCGTCCTTAGTGTAAACTTGGTGGGACCGTGGGTTACGCCATTCGTTTCGAAGATTGCACCTCTGCGGAGACCAAGATTAAGTGTAAGTAACATTTCCTTTCAATTCATGATCTCGTCTAAATATCAGTTTTTATTTGAACAATCTCTAGACATGACTGATGGTGTTCTACTTAGAGAGTCACTCAATGAGGGAGACCTGGATCGGTATAGCATCATCATTCTTGATGAAGCTCACGAGCGATCTCTGAGTACCGATGTATTGATGGGTTTACTTAGGAAGAGTGCGCATCCATTTAGTCTGATGAAACCTGACCGACATTCTAATTCGCCTCGGCTTTAACAGTTCTATCACGGAGAAGAGATTTGAAGCTTATCGTGACTTCTGCTACTATGAATGCCGAGAAGGTAGGCTTTATCCTATACGCTTGCTCCGACATGCCTTCTCTCTTGGCTCTTTTCGCTGCCTCTTGGTTTAAAGAGCTTGACTGGATTGAGTTGCTTACACTGACGTTTAAATCTTCCAATATTAGTTCTCAGCGTTTTACGGAAATGCACCGTGCTATACGATTCCTGGACGAACTTTCCCAGTCGAGATTTTTCATTCGAAGTCACCTTGTGAAGATTATGTCGATAGTGCTGTCAAGCAGGTGTTGCAGATACATTTGTCCTTGCCCCCTGGAGATATCCTGGTTTTCATGACAGGACAGGAAGATATCGAGATTACCTGTCAGGTTGTGGAAGGTGAGAAAGCGAGTGATTGGGATATTGAACGTTCGAAAGATGCTGAATAGGGTATTTGCAGAGCGACTGTCACAGTTGGATGACCCTGCGCCGCTGGCAGTGTTACCTATTTATTCACAGATGCCGGCGGATTTACAGGCGCGGATTTTTGAGCCGACAGCAGATGGGAGGAGGAAAGTCATTGTAGCAACGAATATCGCAGAGACGTCGTTGACCGGTGGGTGGTCTTGTTCTACTTGAGTGAGTTGACTGACTGATCCGGTTTAGTTGATGGTATTCTCTATGTCGTTGATGCTGGATATTCCAAATTGAAGGTGTATAACCCAAAGGTTGGTATGGATGCTTTGCAGATCACACCTATTAGTCAGGCGAATGCCGGCCAGAGGACTGGTCGCGCTGGACGCACCGGTAGTGGGTGAGTTATTCTTGTCCTTATGGTGGCGTTTCAGTATCGATTGGCTATGTTCAGTTTCTGTTACCGCCTGTACACTGAAATGGCGTACCGGAACGAGATGTTCGAGAACACTATACCAGAGATTCAGAGGACGAATCTTGCCAATACGGTGCTACTCCTGAAATCACTGGGCGTCAAGAATCTGCTCGAATTTGACTTTATGGACCCTCCGCCTCAGGTAAACTTCTCTCCACTTGTCCGAGTGGATCTAATCATATTTCAGGCCAACATACTAAACTCTATGTATCAGCTCTGGGTTCTCGGAGCACTCGATAACGTCGGGGACTTGACTCCTGTCGGTAGGAAGATGTCAGAATTCCCAATGGAGCCGTCGATGGCGAAGATGCTTATAGTTTCTGTGGATTATAATTGTTCGTCGGAAATGTTGACAATTGTGTCTATGCTTTCCGTACCTAGTGTGTTTTATAGACCGAAAGAGAGGATGGAAGAGGCAGACGCTGCGAGGGAGAAGTTTAATGTCCCGGAAAGCGATCATCTGACGTTGCTGAACGTGTTTAATCAGTGGAAGAGCCATGGGTTAGTTCGAATCCTTTTGTGCTAGGGGAAACATTAATGATGGATGGCTTTCCTTGTAGGTATCGAGATGATTGGGCAATGCGACATTTCTTGCATCCGAAATTATTGAGAAAGGCTCGGGAAGTGAGAGCACAGCTGGAGGATATTATGAAATTCCAGAAGATGGACATGATTTCTTCCGGAACGGACTACGATGTCATTCGGTGAGTTTGCTAGGCGAAAAGTGGATAAGCTGAACATAGATTTGGATTGTAGGAAAGCAATCACGGCGGGATATTTCCATCAGGCAGCGAGAGTGAAAGGTATTGGGGAGTTTGTAAATATTCGATCTGGACTTCCAACGCATTTGCATCCCACGAGTGCTCTCTACGGACTGGGATGTAAGTGTTGTTTTAAGGTTCTTAATAAGGCACTGGTTTACTGACATATCTCTGTAGATACCCCATCCTATGTCATCTATCATGAGTTGATCCTGACATCGAAAGAATACATGACGCAGGTGACAGCTATTGATCCGTATTGGCTCGGTAAGTCGGCCTTGAGCATTATTTGCTGGGGAATCAACAATAATGCGATACAGCGGAGCTTGGTTCCGTCTTTTATTCCGTCAAGGAGAAGAATTTCGATGAAAGGGGGAATAGGAGACAAGCTGATCGTGAGTTTTCAAAAAGGGTCGAGCTAGAGCAGGAGATGGCTCGGCAACGAGAGGAGTGAGTTGTATCCTAAAATCAACTTTGAGATTTCTCATGATAATGGATAGGAGGATCAAGAAAGCAGAGGAGAAGTCAGAGGAATTGAGAAGTTCAAGTAGTTTAAGGGTCGTTGTGCCCGGTACACCGCGACATATGGGTATAGGGGTAGGTACACGGATCACTGCCACACCAAGACGAAGAGGAGGAATCTAATCTGAAATAAGGGTGATAGTTATGTAACGTAGTTTTGAGAGGAGTGTAACTCGACTTGTCTACTGAAATGTTTGTTGTCCTTTAAGCCCCTTTAAGCCCTTTGCTACATTTCATCTGCCATGACTACTACATTCTCTGTGGAACAGGCACCGCCGGCCGCATTCAGATTCCAGCATTCGTCTCCACTTGAGGCTCTTGTTCGTCGCACATCTGCCAAGCGAGCGAGGGCAGTCGTCCAGTCTACTGCCTCTTCACAGCAGTACCCTTTATCTCTCATTGACGAATACGCAGCACCACAAATCATTTCTCCACAGGACGAACGAGACATAAACGTCAGGCCGTCTGGAGGTTACGCGACGAGTGAAATACTTCAAGTTCTTCCCAATAGGCCGTTTGCACATCAACAGCCTGTCTCTCCTCTCCTTCATAGCCATTTTGCGCGTAATTCGACAACGTCTGTTTCAGTGGCGGGCTCTTACTCAGATCTGAGGTCGTCAATGGACCCGAGAAATGTGTATCCTGAGTTGGAATTTCGGAATCACTCCCAAGTCAATTCCCTTATGCAGGCTGCTCCTCAAGGTTCCCAGCGGCCTGGAGCACGTCCTGAAGATTACTCTCTTAACAGAGCTCGTACGACATCACCCAAAATGCCCAGAATCCCCACGGCGGTACCAACAATTGTGGTTTCATCACCAGATGTAGGTGCTGGTAACGGTGGTCGAGCCGGACGATTGACCGTAGTCGATCGGATCACACCAAACTTTTCAAGACCAGTGCGTCCGTCGTCTCAATCGGAGCAATACGCTACTACCTTACAACAAATCGTGGCACTGCCTCACAAAAGCCGAGTACTTGAGAGGAATACGCACTGCACTGCTTCTCCTTCAGAGCAACACACATATTCACAACAACAGATGAAGTTCCTCCGTAGATCCAAGTCCCCAACTCTCGGCACTCCAGCATCTCCTGACAATCCGTATCTCGGTACACTCGCTATCCATGTACAACAGGCACAGCCCATGAGTCCCACATCAGCAGATGATATATTACCGAGACCCTATGCTGAGCAATCAACAACGACATCTATCCAACCGTGCCAATCAAATAGGTATAGAGGCACCAGTTCTGGTACTAGTGGTTTACAAACGCCACCATCTGGTCGACAACCTTTTCCGTCGTCTTCGCCATCCACCGATGAGAAAGTAGCTGGATTACCTCCCATTGCTCTCCCTCGATATCCTCCTGTGGGAGGTGATTATTCGGATTATTCCTACTATCATTTCGAGGATGCGGCACCTTCCCCTGCGAATTCTGAGCCACCTCCAAGAGCTTCACCTGCTCCGCAGCAGCCCTCCAACGCACATCTACAACCCTCTTTCTCTCAGAGTCTTCCTCAACAGCCGCAACGCTCTTCTGGCCTAAACAATAACCTTGGAAAGTCATCCCCTCTTGTTGGGAATTCTACTACTTCCGGAAATAACTCGACTTCGACGCCACAAGATTTTTTACAGCTAGGAATTCAGAATCATGAAGCAAACAGGCTGAGGGAATCGGCTATGTATTTTGAGAGGAGTGCGAAAGAGAATGGAGGGTGCGGTGGAGGGATGCTGATGTGGGGATTGACATTAAGACACGGATGGGGATGCGAGAAGAATGAAAAGGTTGGGTTCAAGTGGCTAAGCAAGGCTGCAGAGAGTGCGGTTGCGGATCTGGAGACCACAAAAAGGAAGGATACACAGATCGTTAAAGAGGAGCTTGTGCTGGCGATATATGAGGTTGGACAGTGCTTTTTCCATGGCTGGGGCACCAATAAAGACCAAAAGATGGCTGTGGTATGTTTTCATCTCGCTTGTATTCAGGGTTCAGTTCGGACTTAGTATTTCCTGGCAGAACTATTATGCAGCTGCGGCACGTTTGGGAGATCCAGATGCCCAAAATGATCTTGCATTTTGCCTCACAAATGGGAAAGGATGCAAGAAAGACCGTAAAGAGGCGGCAAAGTGGTATCGCGCTGCAGTATGTGAATATCCGGCTTTTCATTCTTCCACTTGCGACACTTATTCTACAGGTTGCGCAAGGTGCAAGCGACGTTGGCCTCGCGTGGATCTATAAGGAGAAGTTCATGTAATTTCTTTTCAGTCTCTTCCTTTCCAAGTTTCTCCTATTTTTGACTTCGTTCAGCCCCCTCCGCACGGTTTCTTCTATTTTGGAACATGTTTTTTTACTCATAGTATACCCCACCTCCAACCCCAGCAGTAGGCATGTAATAGCATCCTAGTACTTGAATTGTGCAACCCACGCTCCCTATTTTAGGTACATGATTGTAAATACTCGTGCGTTTTCCATAGGACATGAGGGTTGCGAAACATGAAAAATTTATCAGAAAGAACCATACCAAAGACTTATCTAGAAAAACCAGTGGTCTAGGACAAAATGATCTTGATAATGCTGTCCCCCACCTCAAAAGTTCATTATCTTGATAAACCATTTGGATTATTAGATACATCAGGAAGACTCCCTTGCATCTGAAAGACTGGTTTGTCCTATAGAATAGTTCATAACCAAACAATATGCAGTTGTTAAGAGTGCTTTTGGTCCCCTCATAATAGTAGAGTCAGTGGTAAGCAGACATGGTGTTGGGGAGCAAGTGACCGAGCGAGATACAAGAAATGCAGGCTACTACTAATTCCGGACTAATCGTTGAACAACTCCCATGCGTAATTTTTGTTGGAATTCGCAAACGGTGATACCTATAGTGCCATACACATGTTTGTATCCCTCAGTTCTCATGCCACTTCGAGTGACTGATATGAACATTCTTTTAGATATATTCACACATTAAGCTAACATCTTCATGTAGCTTACTGTTTCTTACAGGTACTAAATACACTTAGTTTTTGTACTACTTCGAGTGACTGGGCTTATTGTTTCTTACAATTTTTGAGTCTACTATTGTCACACATTGCCACTCAAGCCTTTTGAAACCCCTTTCTCCTACTCGTCAAAACCATTCATAACTTGTGGAAACTATTACAATGTTAGTCTAGATATACTGCTACTTATATAGATGTTAGGAATAGTTTGGTGGAAACCTCTTGAAGATATGTCATATATCTAAGATTTGTAATTGATAATATGTGTTATAAAACCATCTCATGGCTTATAAGCTAGTTGGTCAATAGGCATGATTCGATGTGCAGCATAAAGTAGATGAGCTACAAAGAGGAGCATACATGTAGCAGTAGAACACTACTCTTATTACTAATAGTAGTCTTTTCTGGTCACTAATAGACCTTACCTCTCCGAACACCAGGCTGTATAGTTTTGTAACAATCTGTTACGAAACTTCCATGAACTAGTGTTTGGAAAAAGTAAGGTTTATTAGTGACCAGACTAAGACTAAAGAACATGATGTTTCCTTCTAGTAATTCACTCCCATTTGTAACTCTCTTCTATAATTCATCATCAATGTTAAAGCCTTGGTTGTTGTGTGTTTTACTATTGATTGCCAACTCTACTATTGCTAACTACTCTGGCTAATTCTTTTGTCTATGATTTATGAAGAATTAGAAATATTTTTCCAACTCCTGATTTGTTCTCTCTATCTGGCTATTTGTTTAAGGATGAAAAGCTGTTGACAATTTGGTTTTAATGCCCAGCATCTTATTTAACTCCTTAGTCAGATCTAATACAAACTAAGATTATACTTTCTGGGAGACTACACAAATATTTTACATATTATCTCTAAACAACTATGCCAATCCTTCTGTTATTGCTACAAAGTATACCATTTTAGACAGCTTATTATATATAAAGTAGTCAGAACTTCACTCAAGTAGAGAAATCACAAGAGAACTTAACAAGTTCTTGATGTATTCCTACTTTAGTTAGTAGTTACCAGAATAAATTCCTTTTAATAAAATCTTGCATCTTTATTGTTCTAAATATATATAAGAATGCCAAAAATAAAAAATACATAAAAAAAGCAGAAGAGTATTACATACAATCACCCCTTCTTTCTCTTATACCACCATCTTGAATGATAGCGCCCATAAGAGACTTAGGAAATAAATTCTTTCATAACTCAGCAAATATGACCACAGACTTGAACGCAAACTTAACAAGCATAGGAGAGATAGAGGTTGATGACTTCCATGGTGGCAGTGTTGACAATTACAATGATATAAGAGGATGAATGATGTTTTCTAACAAATTGTCTTCTAGAACAGTTTTAATTTCTTCAAGTGAGACATCAGTAGATTACGCCATCTGAATGGAAAGACTTAATGATCTCCCTGACAATAAAGAAGTCAGAGAGCCCATCAACAGTTTACAGCTGTTTTATGCAACAACAGGAGGCCAAGATAATCAAGTCAGTAAGGTGGCTGACTCTAGCTTTTTCAAGGAGCAACAATGTGTTTTCAATGAGGACCCAGCCCTAAACAGAACCACTAATTCAAATGAACACATGTTTAACATGCAACTTCCATACAATGTCAATCAGGCATTAGATGCTGAATCATGGAATGGCAACTTTCATGCTATTTCATTACATGGATTAATGGAACATCTAATGTCAGACATCAAGCATATCAAGGAATCGCTCTATTATATTCAGAAATACATCCTCAATAAATCGATTGAGGGCAACAAAGCTAATAACATTATGAATCTGGAAGAAGTCAGTGAAGCAGCTTGGGGGTTTATTTCTGCCCTCTATGAGTCTTATTGGGACTATCTTATCACTAACAAAAATAACTTTTCTTTTAAACACAAAGTTAAGGCCCAGTTTAACCCACAAATAAACAGAGATGTCACTCCTAAGAAAGATAAGGAAGTGAATAAACCAGCATCTGTTTCTGCTCTTCCTCCTCTGATTCCGGCAAAATTCCCAAAAGAAGTTGTCAAGATCTTGAAAATTTTCAAGAAAAACCCAGATAATAAAGAGAATAAATCATATGCTCAAAGTATCATCCACTAACACTAACACAGCCAGGAAAACTCTGAAAATCAAGGAAGCATTCCCCAATCTCCAGAACAAGAAAATTAAGAACATCTAAAAAATCATCAGTAGTGAAAGCAAGCCCAAACTAAGACTGAATATAACCATGAAGAGACTGTCAAGGAAACAGGTGATTATTCTTATGAGCTTGAACAATGCTAACAAGTTTATGAGTAATTTGAGCTCATATGTTACTAACATCAACAGAGCTCTAAAGAATATCAAATCAGACATCATGGCTGATTTCATTTATATAGATAACAGGAGAGCAATTATCACCACCAATAAGATTGCAAGAGCCCATGATCTCCAAACCATCAAGAAGTATATCAAGAACATATATGACATTGAGGTGGAGCAAGTGGAAATACCTAGACTACCTTAGTCTAAATCATTCCTTAAAATCATTGGTATCCCTTACATTTTGGAAACTACTCACACTCCTATTATAGCCGATGTGATAGAAAAGATCATAAAAGAAAGCCACATCTTCAATAATGTGGTACTCATATTGAGATCCAGAGTCATCAAGGTTTCTCTAAAATTAGACATATCAATTGTATAGATCAATATATGGGACACTCAAAGCAGTGCAAAAGCTAAGAGCCTCATTAACTGATGCTTCAACATTGGTAGCTACATTAGCACTATTCATGGTGCAAATATGAATCCAGAAGTCTTCCAATGCAAGAATTGTTGGAAATAAAAACATGCTACTGATGTATGTAGACTTCAAGAGACCAGGTGCATAAAATATAATGGCCCATACAAACTCAAACATCATTGTTATTTTGCCTGGTATTATAAGGCTAATAAAAAAACTAACCCCCCTAGATTAGAGACAAAGAAAGGAGAACTATGCCTATACACCTTCAGATGCTTAAACTGCAAAGGAGACCACCAAGTAGATTTGAACACCTGTTCATTCTAGCAACACAGGTTCAACAGGGAATGACATTTGAAGGAATACTCAAAAATCTACAAAAGCAGGAAACAATCAATTTGTTCATCTGTGAATGGTAAAAATTCATGATTATTAAAGACATTAAAATCTTTTCACAGAATGTTCACAAAAACAACTTGATTTTTAACACAATTCTTGAGACAAAGTTTTCTTTTGATATTGTCTTTGTCCAAGAACCTTCCTGGACTACTATTCACTCTATACCAAGTTCAAGATGTAGTGAAGGAGAAGAACTAGTTGGAGTTCCAAATCATCTGAATTGGCTCACCTTTTCTAGGAATTTGACAAGTGATAATGACTCTCTGAGAGTTGTCACTTACACCAATATTAGATTGTCTCCTCTTGTTATGAACTTAAGATCTTAGAGTTGGTCAAAAAAAAAACCTTATATAGGGTTTACACAAGAGAACTTGATAGGGAGCTCTTTACAAAGTAGTCTACATTATATACCTATCTACATGGTCCATGCTAATAACTGTGCATCCTACCTTAAAGTACCATATGTAAGACATGAGGTCAATATGTAGTGTACATGTTGTGTGACATCACTTCTTCTAGAACTTTCTACATCCTTCCATGCATCATGTGACTTGTCACTGTCACTGTTGCCATATCATGTAACTGAATGATGTTGTCACTAACCCTAACCCTAATTTCTAAAATAGAAAAATGAAAATAAGAATAAGAAAATAAGAAAAAGCTAAGTCCACTTTCTGCGATCTTGACACCTCTTTGATTTTCACTTCACAAAGATCTTCTTAACCACAGAGACATTTTGCTTATTTCATTTTTCAACAATAACAATATTTTCTATATGATGAACATTTATTCCAACTCTTTTCAATCAGCTTTAAAGTATTTCAAGGATACTAAAGCTAATATTCGAAACCTTCTAATTATGTCTAGTGACTTCAATATTAGAGATAATTCATGGGATCCTCTTTACCCTCACTATTTGTCTCATAGTGATGACCTCTTCATTATTGCAGATTCCTTTAATTTAGGACTTTCCACTCCCACCAACCAAGTCTCTACTAGGTACTCCAATAATTGCCAAGATATAAACTTGGTCCTGGACCTTATGTTTCTTTGTTTTAGATCATATGAACTCAACAATTATACAATTCATCCAGAGTGGAGGCTTATCTCTAATTATGCCCATCTAACAGTTACCATCCTTATAGTTGAGGAACATATCCAGACCAAGAAACATACAATTGTCAAAGACAGCAAGGAAGAACATATCTTCATTAAGAAATTGATCAAGGCAATTAGAAATATTGATACAGACAACATATCTGATGTCAATTGCCTTAATAACACTGTTCACGATCTTGCTAGCTCAATGGAAAATATTTGGGTAAAGAATTTGAAAGTAGTCAACATCACGAAGTATTCCAAGAGTTGGTGGGACACAAAATACAGTAGAGACCTTAATAAGTATAGAGCATCCAAGCATATAGAGGATTGGAAACAGTTCAAGAACACGGTCAAGATCACCAAATGCATATTTTTCAACCTCAATATTCAAGAGATCTCCAACAAGAGAAGAGGTTCTTGGGAACTTATGAATTGGGTTAACAAGTACAAACTCCCAGCAGTTGAAGCAGTCAAACATAATGGTCAGCAATGTCTTAAAATCAGTGACCTTTGGCATGCCCTGTACTCATTGTTCAATATGGCTCAAGATTGTCAAATTGATATGGAAATCTTAAATGAAATCCTGAGCAAATTGTCTTCACCTTGGGTTCCCTTTTCAGAGGAGGAATTTATCAGTTCTATTTCTAAGTACAACAATTTATCGACTTTTGGCCCTGACAAGCTTTCATAGAGATACCTCAAGGATATCATCAAGGACAAGGCATGTCTGAAAAGAATCATCAACATTGCTAATGCATGTTTTGAATTAGGTCACTAGCCATCCCACTTCAAAACTTCTATGACCATCATCATTCCAAAATCCCATAAAAAGTTGTATGATTCCCCAAAATCATTCAGGCCCATCATTCTTCTCAACACCTTGGGAAAGCTCATTGAGAAAGCCATCAGTGAACATCTTCAATTTTATGTGATCTCAAACAATTTCATCCACCAGAGTTAATTGGGTGGTCTCAAACAAAGGTCAACAACCAATGCTGGAATCACTCTCACCCACTTTATCTGTATAGGATGGATTAGAAATGTCATGACAAGCATCCTGGCCTTTGACATAGCACAATTATTCCCCTCATTGAATCATTATCTTCTTCCTTGCATTCTTGGAAAGGCTGGGTTTGACCCAAAAGTTGAACACTTCTTTTCAAATTATCTAGTCAGTAAGAAAACTCAGTATTATTGGAACAATTTTTCTTCACCTTTTTCAATGTTGATGTTAGAGTGAGACAAGGTTCTGCCCTCTCTCTTATTCTATCTGCTTTATACTTAGCTCTGATCCTTTATATTCTCAAAAATTGATTAAAAATTCTAAAAATTCCTGTCTCTATTTTATTCTTTGTTAATGATGGACTTCTTATTGCTCAGAGCAAATCTTCTTCTATCTCAAATTCACTTCTATTCTGTAGTTATAACATTGCCTCCACTCTTTTGAAGAAATTCAGACTTATCATGGAACATGCCAAAACGGAGGTGTTTCACTTTTCTAGATCAAATAGAATTTTCAACCTTCCTCCCCTCAATCTCTCCATTCTAGGAGGCCCTATATTATATCCTAGAGAGACCTGGAAGTACTTGGGCTTCATATTCAACAGAAAACTCTCATTTTACCAGTACATCAATTGGATCCTTAGAGCTTTTCAAATGTCTCTCTCTTTCGGTATTGAGGCCATTGCTGGTCTTATTCCCATTCACCTCCACCTTCAAAAACTCAGAGGTAGATCACAACTTAGAGCTCATGCTCTCTCTTACAATCACATTCTTCAATCACTACTTGATTCAAGACCAAATACCCACAAGAACTACCACCGTCTCTCACTGGATTTGCTTACCAAACGTCAAGATGAAATGTTAAAAGACCCTATCGTCAATATGAACAATAGATTCAATGAAGTATTTTCTTCATTTAATCCTCTCAATTTTGAGTTTTCTCCTGGTAGTAGAATTATTGACACACTCTCTAGTCATTTTTCCTTTCACCCTTTCAGCAAGCAAGGCAAAAACAGCCTCTTATCTCATTTGCATCAATTAGACAATTTAGCAGTTGTATCCTCCAAAAATCCTTTGTACACTCTTGTTGTTACTGATGTGAGTATCAGAAACAATGTGGTCACCTCCATTGTCCACATTCACATCTATGACAAATCTGTTGTCAAAACACTACATCATGTAGTAAATGTTACCAGTATGGAAGCTGAACTCTTTGCCATCAGATGCAGCATAAATCAAGCTGTCAACTCTCAAGGAGCTTCAAAAATCATTGTTGTCACTAAGTTGATTCATTCAGTTAAAAGAATCTTTGATTTCTTGTCACATCCATATCAAGTACATACTGCTGCTATCCTCAGTGAACTTAGAAAGTTCTTCACTATCAACCCCAACAACAAGATTGAATTCTGGGAATGCCCAAGTTGATGTGCTTGGTCACTTTATAGAGAGGTCAATAAGGAAACCAAGTCATTTAACCCTATCTCTCACTATCCATACATGATGTTGTGGGACTTCAGCAAAAAAAGAGAATGCAATGACATAGTAGCTACTTGGAAAATAATCTTCCAAGCTTCAGATCTTAAAGGATGACAATTCTTCAAGTTATATAACAATGACAATAACTCCATCAAACCTTCATATGCTAAAGGAGGCTCATGGCTCAAGTACTTTGGTCATTCAAACTCGCTTTATGCAAGAGCAACAAGAGCAATCATGAACCACACTCCCATAGGTGAATATAGGCTGAGGTTTTTCCCTCAGGAGAACTTTAGCTGTCCATGTGGTAGTTACTCTATCAAAACTAGGTGTCATATTCTTCATGAATGCAGAAGATATAACAAGTACTGGAATCCAAGGAGAGATACAATTGGTCACTTTATCCTTTTCTTAGAGTTTAACCATAGTGCTTTTGCTTTTGCAAACACTTTTACAGAATCTTCATAGTGCAGTGCATTATGTTCACTCTAGGTTAACTTTTCTTTTCATTTCCCTTTTACTTTTCTCTTCCAATTCCCCCTTTTTTTCTTTTAGTTTCTTTTCTTTCCTACATCATGTTGTTTAGTTGTCTTGTATGTAGTTACAAAGTAGCTACCACAGTCTTCTCTCATGCCCCATGTAATAAATTGTTGATTCAAAAAAAAAAGAGTATTACATACTGATCCAGTCACATTTAGTCAATATTACAAATAATACCTTTTTTATTGATGCCTTTAAATCTCATTCAGTATAGATTAATTCTGTTTATTCTATATTGATTACTTCTCAAACATCCTTACTAGACTTTCTAGCAACTCTATTCTAACATCTGAAGACTACTTAAACCTAGAGTAATTGCCTACAGTCTTTATTCCATAGATACTATCTTTGTTAAGATCGTTGACGGTGGACTTCATTTTATTTTCTCTCTTTATTTTTCTTTTATTTTCTATTTTCTATTTTTAGAACAACTCGGATTAGGGTTTATCTGTCACGCTGTCACATCAGTCACAAATTGATGGCATAGTCATAAGACTGATCACGGAACTTAGAAGAATGGAGTAGAAGGTTCTGGAATAAAGTAATGTCATACAGCATGGACAACACAT